>JDSG01000151.1_pt1 | contig 15436 bp, 27 predicted proteins | sample 199341 | NCBI WGS metagenome assembly JDSG01 (sample SAMN02584197, study PRJNA231836) | bioreactor metagenome | isolation source: continuous culture bioreactor short generation time transfer1 day 52 after... | place: Germany: Bremen | reverse complement strand
TTTGATTATATCAAGATTTATATTTTAATATAATTTCAATTACATCAAGTCATTGGATTCAGCTTACTATTAATTATTGGGCGAATACTTAATATGAGCTGGCATATCAATATAAATTTGAGTAGCAAATAGCTCTTTTTTAAAGAATTAATAATTTACATATGTAGTAATAAGAGCACTTTTAGATCAAAAGTTCCCGCTTAAAACTAAGAGTTTTTTATTAAAGTTAAATATTTTTTCATTCTTCAATACAACTATAGTTGTTTAATTTTTAATCTTAATGAATTTAATACTACTGTAACCGAACTAAAACTCATTGCAATTCCAGCATACATAGGTGTTAACATAACTCCAAAGAAAGGGAAAAGAATACCTGCTGCTACTGGAATACCTAATGTATTGTATGCAAATGCCCAAAATAAATTTTGCTTAACAACCTTCATAGTTTCTACAGATAAATTAATACTTTTTACTATTGATTCTAATTTATTATTAATAAGAACAATATCACCAGCATCTTTACTAATATCAGAGCCAGAATTTAATGTAATACCTATATCAGCTTGTTTTATAGAAGGTGCATCATTAATACCATCACCAATAAACATAACTTTTGATTCTTCTTGAAGTTTTTTTTATAATTTCATATTTTTCAGTTGGAATTACTTGAGCATGAACCTCTTCTATCCCAAGTCTCTTTGCTACAATTGAAGCAGTTATTTTATTGTCTCCTGTTAAAAGGACTGGTTTAATATTCATTCTCTTTAAAGCATTTATAGTATCAATAGCATCTGTTTTTAGTTCATCTTCTAAAGAAAAAGTTCCTACACTTTTACCATTGATTGCAACAAGTATTACACCATTTGATTTATTAATCTCCATTTCATAGAATTTTAAATGCTCTGTTGAGATAGAAACATTATTGTCATCTAAAAGTTTTTTTTATTTCCTAATATATACTCAATATTTTCAAATCTTGCTTTTATTCCATGTCCTGCAATAATCTCTATATTTTCAATCTCTTTATTAGATGGGATACTCTTATCTTCTATAAAAGAAACAACTGCTTTTGAAATTGGATGTTCACTATACTTTTCAATTGAGCCAATTACATTAAAGTATTTTTCATCTATATCTGTATTAGTCACAGATATATTTCCTTTAGTAATTGTTCCTGTTTTATCAAACACAGCATACTCTATATCTTTAATTTTCTCTAATATTTCTGGATTCTTAATTAAAATACCCTCTTTTGCTCCCCCCCTACTTACAGAACTTACTATGGCAATAGGTGTTGCAAGACCTAAGGCACAAGGACAAGAGATAATTAATACACTTATACTAGCTATGATTGCATTTTGAAAATCACCAAGTATTACACCCCCCCAAACTATAAAAGTTAAAACAGAAATTGCAATTACAGAAGGAACAAAAATATTAGCAATTTTATCTGCAAATCTACTTATTGGTATTTGTTTACTTTGTGCAGATTTTAAAAGAGAAATAATCTTTGAAAGTGTCGTATCTCTAGACTCTTTTAAAACTTTAATAGTAATAACACCATTTGTATTTAAAGTTCCCGATAAGACCTCTTCTCCTGTTTTTTTATAAATTGGCAATGACTCACCTGTAATCATTGATGTATCAATATCTGCATTTCCACTTACAATAATCCCATCGGCAGGTATTTTTTCACCACTCTTTACAAGAATTTTATCATCAACTTTAAGAGTACTTGCAAGAACAATTTCAATTTCATTATCGTCTTTAACTAAGTTTGCATGTTGTGGAGCTAAATGCATTAGTTTTTTTTAAATAATCACTAGCCTTGTTTTTTTTGAGTTTTCTTCAAGATATTTACCTAATAGCATAAAGGTAATAATTACAGCAGCTCCATCAAAGTACATGAACCTTAGATGCTCCAGAAATAAATGAGGGAAAAACAGAACAACCGTTGAATAAAAATAAGCTGCACTCGTGCCAAGAGCCACTAAAACATTCATGTCATAGTTTTTATTTGAAACAGCCTTAAAAGCTAAATTATAAAATCTGGCTCCACCATAGAACTGTACAACACTAGTTAAAAGAAATATTGTATATCCTTTAATTGGATTTTCTAATAAATTAGCAAACATTACGACAAAAATAGCTAGGGTAAAACTAAGTGAAATCATAAAAAGTTGTTTTAACTTGTTAAAGGCTTTTGTTTGTTCCTCTTCTAAAAGTTCTAAATTTTCTTCTACTGTGTATCCTAATTTTTCAATATTTGCTACTAATTTATCTTTTGTATATACATCTGCATCAATTTCAAATTCACCTTCACTGGAAGCAAAACTCACATTAGCTTTGATTACACCTTTTTGTCTATTTAAGAATTTTTCTATTCCATTAGAACAGTTAACACAAGTCATACCAGATATATTTAAATGAATTTTACTTGACTTCATCACCTTTTCCTTTTTCATGTAACAACATCTTTAATAGCTCTTTGATATAATTGTCTTTGATATAATAAAAAGACATCTTTTTATCTTTTTCAAAATCAACAATTCCATATTTTCGCAGTTTCTTAAGTTGATGAGATACATGGGATTGTGGTAAATCTAAAATATTAACCATCTCCCCCCCTACACAAATTTCATAATCCAATAAAGCAAATAAAATTTTTACTCTTATAGGGTCACTTAATGCTTTAAATACATTTGCTATATTATCAAGAGTTTGATTATCTGGTAAGTTTTTTTGAATATCGCTTAGGAAACTTACCCCCCCATCACAACAAGACCGTATTAGTTTTTGTTCACTTTGCATTTTACTCACCTATTATTTTAAAACCTAGCTCTTCCATCTCTTTTTTAAATGCTACTTCTTGTTGATCATCTTTAATATCAACAATTACTTCTTTTGGTTTAGTCTCTAAATTTACTTCTATGTCTCCATATTCCTCTTCTAAAGATACTTTAATTAAATTTGCACAACTTCCACAAGATATATCATCACTCTTAAATGTTTTTCTCATTTTTATTCCTTTTGTTTTTATATGAAATTTTTATCATATGAAAATTATATCATATGATATGTTTATTGTCAATCATGTGTATTAGTCCAATACTTTTACTATTTATTATTCTATATATTTGATATAATAAGCAATGATTGATTTACTAAATAACACATTTATAGAGAGTATTCAAAATACAAATATAAACTATAATAAACATTTTCATAATACATACTCTATTGGATTAACATATAGTGGTGTTATGCAAATAGGACTGTTGACTCATATGAATACACAGTAAGGGTAACTAATTCGGGAGATGTCCATAGTGTGGAAGTAGAGAGTTTAACACATGCAAGTTTCTGCCCAAAAGTTGATTTAGTAAGTAAAGTCTATGAAGATATGTATGGCGAACGCAAAATACCCTTTTTTGAAAACTATTTAGTAGAAGACCAAACTCTTTTTTTTCAAACTACATAACTTTTTCTGTTCATATTTTGAGAAAAAAAGATTTTTTAGATATTGAAACAAAACTTATTGATTGTTTAACGCAGGTTGGTATTAATCTCACTACACCAAATAGGACATAGGAAAGAAAAGAAACTGTGTTAAAATTAATGAAAAAAATATCATACTATTTTCTTCATTAATGAGATTTTCATAAAATTCTAAATTATATTAAACTATGCCTCAAGTTTGAGTAAATTTTACTATAAATTAAAGGAAACAAGTGCAGACATTCTCTATTTTAAGCTTTTTTTTGTTAAAAAAAGGTGAATTATATAATCATAAAATACTCTTATTCTCATTATATCAATTTCTTAAAATTCAAATTTGATTATAGCAAATTAAATATATATATAAATACATCAAAAGATGACTTTCTTAACATTAAAACTTATTTTTTACTCAAATTATAAAAAAATTGTAAAATTTAATAAAAAATAATAATATTATTTCCTAATTAAGAGTATAATAAATAACAACATTTGAGGAAACTATATTGGATAAGATTAAAGAACTTACGAAGAATGTTTTAACTTCACTTAAAAATAATAACTTAAATGCAACTCCCAAGAACTATTTTAAAGAATTTAAAAAACAAACTACTGCTTTAAATATACATATAAAAGAATTTGAATTATTTGATGAGATTTTAGAACAATTAACTGAGTATGAGAGTAAAGAGTTACAAGTTGAATCTTTTAGTGACTTAGCTAAAATACTCTCAAAAAGAGTTAATGACAATCAATTAAAAGAGTTATTATATATTTTTGATGATGTTTTGTCTCCTTCAGTTGATTTTTCACAGAAAAATGAGGTTGATAACTTTGTAAAAGGGTTATACAAAGATCCAAAAAAAATTGTAGAAAAAGATATCATTCGAAAGATTAAAAATATTTCTAATAAAAGAGTAGATGCAGATAGAATCGTATTAAGAAAAAAAACTGATGATATTATTAAGATAAGTTCTCTTATGGAGAAGTATTTTGAGAAATCTTTATTAGAAAGTAACAATTCATCAAATGAAATAAAAAAAATTAGAAATGAACTTACAACATTAAATATCTCGACAACCTCGCAAAGAGAACTAGGTATAATTCAAAAAAAACTTATTGATACTATCTTTAACATAGAAGACTCTATGCAAAACAATCTAGTATCTTTAGATGAAAATAAACAAAAGTTTAGTGAATTGCATGAGACAATTGAAAAGCTTCAAGAAGAGCTTAACCAAGCCAAAAAAAGAAAAATCAACAGATTTTTTAACAGATATATTAAATAGAAGAGCTTATGAAAAAGAAGTTGAAAAAAATAGAGAGAAAGCACTCTTTATTTGAATCTAAATATGCACTTATATTTATAGATATAGATCATTTTAAAATCATAAATGATACTTATGGACATGAATGTGGAGATATAGTATTAAAATCATTTGCAGCTATTTTATCAGCTCTTACAAGACAAGAAGATGTATTAGCAAGATATGGAGGAGAAGAGTTTATTACTCTTTTAAACTATAAAGATGAAGATGAAATAAATACATATATCAAAAGACTTAAAAAGATTATTAGTACAAATTATTTTGTTTATAAGAATAATAAAATTTTAGTAAAATTTAGTGCAGGTGTTGCAATAAGGGATAAATACACTTCTTATTCAAATGCAAAGAAAAATGCAGATAACCTGCTATATAAAGCAAAACAAGAAGGAAGAGATAAAATCGTCTTTGATAATGGTACAGAGATTTAACTCTGTACCATTATCCCATAGGATATAAAATATCTTTTTGTATCTCTTCTATTTTTGACATCAACTCATTATCAATTTCAAAATCTAAAGCAGCTAAAGATTCATCAAGTTGAGATAACATTCTTGCACCTATGATAGTAGAAGCTACAAAATCAAAATGTTTTGAATAAGCAACTGCTAAAGTTACAGATGTTATTCCATACTCTTTAGCTAAATCCATATACCTTTTAGTAGCCTCAATTGTTTTCTCATTTACAAATCTATCTGCTTGTGCTCTTACTCTTGGACTTGCATTTTGCACATAGGCTGTAAATCTACAACCTTCTGGATATAATCCTGCATTATATTTACCAGATAGCACCCCCCCTCCTCCTATTGGAGAATATGGAAGAAGTGAAATATTTTCATTTTTACATACTGTAGCTAACTCATCTAAAAATCTTGGATTTAGAAGGGAGAAATTATTTTGAATAGATTCAAATCTTGCTAAACCTTTATGTTTCGAAGTTTCATTTGCTTTTGTAAGTCCATAAGCACTATCATTTGAAGTTCCAAGATACCTTACTTTTCCTTCACGTACGAGTTCATCAAAAGCTTTTAAACTCTCTTCTATAGGAACAATTGGATCAGGCCAATGCATTTGATAAAGATCCAAATAATCAGTATCTAATCTTTTTAAACTTCCTTCAATAGCTTTTTTTATATGAAAAGAATCAATTGCAGTCATACCATGTCTAGTACAAGGAACAAACCAACCAGCTGCTGCACCTGATACTTTTGAAGCTAATATAATAGAATCACGAGGTTTTGTTTTTAACCACTCTCCAACTATTTTCTCAGTAGTCCCTTCATATTTAGTTTTTGGTGGAACAGGATATATTTCTGCTGTATCATAAAAGTTTATTCCACGCTCATAGGCTTTATCTAAAATTTTAAAAGCCTCTTGTTTTGAAGTAGTTGAACCAAAAGTCATTGTTCCCATACAAATAGAACTAACTCTAAGTCCACTACGTCCGATATAATTATATTTCATATTTTCTCCCTAGTCAAAAGAAAAATTATATCTCTTTATATTTTAAATTAAAATTTGTATTAAGAACTACTCTATAATACAAATCTCTTTTTTTTCTCATATGAATTATCGTCTCTTTTGCTACAAGATACACAACAATTACCGTTACTAAAGCAAAAAAAGTAAGTAAGTAATGCATAAATCCACTCATGAGTTAATTCATACATTAGTACGGTTGCAAGTGTTATTGCTGCCATAGGGAAAGTAAAAGCCCACCATGAAATAAAAAAACTTGATTTTTATATAATTTTTATACATAATAAAAACTAAAATAGTGAAAAATAGTGCAAGGTTATATAAAATATGTGCAAAAAAAATCTAAATTTGATGTTAATTTTATATATGCAATAAACCCAATTGCAGGTGGTGCAATCAAGATAAAAAGTGTTGGCATAAATTTTGGTGCAAATTGTTTATGAAAAATAATTCTATTTAAAATTATTGCAAATAGTATAATCCAAAAGAAAATACCAACAGAAAAGTAAAAATATAAGATTGAATCTGGCATAAATCCTTTTCCAGAAATAGGAACAATTAAATTACCTACAATTGGTATAAACCATGCTGGATTTGAGTGCTGTATATCAAGATTATTGTTTATCCAAAATTTAATAGTATAAAAAGTAAAAAAGAAATGTAAAACTGCACCAAAAATAAAAAAATATTTGAGATAGTTCATCTATACTATGTCTGTAGAAAATTGATAATAAAAGACATGAAATAGAAACAGCAGCAAAAAAAATTAATTCGTATTGGGTGATTTATCTCTTTTATTACTTCTTCTTTATATTTTATATATTTTTTTTAGTATAAATAAAAAGAATAACTAAAAATAAAACCAAAGATATAAAACCAAAAATTGAAGCTATAACAGATGGAAAGAAGAGTGTCTCAGACACTTTTTTTTAAAACAATTGATAAGCCTGTAAAGCCCATAACAATAGCAAACATCATAATAGGAAAAAATTGTAATCTATTTGATGGAATTGCTTTTATACTCTCATTTTCTTGCATTTAAAATATCCTTTAAGAAACTTTTTTTATAATGGTTTGACAGAAGGAGAATTATGGCTAAAAAACCACAGATTGATTTAAGACCTAAAAATATTTCATATAAAGATAAAGGACAAATAATAAAACTACTATCTTTTAAAAAAATCAAATATGACACTTGAAATATCAATATTTGAAGGCGGTGAACATTTAAAAAATAGCACAATAGCTTTTGCACATTTGCCTAAAAGTATTAAATCTCTTATCAAACCATTATAATTTCGAATTATAAATAAATTAAGTTGAAACTATGATTAAATTTACTTATAAATTTATCATAAGTTTTACTTATAAAACTATCTCTATTCTATCTAAATAGTCAACTTTTAAATAACTATTTTCATAATCACTATTTGTTATAATTGAATTTATCATTCTTATTGTTCCTGCATGGGAACAGATTAGTATATTCTTATCAAAAGGTAATTCTTTTATAAAAGTTTCTACTCTTTTTTTTATACTCTAAAAACTTTCCAAGCAAACAAAATCATGCCAACTTCTTGTAGAATTAAGATATGAAGAATCAAAAATATCTAGTTTTTCTACCTCTTTAAAACTTTTTCCTTCAAACTCTTTTTTTTAAACTGAACTTCTCTTAACCTACTATCTTTTATATAATTAATCTGCATTAAATCAAGTGTTTGAGTACATCTTTTTAAATCAGAACAAAAAACTAAATCATATTCTCTTTTTTTTCAATACTTCTAATTTGCAAACATCTGTAAGTAAGTTATCAATTGCAATATCACTATGTCCAATATACTTCTTTTGGTACTCTAGTGGTAGTGGAGCATGCCTTAAAAGTGTGATTAAAGCCATAAATAACAAACTCCTAAGAAAAGTAAGATTTCAACTGATTCTAATGTCGTTCCTAAAGCATCACCATTTAAAAAGCCTACGTTTTTCTTAATAAAACTTATTATCAAAGCTGTTAAAACAAATGCAAAAATAATAAACCAAAAGAATTTCAAACTTGTAAGAACTATGGCTAAGATAGTAAAAAAAACTATTGAAAAGAAAAAACTCTTACTTGAAAAAGACTCTTTTAATTGATTTACAAAAGATGACTTAAACTCATAAAAATAGATAGAAAACTGAATACAAACTCTACTTATAACAATAGCAGCAACAAACTCTAAAAGTAAGTTATTCATAAAAAGATATACAATAGCTGAGATTTTAACTATTACAAAAACTAAAGCATAAAGTAAACCCATAGCTCCTATTGTTGAATCTTTTATAACTTTATAGGCATCTTTCCCACTATGTTTTGCATAAATTGCATCTACGACATCTAATATTGCTTCTGTATGAATAAATCCATATAAAACCATATATAAAGAAGCACTTATAATAGCTGCTAACCAGGGAATAGAGTCTAATAAAGAATATACTAAGATAGTCAAAAAACCTAATATAAGACCAATTAAAGGTAAAGATAAAACTGTAGCACCTAAAATCTCTTTCTTTGATAAGTCAACTTCTTTTTTAAACTTTACAGGTAAAATAGTAAAATAGCTAAGAGCAAATTTAAAACCTAAATATAAATTATTCATCAACACTATCCAATATTTTTTTTGTATCTATTTTTTCTTTTAATGTTAAAATAAAATCATCTATTTTACTCTTTTTATACTCATTAAAATTAAACTCTTTGTACTCTTTATTGATTGATTTAAATATCTTATTTCTTAAGTTATTGTTATCAAATATTGCATGAATAAATGTACCAACTATATTATTATTTTCAAATCCTAGAGGATATTTACTACTTTGTCCATGGTGTATTTCAAAACCTTCTATATCACAGCCAAAAATTCTATATGAAGATTTTTTTTAAAGTTTTCTCTTTTTCAAATATAATTTCATCATCAATAAAAGAAAATCCATCTTCTATAATATCTTCATCATTTTCTAAAGCATACTTATCATGAAGTTTTTCAAACATCATCTCATATCCACCACAAAGACCTAGAAGTTTTTTATTGTATTGTTTTATAGTATCAAATAAGCCAGTTTTCTTTAACCATCTTAAATCTTTGATTACAAGTTTTGAACCAGGAAGTATTACCATATCAAACTTTTCTAAACTAATATTTGTTTCAACAAATTCTAAATGAATAGAATCATCAGCAATTAAGGGTTCGAAATCATTATAATTACTCATATAAGGATATGAGATAACTGCAACATTTATGATACTATCTTTACTATTTTGAGTATAGTTTTTCAAACTTTGAGAATCTTCAAAACCAAGATTAAAAGGTATATATGGTAACACTCCTAAAACTGGTATATTAAAATCTTTTTCAATAATCTTAATACCTTCATCAAAAAGAGTTAAATCTCCTCTAAATTTATTTATAAGTACACCTATAACATTTTTACGAAGTTTTTCAGGAAGTAGATGATAAACACCATAAATTGAAGCAAAAACTCCACCTTTTTCTATATCAGCTACCAATATTATCTTTGTATTGTATTCATCTGCTATAAAAATATTTGATAAGTCTTTATCCATAAGATTAAGCTCTACAGGACTTCCAGCTCCCTCACAAACAACACAGTCATACTTTTTATCAAGATAATCAAAACATCTTTTTACAGCAGGTTTAAGTAAATCCAAATCACGATAATACTCTCTTACATCTTTATTTGTTACAACTTGTCCCTCAACTATAAGAGAAGCGGAACTTCCACGTCCAGATTTCAATAACAGTACTGGATTTAGATGATAAGATGTTTCTAGCCCTAAAACTCCTGCTTGAAAATATTGAGCAACAGCTATTTCACTTCCATCATCACATACAAAAGCATTATTTGAGACATTTTGAGCTTTAAAAGGAGCAACACTATAACCCATATCTTGCAATATTTTTGCTATAACAAAAGTAATAGTTGATTTTCCTGCATCTGAACTTGTACCAAAAATAGAGATATTTTTCACTACTTCAGCCTACTTTCTATCCCAAACTTCACTTCATAAACTTCATCACAAAGCTTTGCAAGTTTTTGTCCTATAATACCCGTCATATCTACATATTTTCTAGACTCTTTATCAAAAGGTATTACTCCAGATGTTACTTCATTAAGTACAAATACTATATTTGTATCTATATTTTTTAAGCTATCTAACTGTTCTAAAAGTAACTCTTCACTCTCTTCTAAATTATTAAAAAGCCACATAGAAATACAGTCTACTAAATATGTTTCATCTTTTTTTATAACTTTAGTTAAATCTTTTGACTCTTCTATAGTAATAAAATTTTCTTCTCTATACTCTTGGTGTTTTTGATTCTATCTTTCATCTCTACATCTTCATATGAGTTATCATATGTAGCAATATAAATTGGTTTTTTATTAGATATTTCTAAAGTCTTAGCTTCTGCAAGAGTTGATTTCCCACTTTTTTGACCGCCAAAATACAATATCTTCATTACTTACCCTAAAAAAGTTTCCACTTGTCTAATGATTTGTTCTTTTTGTAAACCATTTAAATATCCACAAGCAATAGCTGCACCTGCACCAACACCCTCTTTTGCTTCACCTTGATCATATAGTTTTAAAGCAGGATGTTCAGAACTTGAAAAATCAAAGTCACTATAGTATGCATTTATCTTAAAATCCAACATCTCTAAAAGTGCTTTTATATCAGAGTTTTTATCTTCATATACCCATTTTGTAGTACAAAGTGCTAAGTTTGATGTATCAAACTTGCCACCCATTGTTTTTAAAATTGAATTTACTATTAGTAAAACACAAGCCATTTGTGTTCCACCTGCAAGTAAAACTTTTATCTTATTGTTTAGTCCTAAAATAAATCCCGCATTGAATATCAACATATTATCAGAAACACGACCAAGAATTTGAAATAAGTCATCATCACTTTTTATATTTTTTTAAAGCATTTTCAATAGTAACTTCTCGTATATTATTTGGCACATCTTTAAATGAACTACTAAATAAATCTTTACACTCATATCCTAAAGCCTGTGCAGTTGCACTTGCAGTTGTAGTACCACTAGGAACAGATTCTGCTAATATAATATAATCCTCTTTGCATTCAAAAGATTGTCCAAAAGCTAATGCTTTTTGAAAAATACTCATAGCATCTATTGTAGCATCTAAGGCAATGCTTTTTGAAGGTACTATATCAAAGTTATGAATCTTAAAATACTCAATATCAGGCTTTACTTCTAAACCTAAATCTAAAAGCTCAATTCTTGAATAAGGATTTAAAAGGTGCACAGCTCTTGTAATAAGTGCAGGAGTGGGTACACCTTTAGGAGTCTCTGCAATATTCTCTAAACTTCTTACCTCTCCTGTACAAACAAACTCACTATCTAGTGTTGGTGTTAAATATATTTTTCCAGGGATTCCAGCTTGTGTAATACCTTTTATATTTGCAGTACCTGTATTGCTTAAAGCTAATAAAAATAAAGCTCTTTTTCCTCTTATACTCTCACAAAAATCAATATTTCCTATAATATTCTTTATCATCAAACTTTTCCTAAATAATCTTTATATCTTCCAAACTTTTTTTCTTTTCCCAATTAAGTTTTAATAACTCTGGCTCATCTAAAAATTCATCTACATAACCAACAGTTAAATAAGCTACAAGTTTATATTTTTTATCAATACCTAATATTTTCTTTACATTCTTTGGTTTTAAAATACTAACCCAACCAACACCTACACCATAGGCTCTTGCCATAAGCCATAAGTTCTGAATAGCACATACTACACTATATTCACCCATCTTTTTTTTGACTTGTTTGACCTAATACCTCTTTATCTGGTTTTTCATAAAATACGGCAAGATTTAAATATGACTCTTTTATTCCTTCAAGTTTTAGCTTTGGATAAAGTTCACTATTTTTAAAAATCTTTTTAGCCTTTTTATTCTCTTTTAAAAACTCATTATAGATTTTTTTTCTCTTTTTTCTCTATCTTTTATTATCACAAATTTCCAAGGCTGAGAAAAACCAACTGACGGTGCACTATTTGCAGCAGCTAAAATTTCATCTAAGACTTCATCATCAATTTTCTTATCAATAAACCTATTTCCTCTAACATCTCTTCTTGAAAGCATTATCTCACGTAATACTTCAATACTCAAATCATCAAATACATGCATTTAAACTCTTTTCTAATATATCAAATTTATTTAACATCTCTTTATAATCTTTAGCCTTGTTTACTCTTGTAGCTCGCTGTAAAGCGTAATATAAACTAGCATACAAAAGATATGGTTTTATAAATTTTATAGTCAAATTTTTATCATAAACTTCTAATACTTTTTTTTAAAAAAGTTCATATTAAAATCATCTTCTTTAAAACACCAAGAAATAATTAAAACACTTAAATCAAAATATCTATTTCCAACACATGACTGAGAAAAATCATATACTCCTTGAAGCTTATTATCAATAAACTTTGCATTATCAGGGAATAAGTCTCCATGAATTAATACATCATTTGGTAAATCAATATCTTTTATCTTTTCATACTTTATTATAAACTCTTTTTTTTGTCTCATTTGAAAGTTCACTATTATTTAACAAAATTTCTAACATGGATTTTAAAAAGTCCATTGTATATATGTTTTTATGTTCTGATTTATAATTTGCTTTATGTAATAAGGATATAAAATAACTTATCTCTTCTACTTGTTCAAGATTTATATCTTTTGGTATCTTACCTTCAATACAACTATATATCACATAAGGTTTTGATTTATATAGTTCAATCTCATTTGATATAACTTGTGGAACTTTTAAAGATTTTAAAGCATTTAAAAATATCTATCTCAAAAAAAACTTCTTCTTTTGAAGATGATTCATATATCTTAAATACATACCTTTGATTCTTACTGTCAGTTGTTATATATGTAGTATCTGTAATACCATGTTTAGTCTCTAAAAAAGATGTAAATTTTATACCTGTACTTAAGGCTAAGTTATTTAACTCTTCAAGATTTAGTTTTGTAATGATGCCCAAAAGTTTCCTCTTACTAGTTTTATATCATTTTTATTGTATTATTTAATATAATAATAGCAAAAAAAGAGTGTTATAAAAGCTTCAAGAAGAAGCTTTTTTAGGAGAATAATTAATATGAATAGACTATATATTGTATCATGTGGTACAGGTGGTACAAATTATCTTACACAAGAAGCAAAGAATGCATTAAAAGAGTGTGAAGTTGTTGTCTCTTATAGTAAATATGCAAGAGAACTATCAGAATTAATTGATGAAAAAGAGATTCATACATCAGGAATGACTCATGAAATTCAAAGATGTGAAAGTGCAGTTGAATTTACAAGACAAGGAAGAACAACTTGTATCATATCAAATGGCGACTCAAATGTATATGGAATAGCCTCCGTAATAGTTGAAATAATCGATAATAAAGATTTATGGGAGGAAATAGAGTTAATCTCACTTCCTGGAATAACAGCACTGCTAGCAGCAGCTGCTAAAGTTGGGGGGGCACCACTTTCTCAAGATTTTGCCACAATATCTCTATCGGAAAGACAAAATAGCTTTGAACTAATAGATAAAAGAGTAAAAACTGCACTTGAAGCAGATTTTATACTAGGAATTTATAATCCTAAATCAAAAAAAAGAACAATAGGATATATAAACTTTTTAGAAGCACTAAAACCTTATGAAGATAGAGTTGCGATAATAGCTTCACATATGGGTAGAGAGGATAAAGAAAATATCACTATAACAACTGCCAAAGAATTAATAAATGAAGGTTTAGAAAATCCACTAGTAACGATGTCAACACTTATCATAATAGGGAACACACAAACAAAAGTTACAAAAAAATGGAACTATTCTTACTCCAAGGGGGGGTTGTGCAAACTAGTATGAAAAAGTTTGAGCATGGTGGAGATATTAACAGTTTTGCAAAAGAGTTAAATTGTGATATAAAGCAGATAATAGATTTATCTTCAAATATAAACTTTATAAAACCAAAAATAGATTTTGATTTTACTAGTTTAGATATATCTTCTTATCCAGATTATAAAAAAAACTATATAAAGCAATAGCAGAAAACTATAATGTAAATAAAAATCAAATAGAACTATTCAATGGTGGAAGCAGTGCTATTTTCACTTTTTTTTAGGCACTTGAATTTAAAAATGTACTATATATTCTCCAGCTTATTTAGAGTATAAAAAGGCAGCTAATATATTTTCTTATAATCTTTCTCATATAAATAGATTTGATGATGTATATGAAAAGGTAAAAAAGGCTCTCTTGTTATTTTGTAAATCCATCTACTCCAGATGGGAAGTACTATAAAATAAAAAAAACTAATGGAACACTGGATAAAACAAAATTGTACTATTCTAATAGATGAAAGCTTTTTAGATTTTACAAAAAAAAGAATCAGCTTTAAAATACTTAAAAAAAACTATGAAAAACTCTATATACTAAAATCTATGACAAAGTTTTACTCAAGTGCAGGTATTCGCATTGGCACTATAATATCTTCAAAAAAAGAATATAAGAAAACTAAGAGAAAATGAACCTATGTGGAAGTTATCCACTTTTGATATGAATTACTTATTAAATATTTTAAACAATCAAGACTTTATCAAGAAAACAATAAAAACAACTAATAAAAATTTATCTCATCTAAAGTTTTGTTTAAAGAAGTTCTCTTTTATTGAAGATATATATGAAAGTGATGCAAACTTTTTATTAATAAAACTAAAAGGGATTAAAGCTTCTAAATTACAAATGCATTTAAAGAAGTATAAAATTATGATTAGAGATTGTTCTAACTTTGATTTTTTAGATGATTCCTTTGTTAGAATTGCAGTTAAAGACAAAAAAAATATCAAAGTTTTAAACAAGGCTTTAAAGGAACTAGAACTTGTACTTTGACATATCTTTGATAGCTTTTATTTTAGATAAATTTTTTTGGAGAGTTTGAAAAACTAAAGTTTATAAAACATCCTATTATAATTATTGGAGATTATATAAAATGGTTCAATAATAAGTTTTATAAAGATTCTATTTTTAGAGGTTTTTTACTTAGT
>JDSG01000150.1_pt1 | contig 15578 bp, 29 predicted proteins | sample 199341 | NCBI WGS metagenome assembly JDSG01 (sample SAMN02584197, study PRJNA231836) | bioreactor metagenome | isolation source: continuous culture bioreactor short generation time transfer1 day 52 after... | place: Germany: Bremen | reverse complement strand
TTATATTTATATGATTCATTTACTACTTCTATATGTCCAAATAGGTGCTTAGAGATTATTTGATAGGTCATGTATAATCCTATTCCTGTGCCTTGTGATTGGTGTTTTGTTGTGAAGTAGGCATCAAATATTTTATTTAATATATCTTTTTGTATTCCACCTGCATTGTCTTTTATTATTATTTCTATGAAATCATTTTCATATATTTTTGTATTTGTATTTTTTAGATTAAGATGTGAATTTTTTTTGATTTTTCTAATTTCAAAAAAATAATATGTTTTTTTACTGAATCTCTGTTTTCAAATGCATCTATTGAGTTATTTAAAATATTGATTATTGCTTGAATAAGTTCATTTTCATGGGTGATTAGTTTAAATTCTTCTATATTATCAACAATTTCTATCTCTTTTGTTTTTAATCTAGCAGATGTTAACTGGAGTGTTTTTTTTATAAAGTTCATTTGTAGTTAGTTCTTTTGATATTTTATTTGGATTAAAAAAAACTCTCTAAAATCATCTATGGTTTGAGATAAGTATTTTGTCGATTTTATAATAGCTTCTAAAGATTGATAATGAGACTCTTTTGTACCTATTTGCATTTCATTTTCAAGTTGTATTTTACTTGCGGCAGTACTTATTAGGCTTAAAGGTTGTCTCCATTGATGTGCTATATTTCCTATCATTTCTCCCATTGCTGCCATTTTTGATTGTTGATATAAGATTACATCTTTTTTTTCTATTTTCTAATATCTCTTTTTGTATTCTGTTGTTATAGTTTTTAAAAAAAAGTTTTTAAGTATATTTGATATGTATAATGCAACTAGAAGAAGTAGTATTATTAAGACACTACTTATAAGAAGTGTTTTTTTAAGAGATTGATTATTTATTTTTTTTAATTCTTCAGCTTTTAAATCTAGATATTCAAGCAGTTCTTTATTGTAAAAACCTGAACCTATTGCCCAATTCCATTTTTGGTAACCTTTTACATAAGTGATTTTTTTCAGCAGGTTTGCCAGTTTGGGGGGGCATGATAGTACCTATATATCTTATAAATCCACTACCTTCTTTTGCTTTATTTATAATCCCTTGCGTGATTTTATAACCATTTGCATCTGTTAAATTAATACGATTTATTCCTATATAACTCTTTTCGATATGAGTTAATTGTACTCCATTGTAATCAAAAACAAATACATAACCATTTTTACCATATGAAATTTTGTAGATATATTCTAAAACTCTTTTTTTTCAGCTTTTTTGTAAAGTTATCAATATATTCACCTGTTCCAATATATATACCTAATTTTTCATGATATTTATTAAAAGTAATTTTTTTTATATGTATTTTTTTTAAATCATTAGGTTTTTCCCAATAAAGTTCTTTAAAAATTTCATTTTTGCCTGATAAAAATTCTTTGATTGTATTTCTTGTAATATAGTTATTTTTTTTATCTTTATAATTTAGAAGAGAAGTTCCTTCAAGCTCAGGTTTTATAGGATGCAAGATATTTTTCCCATCGATACTATAAATATAAAAGTATCCTTGACCTTCATTAAACCTAATATCTCTTAAAGCATTTTTGATAAGAGTTAAGACTCTTTCTTTGCCTTCATTTATATGATTTTTATATATTGAGTTTATAACAGTATAGGCTTCATCTGTTCTATTTTTTAAATCTTTTTTTTAGCTCTTCTTCTAAACTTTTTTTCATAGTTTTGTATTTCATTGTATACTTTTTCTACTTGGAGTTTTGATAAGTTTTTATTTACTTCTATAAAATTTTTTTTGCATAAAAATCTAAATCTTTTTTTTATAGTTTTTTTTCATTTTGATTATAGATTAAAAAATTCACTAAAATAGCTATGATAATTATTACAACAATGGGTGAGTACCTAACAAAACCTAAAAGTTGTTCTTCACTTTTTATTAGCATCTAATCTTCTTTTTCAAGTTCCTCTATAATATCTTTTTTTGCTCTGTTTGATAAAAGATTGTGATAAAGTGTTTTATTTGTCTCAAATAGTAGTTTTGCATTGTGTTGTATCTCTTCAGCTACTGCGCTTGTGTCTATTGCTATTTGTACAAAAAGCTCATTTTCTTCACTTACCCAACTATTTTTTATCTTTGATTTTGTTAACGCTTTTAAAGATATATGTTCAGCAAATTTTTTGATATCTTTATCAAATACATTTGGATTATCAAGTTTTTCTAAATAGTTTTTATAAATATTTACTGTTTTTACATAAACTCTTTTTAAAAGATTGTTCCCTGCAACAAGCAAGGCTTTTCTTTTATGTAAGTTTATCTCTTTTTTTTATCTACATTCTTAGTCGCTCCAAGTGCCGTGATATTGTTCTTTAATCTTTTGTCTTCTATCCAACTTGGAGCATCATCTGGAATTTCTATCTCTTTTTTTTCAGTTGACTCTTTATCTTTTGAGAAAGGGTTTACTGATTGGACTGAAAAACATCCACCTAGAACAAAAACTAAAAATATAGATAATAAAAGAGTTTTTTTTCATATTAACAGTCACTAAATTTTTTTTGATTATATCTTTTGCTTTTTCAAGTGCTTTAGTACTTGAGTCTTTATCAAAAGTTAAAGCAACAGCCATTCTTCTTCCCTCATGTGATTGAGGTTTCCCAAAAACTCTCACATACGAATCTCTTGTAAAAGCACTCTTTTTGATTTTTACAGCAGGGTTAAATGTATCATCCTTAGCTTTATAAGCAGCACTTGCCCCCCCAGCTCCATAATCAATATAATCCAATGGTAATCCTAATACTGCTCTTACATGTAAAGCAAACTCACTTTGAGATTGAGTAATCATAGTAACCATTCCCGTATCATGTGGCCGAGGACTTACTTCACTAAAGAATACTTCATCACCTTTTACAAATAATTCTACACCAAAAATACTATGTCCACCTAATCCATCAGTTACAGTTTTAGCGATTTTTTTGAGCACTTTTCTTTGCTTTTTCACTCATATTCATTGGTTGCCATGAAAATATATAGTCACCATCTTGTTGAATATGTCCTATTGGTTCACAAAATACTGTTTGTTTACCATTTCTAGCAGTTAACATTGTAATTTCATAATCAAATTTAATAAATTCTTCAACGATAAGCTCACTAGCATCACCTCTTGCTTCTTTCGCAATTTCCCATGATGATTCTAAATCAGCTTCAGTTTTTGCAACACTTTGACCATGTCCAGATGAACTCATAACAGGTTTTATAACACAAGGAAATCCCATGTTTTTAGCAGCTTTTTGTAATCCTTCAAAAGTAGATACAAACTCATATCCACCAGTTTTCACTTTTAACTCTTCTGCTGCAAACTGACGAATATTTTTTCTATTCATTGTTTTATTTACTGCATCAGCATTTGGAATTACATGAAACCCCCCCTCTTTTTCTGCTGTAAATAGTGCATCGATATTTATAGCTTCAACTTCTGGTAATATAAAGTCAGGTTTTTCTTTTCTAATCACATCTAAAATTTCATTTTTATTTTTCATATTGATTGTATATGCTTTGTTTGCGACAAGTTGTGCTGGAGCATTGTTGTAACTATCAACTGCAATAGTCTCAATTCCTAATCTTTGAGCTTCAATAATAACTTCTTTACCAAGTTCTCCACTTCCTAGAAGCATAATCTTAGTAGAATCAGATTTTAATGGTGCTGTGAATTTCATTTTAGTCCTTCTTTAAATTTAATTTTTCACTTTTTATTTTTTTTATAAAACTCTTTGTCAAAATTTACTAAATTGTTTTTTTCTAATGATAGATTTTAGTATTTTAATATAGTCATGTCCTATACCAGAATACTTTGTCATTGTTGAACTAAGCTTCATCCCATCTATATAGTTACCTGTATTTCTTTGTTGTTTTCTTTTTAATCTAAACTCATAGTATGCACCTGTTCTATTTAGGTTTAACATATATGCAGCAATAGAAGCTTGAAGATTTGGAAATATTCTAATTAAATGTTTTTTTACCTGCAGCTCGTTTTAATGGAACCATTCCTATTTTTGGATTATAAGTCCAGTGACCAAATATATTGTTTGCTTTTTTGAAAAATCTACTTTTCCCCCCCCAGCCACTCTCTGTTGCTGCCTGTGCTAAAGCCATAGATGGTGGAATAATATCTATTCTTTGTAAATATTTTGAATAGTTATAGATATTTGAAACTTTATATTTTTTTTGCAGTTCCATTAATCTTTTATACTCAGGTGAGTTTTTATCTAAGTTTTTATTACTTTTTAATGATTTAATAAAAGTTCTCTCTTCTAAGATTTTTCTATTTTCTATCTCAATTCTTTTATTAAAATAGTCAAAGAAATAAGCTTTTTGTTTAGAGATGTGAAGTTTATAATACTCTTTTGGAAAACCTGTATCTGCATTTAATGTGAAAAAAAGTGCAGATACTAGAATAAAAGTTTTTAATATAGTTTTCATATTTTTACTTTATAGTTGTTGTAAAAACATGTTTTACAGCACCTTTAAAATAGATTTCATCATCTATTTTAGAGATTGTTAGTTCTTCATTACTTTTTGGATAAACAAAAGTTTTATTCTCTACAAGTCCTAATTCAAGGGCTCTTAAAAAGCATGCAACCATACCTGTTCCACAAGCAAGAGTCTCGCCTTCTACGCCTCTTTCATAAGTTCTAACTTTTAGCACATTAGCACCTTTAGCATTTTCTACTTTTGCAAAGTTTACATTTGCATTGTGCTCATATCTCATTTTTGCACATAGGTCATGATCATATTTTTCTAAATCATCTACTATTGTAACTAGGTGAGGAACGCCAGTATCAATAATGTACCAAGTTAACCCCCCCTCTTGTTCAAATGTCTCTTTTATGATAATAGGTTTAGTCATTTGTGTTTTAACAACATTACCATTTACTGTTGATTCAATAAGTCCAGCTTCTGTCATAAACTTCATATTTGAATCTGCAAGACCATTGTTATAAGCATAGTGTGCTACTGCTCTAGTTGCATTTCCGCACATTGCTGCATCACTACCATCACTATTGTAAAATAGCCATTTAAAATCTGCTTCATTTGATGGTACAAGGGCTACAAAACCGTCTGCTCCGATTCCTTCTGTTCTATTACATAATTTTATTGCATCTTCTGTATAGTCTTTTTCTATAAAAGTATGAAATATTACAAAATCATTTCCACTTGCACTATATTTAGTATATGTCATATTATCTCCCCCCCAATGATTCTTTCAACTTCTCTTTGTAAGTTTTTTAAATCTTTTGAATTATCTATTACCATATGGGCTAACTCTTTTTTCTTTTCAATATCCCATTGATTTGAAATTTTTAATAAAGCCTCTTCTTCGCTAATGTTATCTCTTTTCATTAGCCTTTGAACTTGTAAATCTTTTGGTGTATAAACTACAAGTGATCTAGGTATAGGATAATGCATTTTTTCAAAAAATAGTGGAATATCTATGAAATAGGGTTTATCTTGACTCTCAAATAGACGAGATTTTTTTACTATTTCATCTTTTATTAAAGGATGAAGAAGTGCTTCAAGCTTTAATTTGTTTTCCTCATTTGAAAAGATTATCTTCCCTAGCTCTTTTCTAATAACTTTTCCTTTGGCATCTACATATTGACTTCCAAACATTTCAGCTATTTTAGCTGAGTTTGCGTCTAACAATTTATGTGATATTGCATCTGCATCAATTATTAAAAAAACCATGTAGTTTAAAAAGGTTACAAACTGTACTTTTACCTGTTGATATTCCGCCTGTTAAGGCTATTGCATTTTTAAATAAATCATTACTCATAGTAAATATTTTACTATAAGTATGATTTATTTTTGATTATTGAAAGTTTTTGGTGGTTATCTTTTTGCTATTCCAGTTAAAGCTTTGTGTTGTGCTGCTGGAAATACAAATGAAGCATGGTGGATTTCTGTTGAGTAATACTCTAAATCACTTAAAAGATCTGATCTTTGTAAGATAATATCAGCTGTTGGATGATATTTTTTTAGAAGCTAAAATTGCAGTGTTATGTCCAAATTTATAAGGCATCGCAATCCAGAAATTTTTACCAACTAGTTCTAAATCAGCTTTTAATCTATCTTCATCTTTACCAAAGTTTGATGTAGAGAATGCAATTAGTCCATCACTGTTTAAAACTCTTTCAATATTTGCTAAAAGCATTTCATCAATTTTAACATCAGTTAAAACAACTACGTCAATATTTTTATCATCTTTAGATGTAAGGATTGACTGGTCACCAAATTCTATGTTACCACTATGCTTAGAAGCCTCTTTTTTTTAGGTTTTCAGTAGTACTACCGATGATTAAAACATTTTGAGCTTCTTTGTGTGTACATAAAGGTGTATGTACCATCATTTCATTAAAGGCTTGATTATCTCTCATTTATAAGTGTCCTTATTTTTTTTATAAAGTTTTCGATATAATACCAAAAAATTTTTAAACTAAGTAAGATATTATAAAACTAATAATAAAAAAAAGGTATGAAATGGCGACAGTTAGTTACAAAGATGCTGGTGTAGATATTGATGCAGGTAATCAGTTTGTAGAAAACATTAAACCACATGTTAAATCAACAATGATTCCAGGTGTATTAGGTGGTATTGGTTCATTTGCAGGTGCATTTGAATTACCAGAGGGATACAAAAAACCAGTAATTTTATCAGGAACTGATGGAGTTGGAACAAAATTAAAACTAGCAATTGATGCAAAACAATTTGATACAGTAGGTATTGATTTAGTAGCAATGTGTACAAATGATTTATTATGTAACTTTGGAGAGCCATTATTCTTCTTGGATTATTATGCAACGCAAAGTTAGAAGTTGAAGAAGCAACTGACGTTGTAAAAGGTATTGCAGAGGGTTGCATTAGATCTGAGTGTGCACTAGTTGGTGGTGAAACTGCTGAAATGCCAGGTATGTACAAAGAGGGTGATTTTGATTTAGCTGGTTTCTGTGTTGGAATTGCTGAAAAAGATGAGTTAAATAGAATTGAAAGAATTGCTCCTGGTGATACTTTAATTGCATTACCATCTTCAGGTATTCACTCAAATGGTTTCTCATTAGTTAGAAAACTTCTTTTAGAAAAATTAGGTATGTCTTTAGATGATGACTTCCAAGGGAAGCCTTTAAAAGATGTATTATTAGAGCCAACTAGAATTTATGTAAAAGAGTTCAAAGCAAACAAAGAAAATATCAATGCTTTAGCACACATTACTGGTGGTGGAATTACAGAAAACTTACCAAGAGTTTTACCTGATAATTTAAAAGCAGTTGTAAAAAGAGATTCAATCAAAGTATTGCCAATCTTTGAATTTATGTCAGAGTATGTAGAACTAGAAGAGATGTACAGAACATTTAACATGGGTGTTGGTATGGTTCTTGTAGTTAATCCAGCAAATGTGGATGCTGTATTAGCAAATACTGATGGATATGTTATTGGTGAAATTGCTGAGGGTGAAAAAGGTGTAGAGTTTATCTAATCTTTTTTTCTCTTATATTAAAAGGCAAGTTCAAAAGAACTTGCCTTTTTTTTATGCCTTTTTCATCTCAATAAATAAAAAATGTGAATTATCTATAGCTTTGACATTTAAACTTTCTTCATCTACTATTTCCATCGCATCGCCACTATTAAGCTTTATTCCATTTATTGCTGAGGTTCCAGATATTTGTACAAAGTAGACTTGTCTATTTTCTTCTATTTTATAATCTAAACTTCTATTTTCATCTAATAAACTTACATAAAAATTCACATCTTGATGTATTTTAATTTGAGCATTCCCTTTTTGTGAAGAGACGATGTTTAGGAGTTTGTTCTCTTTTTGCTCTTTTATAAATCTATGTGAACCATAGAGTCTTTTAAGTCCAGTTTTTGGCGGGATAATCCAGATTTGTAATAATCTTAAATCTTTTGATTCATGTATATTATATTCACTATGAAAGATTCCATCACCAGCACTTAAATATTGAACTTCTCCAGCTTTTAAAGTCTCTTCATTTCCCATAGAGTCTTTATGTGTGATTTCACCATCAACAATATAAGAGATGATTTCCATGTTTTCATGGGGGGGATGCATATCAAAACCACTTTTAGGGTGGAGAATATCATCGTTTAAAACTCTTAGAACTCCAAAGTTAATATTATCTGGGTTTCTATACTCTGCAAAAGAGAAATGAAAACGGCTTTCTAACCATCCTAAATTGGATCTTCCCATATTTTCTTTATGTAATTTTTTTTAACATTGTTTATTCCTTTTTTTTAATCACGCCTTTGGCATATCAAAAGCAAAACATTCCATAGATATATTTGTATATGTAATTTCATGGTTAAAAGATATTGCTTTTTTATCTATTGCACTACCATAACTTATAAATAGAGGTAAAAAGTGTTCAGAGCTAGGATGATTTTGATAAAAAAAATATCTAAATTTTGAATACTTAATAACTTTTGTTTATCATCTTTTTCTAAAGCTTTTATTACTAAATCATTAAAATCTTTTGCATATTTTTTTATTTCTCCAAATAGGTTCATATCTGATAAATTATGAGTGATTCCACCACTACATATAATAAGAGCATCTTTTTTAAATATTTGTAATTTTTCTCCTAAATCAATTAATTGTTCAATTGAATAACTTAGAGGAATTGATAACTGTATTACTGGAATATGAAGCTCTTTATACATCATTGATAATGTAGTCCAAACACCATGGTCATAAGTATTTCTATTTGTATCAACTTCTATGTTAATATCTTGTTTTCTAAGTTCTTCTAGTATGTTTAAAGAGATTTCTTTGTTACTATTAATTTCATATTTAAAATTATATAATTCATCTTCAAATCCATAAAAATCATACATTAATCCTTTTGCCTCATAATTGATGATTTTTAAATCTTTTGTAGTCCAATGGGCTGAAATCACAATAATGTATTTTGGTTTTTCTAAACTATCTGAAAATGTTTTTATATTTTTCTTTGTAAATGAATCTCCTAAAATTATATTAGGAGCTCCATGGGAAATAAATAGACTAGGGTTCATCATATATCCTTATTTTGCTACTTGTATAAATTGCTCTAAAATCCTTTTAGAACTATCAATTCTTAGGGGGACTTTGATATGTTGTAATTATCTCTCTTGGCATCACAAGTGAACCTAGTTTTGTAAACTGGTTTCTCATTGCGTTACTTACATCACTTCCACCACTACCTGAGTGTGTGGCTAATTGGATTGGTTTTAGTGTAAATACATCTCTAAAATCATCTCCAACTCTAGAAATCCAGGCTACTGTATTTACTAAAACAGGAGGCAAAGAGAAGTTATATTCAGGAGAAATGAACACATATGCAGAGGCATTTTTCATATCTTCAATTAAGGATTCAATTTTTTTTAGGAATACCATCTTTCTCCTCTTTAAAACTATCGTACATAGGAAGGTTTAAATCAACTAAATTTATTATTTGACTCTCTTTTCTTAACTCTTTTAATTGTGTTTGAAGAGTATTTGCTAACTTCATATTTTCATTTAAACTTGCTACAAATATTAAATACATTTTTTATCCTTTTGTTAGTAGTACTAACTAGTACTATTTATTTAAATTTTTTTAGTTTGCTTTATAGACTTTATTTAAAAGGTCATATAAAGTATCTAACTCATTATCACTTAATACTTCAAGTGATTTATGTAAATTTTTAGCGTGATTTGGAAATACTTTTTCAATCACTTCAACTCCTTTTTCTGTAATAGTTAAGATTGAAGCTCTACTATCATCTGGATCTTTAATAGCTGTAATCCATCCATCTCTTTTTAGATTTTTTACTACAACTGTAATATTTCCAGGTGTACTCATAGTAAGTTTAGTAATTGAACCGATATTTAAGTCACCTCTGTGATAAAGTACCTCAAGTACTTTAAACTGATTAAATGTTAAGTCAAATTCATTTAAATAGTTAACCATGTTATTATGGAATTTAGTTCTAATTCTATCTATTCTAACAACTGTTTTCATAGATTTGTCTGTTCTTTTTCCATAACTTTTAAGTGATTTTGTATTCATGATCTTAACTCCTTGTTGAAATTATAGTACTAATTAGTAATAAATGTCAATAAGAAAAGAGTTTTTATAGTACTAGCTAGTAGTTAATTGCTTTAAAAAACCTACTCTGTAGGCTCTAGCTAAATTTTGAAATTTATTAAGCTCTTTTTGCTGAAGACATAAAAACAGCTGCTAAGATTAAAAAAAGCGCCTGTTATTCTATTTTGAATTTTCATTGCTTTTACATCTTTTATAAGGAATTTTAGTTTAGATGCCATAGAAGAATAACCTGTCATTACAAAAATATCAACAGCACATAAAGTAGTAGCTATTATTGCAAACTGAAGCCATAAAGACTCATTTGGATTTAAAAACTGAGGAATAAAAGCTACAAGAAATACAGTTGCTTTTGGATTTGTAAGATTTATAAAAGTTGCCGTCAAAAAAAAGCTTTTTTTGCATCATATGATTTTATTTGTTCACTCTCTTCAACTAACTCTACTTTTTCAAATATTTTACTAAGACCTAAGTAGACTAAATATGCCACTCCAATCCATTTTACAATATTAAAAATAAGTACAGATTTTGCAATAATTGCTCCAAGACCGATAACTACAATAAAAGTTTGTGCTAATAGTCCTGCTTGTAAACCAAAAATTGCAGAGTATGATTTTTTTTAATCCATATTTAATACCATAGTTCATAGAAACTACAGCTCCAGCACCTGGAGAAACTGATATTGCAACAGAGGCTAAAAAAAAGTGTTAGCCATACTTCAAATTCCATAAAAATCCTTCACTTTTTAAAAATAGATAATATCATAAGTTCTAAATAAAACCACTTAACCTCTTCGTAATAAACTTTTAGATAAAATATCCCGTTTTACTAAAAGCTTGTAAAGGAAATTTATATGTTATTAACTCCAGGTCCTACTCCTGTACCAGAATTTGTAAGAAAGGCAATGGCTGATGTTACTATACATCATAGAACACCAGAGTTCGAAGCTATTTTTAAAAATACTAGAGAATTATTATTAGAACTATTTGACATGCCCGAAGCAGTTATGTTAGCTTCGAGTGGAACAGGTGCTATGGAAGCATGTGTTACAAACTTAACTCATAAGAAAGCACTTACAGTAAACTCAGGTAAGTTTGGTGAGAGATTTGGAAAAATTTGTGATGCTTTTGGGATTGAAAAAAACTGAAATCAAAAATGAGTGGAATACCCCCCCAGTATCTGTTGATGATGTAGTTGAAGCTATTAAGGCTGATTCAAATATTGATGCAATTTTTATGCAAATTTGTGAAAGTGCTGGTGGATTAAGACATCCAGTTGAAGAAGTAGCTGCGCAAGTAAAAGCTATTAATCCTGATATCATGGTTGTTGCAGATGGAATTACCGCAATTGGTGTTGAAAAAAATTGATACAACAAATATTGATGCAGTAATTACTGGAAGTCAAAAAGCTTTAATGCTTCCTCCAGGTTTATCAATGATTGGTTTATCAAACAAAGCAGTTGAAAAAAAATTAACTCAAGACCAACAGGTATTACTTAAATCTTGCAGCAGAGATTAAAAAAACAACAACAAAATACAACAGCATATACGGCAGCTACAACATTAATCATTGGATTAGGTGCTATTTTATCTAACATAAAAGAAAATGGTGGGTTTGATGCACTTTATGCTAAAACAGCTTTAAGAGCAAAAGCAACGAGAGAAGCTTTAGTTGCTATAGGGTGTGAAGTATATCCATCAACTCCTGCAAATGCAATGACAACAATTTATACGCAAAATGCACCAGCTATTAGAAAGATTTTAAAAACTAAATATAATGTAAATATAGCAGGTGGTCAAGATCATATTAAAACTCTGATTTTCAGAATTAATCATATGGGATTAGTTGAAGATTATGAAGCTTCATGGGTAATCAACGCAGTTGAACTAGCAATGGATGAGTTAGGTCTTAGAACATTTGATGGAACAGCAAATAAAATATTCGCAAGCGCGATGTTTAAAGGGAACTAATTAATTATGGTTTTTGAACACGAAATTCCAAAAGGAAGTAGATTATACTTTGGAAAAGTAGCTAAAGCTAAAAGAGCTTTAGAAAACAGAGTATGTGAGATTTTAGATGAGAATGGTTTTGAAGAGATTGTTACTCCAAATTTTTCTTATTCTCAACATCAATCAATTGCAAATGACAAAAAAAACTTATCAAGTTTTCTGATGAGCAAAATGAGCAAGTATCTTTAAGAGCTGATTCAACACTTGATGTAGTAAGAATTATTACAAAAAGACTTGGAAGAACAACAGACCATAGAAAATGGTTCTACGTTCAACCTGTATTTACATATCCTTCAAATGAAGAGTATCAAATAGGTTGTGAGTGGATTTGCCATGACAACATTGTTGATATCTTAAATTTAACAGGAACTATTTTAGATAGTTTAGCAGTAAGTCCAATCTTACAACTATCAAATATAAATATTCCAAAGTTAGTAGCGAATCAATTAGATATTGATATAAATTTATTTAAAAATGGTGAAATAGCCAAGCTATTTGAACTAAAAGTTTCTTGGTTAGATGAATTAATTAAAGTAAAAAAAATATTGAAGATTTAGAGCAAGTACTTACTCTTGTACCTGAGTCTATTAAACCAGAACTTGAAAAACTTTTAACAACTGCAAAAGAGGTATCATATAAAAATATGGTAATTGCACCGCTTTATCATGGTAGTTTAAAGTACTATAACGATGTTTACTTTAGAGTAATACAAGATAATTATGTAATATGCAAAGGTGGAAAATATAGTGCTGATGGAATCAGTTCTTTAGGTTTCGCACTTTATACAGATAGTTTATTAAAAATTTTAGAGGATTAGGGAATGAGCGCAGATTTAATTGTTGGTATTCAATGGGGGGGAGATGAAGGAAAAGGTAAGATGGTCGACATGCTTGCCCAAAATTATGATGTAGTATGTAGAAGTCAAGGTGGACACAATGCAGGTCATACAATTTGGGTTGATGGCGTTAGGTATGCATTACATTTAATTCCTTCAGGAGTACTAAACCCAAAGGCAATCAATATTATTGGAAACGGAGTTGTTTTATCTCCAGATTCTATTATTAAAGAGATGGAACAATTTGATAGTTTAGTTGGTAGATTATTTATCTCTGATAAAGCACATTTAAACTTACCATATCATGCTTTAATTGACCAAGCTAAAGAGAGACTTAAAGGTGATAAAGCAATTGGTACAACAGGTAAAGGTATTGGGCCTGCATATGCAGAGAAGATTTCAAGAACAGGTTTTAGAGTTGGGGGGGAACTTTTAAATCCTGCAAAACTATGTGCTGGTATTATAGAGTATTTTGAACAAAATAGGGCAATATTTGACGTATTGGAAATTGAAACACCATCAAAAGATGAATTATTAGCACAATTAGAAAACTATAAAGAGAAGTTAGAACCATTTATTGCTAACACTACAAATATGGTATGGAAAGCTTTAGATGAAAATAAAAGAATTTTATTAGAAGGTGCACAAGGTACACTTCTTGATATTGACCACGGTACATATCCATATGTAACATCATCTTCAACTGTAAGTGCAGGTGCTTGTACAGGTCTTGGTATCTCTCCAAAAGATATTGGAGTAGTAACTGGAATTGTTAAAGCATATACAACAAGAGTAGGAAATGGTCCTTTCCCTTCTGAAGACTTTGGTCAAGATGGGAAGACTATGGCTGATGTTGGAAAAGAAGTAGGTACTACAACTGGACGTGGTAGAAGATGTGGTTGGTTTGATGCAATTGCTGTAAAACATGCATCTAGATTAAATGGATGTGACCAACTATCTTTAATGAAACTTGATGTTTTAGATGGATTTGAGAAAATTAAAATCTGTGTTGCGTATGAAGTAAATGGAGAGACTTTAGATTATATGCCATCAGATTTAGATGATGTAAAACCAATCTATGAAGAGATTGATGGATGGGATAGTGTAGTAGGCTGTAGAGAGTTTGATACACTTCCTGAAAATGCTAAGAAATATATAGAAAGAATTGAAGAGTTAACAGGTGTTAGAGTTGGAATAGTTTCAACATCACCAGAGAGAGACGATACTATTATTAGAGGATAAGCATATGAGAATGAAGTTACATCATACACCATATATTTCTAGAAGAATTGCAAGAGATTTAGTAAATTGCGATTTTGTAGAGATTAGAAAAACAAAAGATGAAATAACTAATGAAATAGAAAAAATTTTAGATGCAGATATTGATAAAGAGCATGAATTAGATGAAAAAGTAGCTGAAATCTTAGAAGACCAAGAAGAGAATATTGAATTTTATAATGCAGACTATAGACAGCTTTTCTGGTTAACTAAAAAAAAGAATAGCTAATGATTTTGGAATCATCTTAAACAATGAAGATAGATTTTCAGACATGGCTCATAAAATATTAGATTTCTTATGGGAAGAGGATTATATCCATTATACTTGTTCTGATAACCAAGTAAAAAAATGTAATTTTCACATCTATTGATGAATTTTTAAAAGGTTTTGAAGACTCTGATGCAGCTGTATTAGAGAAACTAAAACATTATAAGAGAAAATTAATACCAGGAACTGAAGAGTATGATATTGTATATCATAGACTATATGAGGAAGAGTTAATAAAAAGAGGATTAATGTAATATGCAAAAAGTATGGATTTATTTAGAAAATGGAACATTTTTAGAGGCAAATTCTTTTGGTGCTACAGGTACATCTGTGGGAGAGATTGTATTTAATACTTCATTAACAGGGTATCAAGAAATTATCACTGACCCTTCATATGCAGGACAATTTATCACATTTACAATGCCAGAAATTGGTAATGTAGGTGTAAATGCAGATGATATGGAAAGTAAAACAGCATACTGTAAAGGTGTGTTAGTTAGAAATTATCACCATGAGTACTCAAACTATAGAGCTGAGGGTGATTTAGATTCACTTTTAAAAGAGCATGGAGTATTAGGTATCACTGATATTGATACAAGATATTTAACTAAAATGCTTAGAGATGAAGGTGCTATGATGATGATTGCATCTAGTGAAATCTCTGATAAAGATGAGTTAGCTAAAATACTTTCAGAGTCTCCAAGAATTGAAGATATTAACTATATCGAGCAAGTATCTACAAAAGAGTCTTATGTACATAAAAATGGTGCATGGAATCACGAAGCAAAAGCTTATAACAAAGCTGTAATGAGTGATAAGAAGATTGTAGTAGTTGACTTTGGTGTAAAAAGAAATATCTTAAATGAACTTGTTCAATCAGGACTTGAAGTAGAAGTTGTACCTTCAACTTTTAGTGCAAATGATTTAATCGCAAGATATGAAGCAAAAGAAATCGGTGGAATCTTCCTTTCAAATGGACCAGGTGATCCATTAACTTTAACAGAAGAGAAAAAAAAGAAGTTCAAAAACTAATCAATGCAAATATCCCAATGTTTGCAATCTG
>JDSG01000149.1_pt1 | contig 15885 bp, 29 predicted proteins | sample 199341 | NCBI WGS metagenome assembly JDSG01 (sample SAMN02584197, study PRJNA231836) | bioreactor metagenome | isolation source: continuous culture bioreactor short generation time transfer1 day 52 after... | place: Germany: Bremen | reverse complement strand
CATTTTGTAATTTTATTAATTTTCATTATCTAGTCTTAACTCAATTCTAAAGCAGGCACCTTCTTTTAGGTTTTTAACACTAATTTTTCCATGCATATGTTCTTCTATTATTAGTTTTGACATATATAAGCCTAATCCTGTTCCTTTAGTCTCTAATTTTGTAGAAAAATATGGATTAAATATCTTATCAAGTATAGATTCATCAATACCTTCTGCGTTGTCTTTAAGTTCAATTATTACATTATCACTTTCTATTCTTGAACTAACTTCGATAATCCCATTAGAAATATTTTTTTCTAATATTGCATCTTTAGCATTTGCAATTAAGTTAATAATTACTTGTCCAAATTCATTTGGATAACCAAGAGTATTAATCTTATCATTAGAAATAAATCTAAGCTCTATATTATACTTTAACATCAAATTGTTTAGTAAACTTAAACTTCTTTCAATTTGATAGTTACATCAAAAGTTTCGATTTTTTTTATCAGGTTTAAAGAAATTCATAAAATCATCAATAGTTGAAGACATCAATTTAATCTGTTCAGAAGAGTCTTTAATTAAATTATCAAAACTCTCTTCATCTTTTAACTTATCTTTTGCATAATTTAATTCCAATGTTTGAATTATCATAAATAATATACTTAAAGGTTGTCTCCATTGATGAGCTATCATAGAGATCATTTCACCCATTTGCGCCAATTTTGCTTGTTGGAACAGAAGCATCTGATGCTCTTTATATTTATTAATTGATATATTTACTTTTTCTTCTAAACTTTCATTTAATAACTTTAATTCTCTTTGGGCAGTTTTCAATTCTGTAACATCAGCAACAACGCCCATACGACACTCTTTATCTTCATAAACTAGTGGTAAATATGACAATAATCCATTAATAGGAGTCCCATCAAGTAATTTAAAATTTGTTTCATAATTAATTAAACTACCATCAGGAGCCATGGCACTTAAAATCTCTTCTCTTTGAGTACTTGAAGAGTATAAGACATCTATCTTATTTCCTATGAGTTCTTCATACGAAGACTTGTATAAAACTACTGCATAATCATTTGCAAATACTATTTTTTTTGTCTCCTTATCTACAATTAAAATTGGTATAGGAAGTCTTGATAACATCTCTTTTAATTTTTTTTCGTTCTTTATTAATTTGATCTTTTGCTTTTTTTTAAGTTTTAAATTCCAATAAATAAAAAACAAAAATAGTATTAGAAGAAAAAAAACCTATTCTATAAATAACTGTTAAATCAATTTTATCAGGATTTAATAATCTATTTGTATAAATTTTATTTCTTTCTTCTTGAGTAATTTCAGATATAGCTTGATTTATTTTAGGTAATAAGTTTTTATAATTTTTATTAAGCATAATTTTTAATTCGAAGTTTACATCAGTAATGCCATTTATTCTTAAATCATTGCCTTCTTTAAATAAATAGTGTTGAAGCACTGGTAAAATGTCAATTGCAGCATAAGCCTCACCTTTTTTTTACTAAAGATAATGCTTCTTTAGTGTCTTTTACTAAAACATAATCAATCAAAGGATATTTTTCTTTAAGTAAATAGTAGGAGCTATATTCTTTTCCTACAGCTACTTTTTTTTATTATTTAAAAGTGATGTTTTAGGGATAAAGTTTATATTTGATTTTGTAACTACTGCAATTGGAAAAAATTCATAAGCATCAGAAAAAACTGCATATTCAGATCTTTTTTTTGTATATGCCAAATTAATTGTCATATTATATTCATTTGAATTTATACTTTCTAAAACTTTACTAAAGCTCTCTGCTTTTATAATTTTACTATCTATCTTAGATTTGTTTTTAATTATATTCCAGTAATCAACTGCAATACCTTCTATATTATTACTATTTTTTGAATAATTAAAGGGAGGCCAAGTATTTGTCAATCCTATTTTCAATACTTGATTATCTATTTTATTATTTTGCGAAAACAGACTAAGAACTAAAAGGTTAATTAAAATAAATACTTTCATCAATCATCTTCCCATTATTTGTTTGATAAAATAATATATTATCATTTATTCTTTAAAAAAAACAAGCTGTTTTTTCTCTCACTTAAATTTAATAAAATCTAGGATAAACTATTATCTTAAAAAAATTTATTCTAGGATATTATACAATGACAGAAGCAAAATACATCTGGATGGATGGGAAGTTTGTTGATTGGCATGACGCTAAAGTTCATGTACTAAGCCACACATTACACTATGGAAATGGTGCTATTGAAGGAACAAAAGCATATAAAACACATGATGGAAGATGTGCAATTTTTAAACTAAAAGAGCATACAAAAAGACTTATTAATTCAGCTAAAATGACACTAATTGATGTTCCTTTTACTGAAGATGAATTAAATAAAGCTCAAATTGAACTATTGCAGAAAAATGAATTAACTGAAGGTGCATATATTAGACCTCTAGTTTATTTAGGTTACGGAGTAATGGGTCTTTACCATAAACAAGCTCCTGTAAATGTTTCTATTTCTGCATGGGAATGGGGGGGAGCATATTTAGGTGAAGAAGGTATGAAAAAAGGTGTAAGAGTAAAAATTGCATCAATGACTAGAAACTCTAACACTTCTGGTATGGGAAAAGCAAAAGCTGTTGCAAACTACCTTAATTCTCAAATGGCTAAGGGAGAAGCAGTAGAATGTGGATATGATGAAGCACTTTTAAGAGATGACCAAGGTTACATTGCAGAAGCATCAGGTGCTTGTTTCTTTATTGTAAGAGATGGTGTAATAATCACTCCTCCAAATGATAACTCATTAGAATCAATTACTCAAGCAACAGTAATTGATTTAGCTGAAGACTTAGGTTATAAAGTTATTAGAAGAAGATTAACACGTGAAGAAGTTTATATTGCAGATGAAGCATTCTTTACAGGAACTGCTGTTGAAGTAACTCCAATTAGAGATATTGATGCTAGAATCATTGGTTCAGGAGAAAGAGGTCCAATTACTGAAGTATTACAAACAGCTTATTTTGATGTAGTAGCTGGAAAAAATGAGAAGTATTTAAAAGATTTAACGTATATTAACTAAAAATTTAAGGGAAAAGAAAAATGCCTATAGATAACGACTATTTTAAAAATAGACAACAACAAAATAAGAATAGTGGTGGTGGTTCAAACAATGGTGGTGGAGGAAATTATCAACCACCTTTTGAACCACCTGAAATGTTTAAAAACTTTGGAAAAAAAATCAGGAATCTTTTATGTAGTAATTATTGTAATTGCTATATTATTCTTGACAAAACCTTTTTTTTAACAATTGAATCAGGTAATGTTGGAATTAAACAAACTTTAGGTAAATATGATGAAGAGCCATTAAGACCTGGTTTCCATATTATTATTCCTGGTTACCAAAAAGTTGTTATAGTTGATACAAAAGTAAGATTAATGAACTATGCATCTGTTGAGACAAGCGGTGGATTTGATCAAAGTATTAGAAGTAATCCAGCAATTACTATTCTTGATGCCAGAGGTTTACCTGTTTCTATTGAATTAACTGTTCAATACAGACTTACAGCAGATGGTGCTCCAACAACAATTGCCAAATGGGGGGGTCCTTCTTGGGAAGACAAAATTATCAATCCCGTTGTTAGAGATATTGTAAGAAATGTTGTAGGTAACTATACAGCAGAAGAATTACCAACAAAAAGAAATGAAATTGCTGTTAAAATTCAAGATGGAATTCAAAAAGATATTGATTCACTTGAAGATAAACCAGTAATTTTACAATCTGTTCAATTAAGAGAAATTGTACTACCTCAAAAGATCAAAGATCAAATTGAGAGAGTTCAAATTGCAAACCAAGAATCTGAAAGAGTTAGATACGAAGTTTTAAGAACAAAACAAGAAGCTGAAAAAAAGAGCTGCAAAAGCTATTGGTGATGCTGAAGCAAATAGAATTGAAGCAAAAGGTAGAGCAGATGCTGTAACTATTGAAGCAAAAGCACAAGCTGCAGCAAATATTGCAATTGCAGAATCTTTAACTCCTAAATTACTTCAAATGCAACAAATTGAAGTGCAAGGTAAATTCAATGAAGCACTTAGAGAAAATAAAGATGCAAAAATTTTCTTAACTCCTGGTGGTTCAACTCCAAATATCTGGGTTGATACAAAAGATAAATCAAGAGACACTGTAATTAATCAATAAGAGTTTTTACTCTTATTGATATTTAATATGAAAAAAAATATCACTATCTATTCTATTAACATTTCTATTTTTTACTAATATCAATGCAAATGAAAAAGCGATTGATTTAAAAAAATATAATAATTGAAAATCCTAATCAAGTAAAAATCAAAGAATCATACCAAGAAGAAGAAAATCTTTTAGATAAACCACCTCTTGAAAAAAAAGTAATTGAAAATAAAAAAAAAGAAGCAATTAGCTTTGATGCAAATGTTGATATTAATAAAGAAAAGAAAGAATTAGATGGTGTTAAAGTAAATCTTGGGACAAAGTTTTAAAGGATTTTGATGAAAACTATAAATAAGATTGATTGGGAAAAAAATGGGTGGACTTATCCCTGTTGTAACTCAAGAAGTTGATACAAATGAAGTTCTAATGTTAGCTTATATGGATAAAGAAGCTTTAGAGTTAACACTTCAGACAAATATTGCTCACTATTTTAGTAGAAGTAAACAAAGAATTTGGAAAAAGGGTGAAAGCTCTGGACATATCCAAGAAGTTGCTGATATTTTAGTTGATTGTGATGATGATACAATTTTATTAAAGGTAAAACAAACAGGTGTAGCTTGTCATACAGGTAGAAAATCATGTTTCTTTACATCAATAAAAACAAATGAAGAAATTTCTAGAGTAGAAGTTGATACAACTAGAGCTTATGGAGTAATTGATACTCTTTATCACGTAATTCAAGAAAAAAAAGAGATGAAGACCCTAAAAAAAATCATATACTGCAAAACTACTTCAAGGTAAAGAGAACTCAATGCTTAAAAAAAATCGTTGAGGAAGCAGGAGAATTTACTTTTGCAATAAAAGATAATGATCAAGAAGAGATAGTTTATGAAGCGGCTGATATTACTTATCATATGTTAGTTGCTATGGCTTCAAAAAATATTAGTCCGGATAGAGTTAAACAAGAATTAGCTAGAAGATTTGGTATGTCAGGGATTGAAGAAAAAACCTCAAGAAAAGACTAGAACTAGAGTTTAAACTCTAGCTCTTTTCTTGTCTTTTTTTTCTAATATAGTGTTTAACTATATAACTAGCTGCCATAAAGCAAAGCAAGCCTACAAACATAAATATAAAAATCTCTGTTAAATACATAACATCCTCCTTATATTTCCACGCATATCAAATGTTGCCAACATCTATACATATTATAGAACATAAATCTTAACTAGTCAATAAAATAAGATAATTTCTACTTATAATAGTAAAATAGTTTTTTTCTTATTTATATTATCTCTTTTTGATTATGGTAAGATACAGAAAAAGTATTATTTGGAAGTTTTAAAAGATTTTCTTTGAAAGTATTCATAAAAAGAGGAAATTCCTCTTTTTACTTAGTGGTTACAACCACATCCGTCATGGCTTTTCTTTTGTGATTGTTGTGCTGAACTAGCACCTGCTGCTGAAGTAGAACAAGCAGAAACACCTGGAGGTGTTGTAGGCTGGATAGATGCATTTTCTGCACTATCACTTACTTCATCAACATATGCAATAAGCTTAGATGCCGCCATCATATATCTTTTTGCAGACTCTGATTCAGGTTGACAGTAAACTACTGGTTTACCTTCATCTCCACCAGTTCTAATTGCTGGTTCAATTGGAAGGTTACCTAATACTTGAGTATTATATTGATCAGCTAAATCTTCACATGTTCCCATTCCAAAGATATCTGATTCAGTGTTACATGAAGGACAAATAAATCCACTCATATTTTCGATAATTCCACCAATTGGAATATGAAGTTTTTTTAAACATATCTAATGATCTTCTTGAGTCATCAAGTGCAACATGTTGAGGAGTTGTAACATTTACACCACAAGTAACTGGTACACTTTGAGCTAATGTTAACTGAGCATCACCAGTACCTGGAGGCATATCAATGAAAAGGATATCTAACTCTTCCCATAAAATATCTCTTAATAATTGTTGGATAGCTTTCATAATCATAGCACCTCTCCAAATAAGAGCTTGACCTTCTTCCATTAGTGAACCCATAGACATAACAGCTACACCATATGCGTCAAATGGCTTAGCTTTATTTCCAACTACTGCTACTTCTTGACCTTGTAATCCCATCATACGAGGAATATTTGGACCATAAATATCAGCATCTAAGATACCTACTTTTTTTACCTTGCATTGCAGCTGCAATTGCTAAGTTTACAGTAGTAGTTGATTTTCCAACTCCACCTTTTCCAGAAGATACCATTACAAAGTTTTTAATTTGTGGAGCAATATTACTTCCACTTACACTATTACTTTGTTGTTTTTGCTCTTGAGGTTTTTTAATATTTAATGTTGCTGTAAAAATACCAATTTTTTTCTAAAGTAGATGTAATATCTTTTTTTTAATTGAGCTTCTACGTCAGCTGAACTTGATGTAATATCTAAAGTGATAACACAACTTTCATCATCAATAAGTTCAATATCTTTCACAAAACCAAAATCTACAATAGATTTTTGAAATCCAGGATATAGAACTTTTCCTAATTCTTCTTTAATATCAGCTACAGTTGCCATATTATTTTTCCTTATATATATTTAATTTTTTTTGTATTATAATTTAAATAGGATAATTTTTGTCTTAATTAAACAATCTAACCTATTTAAAACTCTTTTTTTTCTTTTTAAATGTAACTTTTGGTAAAAAATATTTTACCAAAATATTTCATTTATAAAAAAAGGTCAAGGGATTATTTCCTTGACCTTTTTTAGAGTTTCACTCTTTTTAGCTATTACCTTCTAGTCAGAGCCTTATGTAAAATTTACGCAAATCGAGATTTGCTATTTTACAAATAAGCCTCGCAGAAGGCTTTAAGAGTGAAACTATTCACTCTTTTTAGCTAGCGCTAACGCCTTCTGCCATTTCATCACCATGATTTTCTACAATTTTTTGTGTAATTTTATATGAACAAAACTTTGGTCCACACATTGAACAAAATTCTGCTTCTTTAAATACATCTTGTGGTAGAGTTTCATCATGATACTCTCTTGCTCTTTCAGGATCTAAACATAATTCAAACTGCTTATTCCAATCAAAGGCATATCTTGCATCAGACATTTCATCATCAATATCTCTTGCCCCCCCTTTTCTACCTCTTGCAATATCAGCAGAGTGAGCGGCAATCTTATAAGCAATAATTCCTTCTCTTACATCTTCAGCATTTGGTAATCCTAAGTGCTCTTTTGGTGTAACATAACAAAGCATTGAAGCTCCATGCCATCCACCAACTGCTGCACCAATTGCCGAAGAAATATGATCATAACCAGCAGCAATATCAGTAGTAAGTGGTCCTAAGATATAGAACGGTGCTTCATGACAATATTCTTGCTCTAATTTCATATTTCTTTCAATTTGATTTAATGGAACGTGACCTGGTCCTTCAATCATAACTTGAACATCTTTTTCCCAAGCTCTAAGTGTTAATTCACCTAAAATTTTAAGCTCAGACAATTGCGCTTCATCAGATGCATCTGCAAGACATCCTGGTCTTAAAGAGTCACCTAAAGATAAAGAAACATCATATTTTCTACAAATATCTAAAATCTCATCATATGCATCATAAAATGGATTCTCTTTATGATAATGCATCATCCATGCTGCCATTAAAGAACCACCTCTTGAAACAATTCCCATTTTTCTTTTTGCAACATGAGGCATAAACTGTAAAAGGAATCCTGCATGAATTGTAAAATATGAAACACCTTGTTGTGCTTGCTTTTCTAAAACTGCTAACATAGATTCAATTGTTAAATCTTCAATTTTATCATTACAATCATGTAAAATTTGATACATTGGAACTGTACCAATTGGTACAGTTGAATGTTCAATTACTGCTCTTCTAATTGAATCTAAGTCACCACCTGTACTTAAATCCATGATAGTATCTGCACCATGTTTTAAACATACGTCAACTTTTTCAATTTCACCTTCAATATCTGAAGCTAAAGCTGAAGAACCAATATTTGCATTGATTTTACAAGAAGATGCAATACCAATCGCCATAGGTGTTAAGTGTTTATGATTTACGTTTGCAGGAATAATTAACCTTCCTCTTTCAATCTCACTTCTAACTAATTCAGGATCGATATTTTCAACTTTTGCAACATATTCCATATCAGGAGTAATAATGCCTCTTTTGGCATAATACATCTGAGTTCTTACTTCATCATTTTTATGATTGTCTAACCAATCTCTCATATAAAAATCCTATTTAAATATTTTTTGTTGATTATAGCAAATTTAGTTTATATAAACTTAATTAAACTTACTAAATTTTTTTTATTAGGTATATAAGTTACCTTTCTATATAATTATATCTATCTTAATCATAGGTAACATATGGAAAATAATGTTGTGATTGAAAAAGCCTATAGTAAAGCTAAAAAAAAGATATAAAAATTTTACAATTAAGTAATACTCTTAACTATAACAATATATCAAATATTATAAATTTATTATCTTTTGACTCTAATATTGCTATATTTATTAAAAATAATTTTGATTTAGAGGCCATTTCAAAACTTTTAAGATTTTATGAAGATAGACTAACTAACTCATTTTCTGAAGATAAAAGCCTTTTTAAAGCTCAATTCAAATCATATTTACTCATTATTGAACTTTTTACAGAGTTATGTAATATATTTTCAAAAGATAGAGAAAAAAAGAGTCTTAATTGATAAAATTTTCCAGCTACTTAAAGAGTCAAAGAACATGGTAAAGATGTTTATTCCTTTAGAAAATAAAGATATAAAAATCTTAAACAATTTTATAGGTAAACAGCTCTATCACTATTCACATATACAATATATTTCTACAAAAGATAAAAAAACTTGACTATATATTTCAAGAATATTATTTGAATATGGAAAGAATTCTTCATGGATTTGAATTAAGTGTTGAAACAAATTTTGCAGACTGTCAAAAAACAAAAAAGATAAATGAAAAAATGATTTTCATAAATAATCTCTCTTTTTTTACTTTTAAAAATGATTTATAAATTAAAATACTATAATCCATCAATAAAATATTTTGATAATAATTACTTTCAAAACATTTTGTATTTTTTTTAGAAAACTTTCTATAGAACATCAACAATCATCTATTTTAAATATAAAAGAGTTTGAAAACATCCTTATAGAGGAATTTAAAAACAGTTCCAACTTTTTACTAAAAAATCTTAATATCAATATGTTTGATGAAAAAGTTAAGTTATTGAAACTTAATACAGATGAGTATAAACAATTAATTGATATTATAACAGCCTTAAAACAATAATTGAATTTACCAGGATAATATAAAATGAAAAAAAACTAATAATTGAAAAAATTGATTCTCTTCCTCCTCTACCAAACTCTGTTTTAGAGTTAGAAGAGTTTAGAAAAATGTCTAATAAAGAACCTTTAGATCTTCTGAAAATTATTGAAAAAGACCCTTTGATTATTACTACAGTTTTAAGAATTGCAAACTCTGCAATGTTTGGTTTTGTTAGTCAAGTAGAAACGCCTAGTCGTGCTATATCTCTTCTTGGAGTTAACTTTACTATATCTATTGCTTTAGGTTCAATTATTCAAAATTTAATCCAAACAAATCTATCTGCATATGATGTTAGTACAGATGATTTTATGTTTTCATCAAATCTTGCATCAAATCTTGTTAATACTTGGGTTTCAAAAATTAGCTTTGATTTAAAAGAAGATTTACTTTTACCTGCATTCTTGCAAGAGACAGGAAAGTTTGTAATTGCGGAAATTATTGAAGAAAACAATCAAAAAGAAGAGTTTATTAACCAACTTCAAATTACAAAAAACACTTCACTTGTAGAAAAAGAATTTGTAGGTTTCTCTTGTGCAAGAATTACTGCAAATATATTTAAACATTGGAAATTAAGTCCAAATTTAATATTCTCAATTGGCTTTGTAGAAGACTTAGAACACTGTCCAAAAGATTATATTAAAAAAAAGTACAAATTTTAGAAATTATAAAAATTTTAACTGATATTAGGGCACCACTTTCAGACCAAAATGTACATAGAGCATTAAACAAAGCAAACGAATATGGGCTTGACACAGAACTACTACTTCAAGCTATTGATTCAATTAAATTTAAAATAGAGAATGATATTTAAGATTTCATAAGTTACATTGAAGTATAATATGTAACTTTTTTTTACTCAAAGGGGGGGCTTTGTGTCAAATGTCACACTAATTATACTATGTGCAGGGAACTCCTCAAGATTCGCTATGCATACTAAAAAACAATGGCTTAGAACAGAAAACTTACCATTGTGGTTATTTGTTACAAAGAGACTTGAAAACTTTTCTAAATTTGATAAAATCATTATCGCTTCCCATGAAAAAGAATTAAACTACATGAAAAACTTCACTGATGATTACACTTTTGTAAAAGGTGGAGATACTAGACAAGAGTCAATGAAAAATGCATTAGATGAAGTGGCTACTGATTATGTAATGGTTACTGATGTTGCTAGAGCTTGTATTCCAAAAGAAGTTATTACTAATCTTATTGATTCAAAAGATGAAGCTGATTGTATTGTTCCTGCATTAAATGTAAGTGATACAGTTATATATGATACTCAAACCATAGACAGAGATAAAGTTAAATTAATCCAAACACCACAACTATCAAAAGTTTCTATATTAAAAGAAGCACTTAAAACAAATACTGAATTTACAGATGATAGTAGTGCTATTAAAAACTCTGGCGGAACAATTAAATATGTAGAAGGAAGTTTAAAAAGTAAGAAACTAACTTTTGAAGAAGATATAAATGAACTAAAATGTATAAAAGGACCATCTCAAAACTTTTTTACTGGAACTGGATTTGATATTCATCCTTTTGAAGAAAATAAGCAGATGTGGCTAGGTGGAATACAAATAGATGTTCCTTATGGTTTTAAAGCACACAGTGATGGTGATGTCCTAATACACTCTTTAATTGATGCACTTTTAGGTGCCGCATGTGCTGGAGATATTGGAGAATTTTTTTTCCAGATACAGATGCACAATATAAAAATATAGATTCAAAACTTTTATTAGAAGAAATTGTAAAATTTATTTGCGATGTTGGATATGAAATAACAAATATTGATTTGACAATAATTGCACAAAAACCAAAAATCAATCCATATAAACAGGAGATAAAAACAACTATAGCAAGGCTATTAAAAATAGAAAAACAGTTTGTAAATATAAAAGCAACAACTGCAGAAAAACTTGGTTTTATAGGGAGAGCCGAGGGTGTCGCTGTGCAGTCAATTGCTACGCTTAAATATTATGATTGGAAAAGACAATGAATATATTAATTATAGAGAGTGAAATTTATCTGGCACAAAAGGTTGTGTCAAGACTTTTAGATGATGGGCATAATTGTGATTTTGTAGAATCACCAAATATTGATAATTTAACAAAAGATTATGATATTATTCTTTTATCAACATCACTACCTGGTGCGTTGTGTAAAACAATTATCAGAAGATACAATGATTCTATTATACTTTTATTAGTATCTTATATCTCAGATGAAACAGTTACAGACCCCCCCATTAAAGAGGGTGCAAAAGATTATATTATGAAGCCATTTATTATGGATGAGCTTGTAAGAAAGATTTATCACTATAGGGAGTGTAAATCACTAAGAAAAGAGCTTCAAACACTAAGAGAATATTTGGATTTTCAATTTGCTGAAGTTGATACTTCTGGCTTTATACTTCCAACATCTTTTCCAATATTAATTGAAACAAACTCACAAATAAGTGCAGATAAACTCGTATTTGAGCTTTCAAGAAAACTTGACTTGCAAATGAAGTTTATTTCACTAAATTCTGACAATTGGCAAAAATTAGTAAATGAGAAATTTAATGGTATTTTATACCTAACTGATTATCATAGTTTAAAAAAAAGAGTTCAAAAGATAATCTAAATAGACTTATTGAAGATAAAAAAATGTGTATTAATCTCTTTAGAAAAAGAAGAAGAATTTCCATATACAAAAATTGATTTCCATAAAGATGATGTTTCAGTAATTGCAAATAACATTATGACAATAAATGACTATGTAAAAATGATGGTTTTATCTTATCAAACAAAATATCCAGATACTGAACTATCTAAAAAACTAGGTATCTCAAGAAAATCTCTTTGGGAAAAGAGAAAAAAACTTGGTATAGAAAAAAAAGAAGTAACTAGATGAGAAAACTATTTTTAACTCTATTTTATAGTGGATTAAGTCCAAAAGCTCCAGGAACTGTAGGAAGTTTTGTTGCACTTCTTTTAGGACTTGCACTACTTCAATATGTACATGTTTCAACACTTTTCTTACTTGCACTTCTAATCACAGTTGTTGCAGTAAAACAAATAGATATTTATGAAAAAGAAGTAGGAGAGCATGATAGTAAAGAGATAGTAATCGATGAACTTGCTGGTATGTGGATAGCTTTATCTATTTGTGGTATTACACAAGAAAACATGTTAATCATGGGTGCTTTAGCATTTATTTACTTTAGACTTTTTGATATCTGGAAACCTTCAATTATTGGAAGAATAGATGAAAAAGTTGATGGTGGTTGGGGGGGTGTTATGGGTGATGATGTCTTAGCTGGAATAGCAGGTGGTATTGCCGCTGCTGGAACTTACTCTCTTTTAATAAAATTCGTACTTTAAATATTTGAGTTTACTTATAGCTTTAAGTAAACTCTACCTTCTAAACTTTCCAAGACCTATAAGAAAAATTCCTCTATAATATCCTAATTAAAATATATACAAGGATTTATAATATGACTATTACTAAAAGAGTGACATTTATTGCTAAAGAGGGTTGTGAAGATAAAATGAAAGAACTATTAACTGCAATGGTTGAACCATCAAAAGCAGAACCAGGTGTAATCTTTTATGATATTTTCCAATGTACAGAAAATAGAAGAAAATTTTACGCTGTTGAGTCTTGGGAAAGTGAAGAAGCATTAGCAGGACATGCAAAAACAGAACACTATGCAGTTTATAAATCATCTTATGAACCATTTTGTGAAGACAAATATACAGAACATTTAGAGATTTTAGGATAATTGATGAAAAATCTTTGGGATGAAAATGAAGCTAAAGATTACAAAAGTGATTTAGCACTTAGAGTTTATACATCAAACCTTTTAGGAAGAAGTGATGAACTTGTTCTTCATGGTGGAGGAAATACTTCTGTAAAATCACAAGTTGATGGAGAAGATATTTTATTTGTAAAAGGTAGCGGTTGGGATTTAGTCTCTATCAAAGAAGAGGGTTTTGCTCCTGTAAAGCTTGATATTTTAAAACAGATGGCTAAATTAGAAGCTTTAAGTGATACAGATATGGTAAGCCAACAAAAAGCTGCTATGATAGATAAAGATGCTCCTAACCCTTCTGTTGAAGCTATTTTACATGCTATTATTCCTTTTAAATTTGTTGACCACACTCATGCTGATGCAGTGGTTACCATCTCAAATAGTAAAACAGGAATTGAAAATATTAAAAAAGTATTTCCTAACTTTTTAATTGTTCCATATGTGATGCCAGGTTTTATACTTGCTAAAAAAAATATATGAGATGAGTAAAGATATAGATTGGGGGGGAAAATGTGAAGGAATTATCTTACACAACCACGGGATTTTTACTTTTGATAATGATGCAAAAAAAATCATACAATAAGATGATTGAAGCTGTTACTCTTGCAGAAAACTTCTTAGAAGAGACGCTTCATATGAACTTCAAAATTTAGAGGCAAAAGAGTTTGACGTTGAATCTCTTTTGGAAACTATTTCTAAAGAAAAAGCTAGTGATATAGTTTGTAAAGTAAATCAAACTCCTTTAGCTTTAAACTACTCTACTCTTAGCAAAGAAGCTATTACTAGAGGTGTATTAACTCCTGAGCATATTATTAGAACAAAAAGAGTTCCACTTGTATTAGAAGATGATAATATCCAAAAAGCTATAAATGAGTATAAAGCCTCTTATGAAGAGTATTTTAAAACTCATGCAAAAGATGAGATAATGTTAAATCCAGCTCCAAACTATGCTGTTATAAAAGATTTTGGAGTTATTACTTTTGGTAAAAATGAAAAAGAGGCAAATATTTTAGATGACATTGTAAGTCATACTATGAATGCAGTTTTAAAAGCTGATAGGCTAGGTGGATATGAGAGTATCAGTTTAAAAGATAGTTTTGAAATGGAATATTGGGAATTAGAGCAGGCAAAATTAAAGAAATAAAGGGAATACCATGGGATACTTATTAGCAATTGATGCAGGGACAGGAAGTGTTAGAGCTGTACTTTTTGATTTAGATGGGAATCAAATAGAATCTAGTCAAAGTGAATGGACTCATTTAGAAGAAAAAAAATGTTCCAAACTCTATGTCCTTTGATTTTGATTCAAATTGGGAACTAACTAAAAACTGTATCAAAGAAGTTATTGAAAAAGCAGAAATAAATCCTGATGATATCCTAGCTTTAAGTGCTACTAGTATGAGAGAAGGTATTGTTTTATATGATGAAGATGGCGATGAGCTTTGGGCTGTTGCAAATGTGGATGCAAGAGCTTCAAAAGAAGTTGCTTTCCTAAAAGAGGAGTTTAAAGGAATTGAAGAGGAGTTTTATAAAACTTCTGGTCAAACCTTTGCCTTAGGAGCATTACCTAGAATAATGTGGCTAAAAAACAATAAACCTGAAGTTTATGAAAGAGTTACAAATATCTCTATGATAGGAGATTGGATACTAGCAAGACTTTCAGGAAATATTGCAACTGATCCAAGTAATGGTGGAACAACAGGAATCTTCTCACTAAAAGATAGAACATGGGATAAATCTATGTCATCAAAAGTTGGTATCAAAGATGATATTTTTTTGCCCATGTCTTGAAGTAGGTACAGTTATTGGAAATGTTACGGAATTAGCTTCTATCCAAACAGGACTTTCAACTTCTACAAAAGTAGTAATGGGTGGAGGAGATGTACAACTAGGAGCTGCTGGTCTTGGAGTAGTAGAACTTGGACAAACAGCTATTCTAGGTGGTTCTTTTTGGCAACAAATCACAAATATAGACTCAAATGCAAAACTTCCTGAAGATATGAGTTTAAGAGTAAACCCACACGTTATCCCAAATCAATCCCAAGCAGAAGGAATCACATTTTTTTTAGTGGTCTAATTATGAGATGGTTTAGAGATGCCTTTTGTGATATGGAAAAACTAGAAGCCCAAGAATTAGGAATAGATACATATGAAATACTAGAAGAAAAAGCAAAAAAAAGTACCAGTAGGCTCACATGGCATCATACCAATATTTTCAGATAGTATGAATTATGGAAAATGGTACCACGCAAGTCCAAGTTTTCTAAATCTATCAATAGACCCAGAAGTTTGCAATAAAGCAAGTATGTTTAAATCCCTACAAGAAAACGCTTGTATAGTAAGCTCAATAAACCTCGATAAAATAAAAGCCTTTACAAACCTACAAATAGATGAAATAGTATTTGCAGGAGGAGCAAGTAAAGGAGAGCTCTGGAGCCAAACCCTAGCAGATGTAACAGGATGTAAAATAAAGATACCAAAAGTTACAGAAGCCACAGCACTAGGAGCAGCCATGAGTGCAGCAGTTGGAGCA
>JDSG01000148.1_pt1 | contig 16040 bp, 34 predicted proteins | sample 199341 | NCBI WGS metagenome assembly JDSG01 (sample SAMN02584197, study PRJNA231836) | bioreactor metagenome | isolation source: continuous culture bioreactor short generation time transfer1 day 52 after... | place: Germany: Bremen | reverse complement strand
CTAGTCTGGCTATCTCCGCCAGCCCCCCCCTTGTGATAAGAGCCGCCCTTGCGTTATAACCGAACCCAAGCCCGTCAGCTATCCCTGTTGCAATCGCCATAACATTTTTGATAGCACCGCCAACCTCACTCCGGCCACATCGTCAATATAATAAGCTCTGAAATAATCTGTAGATAAGGTCTTCTGCCACCACTTAGCGTCATTCTCATCAGGGGGGGACGCTATACTCACGGCTGTAGGTTTTTTTTAGCGGCGACCTCTTTTGCAAATGAAGGTCCTGACAGGATGGAGAACTCTGCATCAAAGCAGTCACGCAGAACGTGCACTATCAAGTCTCCCGAATCGACTTCGATCCCCCCTTTGTTGCGATCAGCATTTTTTTTGCCTGTAAAAGACTCTTTATACTCAGTTGCGACTCTTCTTGAAAATTGCGTGGGGGGGACAACCCAGACAACCCTCTCCGCATCGAGTCTATTAAGTTTATCGAATGTCTTTGCGGTTATATTCTCAGATAGTTTTTGCCCGGGGGGGAGAAAAACCGTATTCTCGTTTTTTTCATTTATATCCCTTACAAGGTCTTCCTCAAAAGCGAACATCTCCACTTTTATGCCATTACTGGCAACAAGTTCAGCCAGTGCAGTACCCCCCCAGCTTCCTGCTCCGATCACAGCCATTTTACCTTGCATGAATCACCCCCCCGTAGTGTTAGATTATTAAGATATTAGGTATGAAAAAAATTGTAGGTGATTTTATGATTCAAATCAATCAATATGACATCGATATGCTCAAAAACATTAATGAGCAGAGAGCTTGGGAAATATTTCCAGTGTTTCTTGAACACAATCCAGATTTTTGCGTATGCAGAAGCTGTATACTTGATGTCATGGCTATTACCCTCAATTCACTTCCGCCTTGCTATCACTCCGAGGAGCATAACATGAGTGCCGCCCGCACAAAGGTCTCAGATGAAGAGATTTATCGTAAGATGAAAGAGGCGTATCTCATAGTTAAACAGCGTCCTCGTCACGATTAGCCGCCTGACTTAAGTAAACCGGCTCTAAACCGACACAAATCTGAATATGAACATACGGAGGGAGCTATTAAGCATAGCCTCTCAATAGGCGTGTCAGTATTTTCTATAATAAGCATAACGTGTCATTCTGAATGAAGTTAAGACCCTGGTAATACTGGAGAAGTCAGTTTCATACTTCAGCGAAAACCTCGGGATGACTATTTTTTTTCTTTTTAAACAAAATCCCCCCCAATCTTGTCATCAAAATTGGGGGGGATTTTATTATTCTAGTTACAAGTTTGAATAATTCAGTTAGGGGGGGGCTGGAAAATTAAGCCGCCTTATTTATTCTTAGTCAACAAACTCAATGATTGCCATCGGGGGGGCCATGTCGCCCTGACGAAATCCTGTTTTGATGATTCTTGTATATCCGCCGGGACGCTCGCTGAATTTAGGAGCTACCTCTTCGAATATTTTATGAACAACCGCCTTGTTAGGGAGCTTTTGCATAGCACGTCTGCGTGCAGCAAGGTCGCCCTTCTTTCCAAGAGTAATGAGTGGCTCAACGAATATACGAAGTGCCTTTGCTCTTGTTACGGTTGTTTCAATACGGCCGTTCTCTACAAGAGAAGTAGCAAGGTTACGAACCATTGCCTTTCTATGTGCAGGTTTTCTGCCGAGTTTGAATCCGCTTACTTTATGGCGCATCTATTCTTCCTCCGATTCCGTGCTGTTATAACCTATAGCGTCAAGATCCATGCCGAGTGAAAGTCCAAGTTCCTGAAGTACCTTCTTGATCTCTTCGAGAGATTTTCTACCGAAGTTCTTAGTCTTGAGCATTTCAGCATCAGTTTTCATGCAGAGTTCTGCAAGAGTCTTGATGTTAGCGTTTTTCAAACAGTTGTAGGCACGTACAGAAAGCTCAAGCTCTTCGATGCTCTTATCGAGCAGATCAAGAAGCTGATCATTCTGATCTTCGTCCTCATCCTGTTTTACTTCGACTACAGGCTCATCAAAATTGATGAAAAGGTTCATCTGATCTTTTATAATCTTTGCTGCAAAGCCTATCGCATCTTCAGGGTTGATAGAACCGTCGGTCTCTATTTCCATTGTAAGCTTGTCATAGTCAGTAGACTGACCCACACGAGCGTTATCAACTTTATAGTTAACCTTTTTGATAGGGGGGGTGAAAACCGCGTCAACCGCAAGCATCTCAACCTCATCAAAGTCCTTCTCAAGCTCTTCAGCCGGTACGTATCCGATACCTCTTTTAACAACAAGCTCCATGTAAAGCTCTTTGTTAGGGTCTGTGATAGTACAAATAGGCTGGTCAGGAGTAAGGATTTCCACCATTGTATCGCCTGTGATATCACCTGCGGTAACCGGTCCTTCACCTGTCTTCTTAATATACACGCGTCTTGTTTCGTGTGCGTGCAGCTTAATATCCAGCATTTTAATGTTCATAAGTACGTCTACGACATCCTCATAAACACCTTCCAGTGTAGCAAACTCGTTGCTTACACCGTCTATCTTAACGCCGACAACAGCCGTACCCTCTATAGTAGAGAGCATAACTCTGCGGAGAGCGTTTCCGATAGTTATTCCAAAACCCTTTTCGTAAGGTTCTGCAACATATTCACCGTATCTGTCTGTGACAGTGCCCACGGCTTCAATCTTTTTGGGCTTTATGATTTCATGAAAGTTCATGATGACCATTATCTAAACCTCCGTGTAAAACGTTACTTGGAGTAAAGTTCCACGATCAGGTGTTCCTGAATGTCGTAGCCCACATCTTCTCTTTCAGGCAGTCTGTTAACAACAGCCTTAAAGTTAGATTTTTCCAGTGCGATCCACTCTGATACACCACGGCCTTCCGCTGTGTCCAGACAGTCTTTCACTCTGGCAAAGTTCTGGCTTTTTTCACGAACCTCTATAACCATACCAGGCTTGACAAGAAATGATGGGATGTCAACCTTTTTGCCGTCTACGAGGAAATGGCTGTGTTTAACCATTTGTCTTGCTTCTTTACGGCTTCCCGCAAATCCAGCTCTGTAAACGATATTATCCAGTCTTCTCTCAAGAAGCTGAAGAAGGTTTTCACCTGTAATGCCATCCATTCTGGTGGCTTTCTCGAAATAGCGTCTGAATTGTTTTTCAAGAACGCCATATAGCCTTTTAACCTTTTGTTTCTCACGCAGCTGAAGACCGAAGTCGCTAATTTTTTTTACGACCCTGTCCGTGCTGACCCGGTGGGTAAGGTTTCTTTTCCATTCCGCATTTATCTTTGTAGCAGCGCTCCCCCCCTTTAAGGAAAAGCTTCATGCCCTCTCTACGGCAGAGTTTGCAAACTGCTCCTGTATACCTAGCCAACGATGGACCTCCGTTATACTCTTCTCTTCTTTCTAGGTCTGCAGCCATTATGAGGAACAGGAGTTACGTCCCTTATAACAGTAATCTTCAGACCAGCAGCGGCAATAGCACGAATAGCAGATTCACGTCCGGCCCCCCCAGGACCTTTGACGTTAACTTCTACTTCACGCATACCGTTGTCTACAGCCTTTTTAGCTGCTTGCTCGGCTGCAATCTGCGCAGCGAATGGGGGGGTGGACTTACGTGAGTTTTTAAAACCCACACCGCCGCCGGCTGCCCATGTAACAGCGTTGCCGTTTACATCGGTGAATGTAACGATAGTGTTGTTAAAAGTTGACCTGATATGAGCAACACCCTTCGGTACGTTCTTTTTTTTCTCTTTTTTTTAGAGCTTTTCTTAGCCATTTTAGCAATCTACCCCCCCTTACTTTTTCTTAATACCGCGTTTTCCGGCAAGGCCTCTTCTTGTTCTTGCGTTACTTCTGGTCGACTGACCTCTGCAAGGAAGATGCATTTTATGTCTGGAACCACGATAACAGTTAATTTCCATAAGCCTTTTAATGTTAAGAGCTGTCTCTTTTCTGAGATCACCCTCAACAGTGAGGTTATCTTCGATGAATTTTCTGATAGCAGAAATATCCTGCTCAGTAAGATCACCAATCCTCTTAGAGAGGTCCACGCCTATTTCAGCAAGAATTATCTTTGCTGTCTGGCGTCCAACACCATAGATGTTAGTAAGGCCAACCTCGACTTTTTTGTTGTTGTGTATGTCTACACCAGCGATACGTGCCACAAAAAGCCTCCTTTAACCTTGTCTCTGTTTGTGTCTAGGGTTTATGCAGATAACTCTGACCACCCCCCCTTTACGTTTTATGATTTTGCATTTGCTGCAAATAGGCTTTACACTAGCCCTGACTTTCATTGTCCACCCCCCCGTTATTTCTTATGTCGGTAGGTGATTCTACCACGGGAAAGGTCATACGGAGAAAGCTCCACAGTAACCTTATCACCAGGGAGTATCCTGATAAAGTGCATCCTCATCTTTCCGGACAGGTGCGACAGTATCACATGCTTGTTTTCAAGCTCTACTTTAAACATAGCGTTGGGTAGTGCTTCAAGCACTGTCCCCCCCATGGTTTCGATTACGTCTTCTTTTTTTTCCCATATACCTTTACAACGTTAATATTTCCGGTCCGTCCGCAGTGATAGCCACAGTGTTTTCGTAATGTGCCGCCAGTTTGCCATCTACAGTAGATGCCGTCCAGCCGTCTTTGAGGGTAACTACACTGTAATCGCCTTGTGTAACCATAGGTTCAACAGCGATAACCATCCCCCCCGCACGCAGCCGTAAACCTCTGTTCGCCTTACCGAAGTGAGGGATCGAAGGTTCTTCGTGCAGTTCTCTGCCTATTCCGTGACCGAAAAAGTCTCTTACTACGCCGTAGCCGTTGGTTTCGACATGTTTTTGTATCTCGTGAGAGATATCACCAAGTCGACCTCCGACAACAGCCTTTTCTATACCTGCAAAAAAAATGACTCGCGAGTCACTCTTATCAGTCTCTCTGATTCCTCAGATATATCCCCCCCAACAGCAAAAGTGCGAGCAGCATCGCCGTGGAAACCTCCTATATAGCGCCCACGTCTACGCTCACAATATCACCGTTATTTAATTTCCTATCTCCCGGGATTCCATGAACAACGACTTCATTAACAGATGTGCATGTTGAAGCGGGAAAACCACGGTAGCCCTTGAAGGACGGAACCGCATCCCGAGAGTTTATAATACTCTCTGCAAATTTGTCAACATCTAATGTCGTCATGCCGGGTTTGATGAAACTCTCGAGCTTCTCAAGGACTTCACGCACGATACCGCACGCAACCCTCATCTTATCGATCTCAGCCTTAGACTTGAGAACAACCATTAACCGAGAATTCCTTTAATCTTTGCATATACGTTAACAGGATCATCATCGCCGTTAAGCTCTGAAAACTTACCTGTCTTGCCGTAATAGTCTTTAAGCAGAGCTGTTGTCTCGTGATAAACACCCAGTCTTTTACGAATGGTCTCTTCACGGTCATCGTCTCTGTGTACGAGTGTTTCGCCATCATTATCGCAAACTCCGCCCTCTTTTGAAGGTTGAATTTAATGTGGTATGTAGCTCCGCACACTGGACATACTCTGCGTCCGGTGTTTCTCTTAACAACAACTTCGTCATCTACCTCAAGGGAGATAATGTGAGTAATCGCAGTCTTCAGCTCGTTTTCGAGCATAGAATCGAGTGCCTCAGCCTGAGCTGTTGTACGAGGAAAACCATCGAGGATGAAACCGTTTTTGCAGTCATCATCTTCGAATCTCTCTTTCATCATATCTATGATGAGCTGATCAGGAACAAGCTGACCGCCGTCCATATAAACCTTAGCCTCTTTTCCAAGAGATGTGCCAGCCTTAACAGCAGCACGGAGCAGATCTCCTGTAGAAATCTGAACTACTTTGTAGTCGTCTATAATTTTTGCAGACTGAGTCCCTTTGCCGGCCCCCCCCGGAGGTCCGAGAAAAATAAGATTTATCATATCATTCCTCTTCCTTGGATTTTTCCTTTTTTTAAGGAATCCATCATAGTTATGAGTTACTAGGTGCGCCTCTATCTTTGATATTACGTCCATACCGACACCGATAACGATGAGGATAGATGTTCCGCCAAAATAGAAAGGAACGTTAAAGCCGGCGATAATCAACTGAGGGAGAATCGCAACAGCCCCCCCAAGGTAAATAGCACCTACGAAAGTGAGTCTTGATAGAGTGAAGTCGATAAACTTCGCAGTCTCTACCCCCCCCGGTCTTTTACCGGGTATAACACCGCCGGACTTGTTAATGTTATCCGCTATATCATCAGGATTAAAGATAATCGATGTGTAGAAGTATGTAAAAAAGATAATAAATCCAAGCGTAACAAGGTAGTAGACTACAGAGTTAGGCGAGAAGTAAAAACTTATCTTTTGTACAATTTCATTCTCACTGAATGTCGCAAGTGTGCTTGGGAAAGCAAGTATGGACATAGCAAAAATGATCGGGATAACGCCCGCCGGGTTTAGTTTAAGCGGCAGATAGGAAGTGGCAACATTACCCTTACCACCGCCGCCTTTTCTAACATATTGTATCGGTAGTCTTCTGCTGGATGTCTCCATGAAGACTATGGCCGCAGTAACAGCGAGAATGACAGCCATAACAGCTATTATAGTAAGAAGCTGCACTTCGCCAGTCTGTAATAGTGTGAGTGTCTGCTCACCGCTGAAGGAAATCCTGCGATAATACCCGCAAAAATGATCACGGATATACCGTTACCGAGACCTTTTTCAGAGATTTTCTCACCAAGCCACATCAAAAATACCGTACCGGTCGTCAGGGTAATAGCCGTAACTATTCTGAATCCCATACCGGGAAACATAACGACAGGAGAACCGCCGGGAGAGGTCATACTCTCAAGTCCGATGGCGATACCCATACCTTGGATCAAACTGATCATTACAGTACCGTATCTAGTATATCTAGTGATCTTGTCCCTACCCTCCTGACCGCGTTTCTTGAGCTCTGCCAGGTGCGGAACGGCAACTGTCATAAGCTCAAGTATAATTGCAGCAGAGATATAAGGCATAATTCCCAAGCCGAACACTGTCAGCCTTGACAAAGCACCACCTGTAAACATGTCGAAAAATCCGAGCAGGTTTCCTGATTGTTGTGCAAAGAACTGGCTGAGAGCGTCACCGTCTATACCGGGAGTCGGAACATGTGCACCCACCCTGTAAATAAACAGGAAGAACAGTGTCCATATAATCCTTCTTCTAAGTTCCGGTATAGAGAAAATCTCTTCAATCTTTTTAAACATTAATTACCCCCCCAGAGTTACCACTTCGCAACCGGCTTTTTCACATTTAGCCTTAGCTGAGTCGGATATTTTATCTACCTCAAGCTTGAGTTTCTTTGTGATTTCGCCGTTACCAAGTACCTTGATACCGTCTTTGTTGCCTTTTACAAGATTTTTCTCCTTGAGAGTCTCAAGTGAAACAACCTCGCCTTCAGCAAATCTTGCATCGATATCCACTAAGTTTACGATCTCGAAAACTGTAGCAAATCTGGCGTTGTTAAAACCTCTTTTAGGAAGTCTTCTATTAAGAGGCATTTGGCCGCCTTCGAATCCCGGTCTAACACCGCCGCCGCTTCTAGCTTTCTGGCCTTTGTTACCTTTACCGGAAGTTGTACCGAGCCGCTACCGCTACCACGTCCAACTCTTTTTCTATTCTTATTGGCGCCTACTGCCGGTTTCAGATCATGAAGTTCCATTTAATATAACCTCTTATCTGATGATTTCCTGGATGGTCTTGCCTCTAAGTTCGGCAACCTCTTCCAGTGTTCTCATCTTTTTAAATCCGTCCATAACAGCGTAAAGTGAGTTATAGGCATTTCTGCTTCTTGTGGACTTGCACAGAATGTTCTGTACGCCGGCAAGCTCGAAAAGTGAACGTGTAACACCACCGGAAATGATACCGGTACCAGGGGGGGCAGCCGGTTTCATTACGATCTCGGAAGAAACGAATTCTCCGATGATCTCGTGTGGGATAGTTCCGTTTACAACAGGAACTGTTACCATGCTCTTCTTAGCATTTTCGAGAGCTTTTTTGATGGCGTCCGGCACTTCGCGGGCTTTACCGTAACCGATGCCCACCTGACCGTTCATATCGCCAACAACCACAAGAGCAGTGAATTTGAAAATCCTACCACCCTTTACAACTTTTGTTACTCTGCCTATGTTAACTACTTTGTCAACAATCTGACCTTCGTCTTTATTAAAGCTCAAAGTAATCCTCCTAGAACTCAAGACCGGCTTCGCGAGCAGCGTCAGCCAGAGCTTTGATTCTTCCATGATAAAGGAAACCGCCTCTGTCAAAAATCACAGATTTGATCCCTTTCTCTGAAGCTCTTTTAGCCACTTCAGCGCCTACAGCCTTTGCGGACTCGAGATTCACACGACCATTGTGCTTCTCTTTCATCTCTTTTTCAAGAGAGCTGGCAGCCACAAGTGTATTGCCGTTAACATCATCTATGACCTGAGCATAAATGTAGCTGTTACTTTTAAAAACAGCGAGCCTAGGTCTTTCTGTTGTGCCTTTTATCTTTTTTTTCTTGTGCGAACATGCCTTCTGACTCTGGCAGTCGCTCTTGATACCTTAGCCACTTTCAACACCCCCCCTTATTATTTACCGGTCTTACCGGCTTTTCTCAAGATGTACTCGCCTGAGTATCTAACACCTTTGCCTTTGTACGGCTCTGGCGGTCTGAGTTCGCGAATGTTCGCAGCAACCTGACCGACAAGTTGTTTATCGATACCTTTAACGACGATTTTCTGCTGAGTTTCAGCCACAAGCTCAATGCCTGCAGGCGGGAGGAACTCAACCGGGTGAGAGAATCCGAGTGCGAAGTCGAGGTTGCTACCCTTCTGGGTAACCCTGTAACCGACACCAACTATCTCAAGTGATTTCTCGTAGCCCTTAGTCACACCTTCTATCATGTTGTTGATAAGTGTCCTTGTAAGGCCATGTATAGACCTGGAAAGCTTTGATTCATCCGCTCTAGTAACTGTAATTTCGTTCTCTTCGATCTTAACTACAGCTTTGTAGTGGATATCCTGTGAAAGCTTGCCCTTAGGTCCTTCCACACTGACAGTAGCGCCTTTCATATCGACTTTTACGCCAGCAGGGATTGCTATCGGTAATTTACCAATTCTGGACATTACAACTCTCCATTACCAAACTTGGCAGATGTATTCTCCGCCAACTTTTTCAGTTATGCACTGTTTAACGGTTTTGATGCCGCGTGATGTAGAAACAACACCATTACCAAGTCCGCCAAGTACAGGTTTAAGGTTCTTAGTGTTCACATACACTCTCTGGCCAGGTTTTGAAACCCTTTTCATTCCACGGATTACGGACTCACCGTACTCGTTGTATTTGAGGTGTATAATTATATTTTTACGATTGCCATCGTTCGCTACACGGAAGTTTTTCACATAGCCCTCTTCTACGAAAAGTGCTGCCATAGCCTCCTTCATCTTTGAATGAGGTACTACTACTTCCTGGTGATGCACCATCAGTGCATTACGTATTCTCGCAAGCATATCTGCGATAGGATCTGTCATTGCCATGACTTAGTCTCCTTATATTTTACCAACTGGATTTTCTAACGCCTGGGATCTCGCCTTCAAGCGCGAACTTCCTAAAACAAAGTCTGCACATATTAAATCTGCGCATAAAAGCCCTGGGTCTTCCGCATATAGGACAGCGGTTATTTTCCCTTACCTTGTATTTCTTCTTGAGAAATGCACTGTGATATTTAGCTTTTGTTGCCAATTTATGCCTCCTGAGTTGCAAAAGGCATGCCAAGCTCTCTCAGGAGCTCCCTAGCCTCTTCATCTGTGTTTGCGGTTGTAGCGATGATAACATCAAAACCACGTACCTTATCGATCTTATCATAGTCGATCTCCGGAAAGACGATCTGCTCTTTAAGACCCATAGCGTAGTTACCGCGCCCATCAAAAGACTTAGGGTTTACACCCTGAAAGTCTCTAACTCTTGCAAGTCCGATTCTTGTCAATCTGTAGAGGAATTCGTAAGCGTTATCGCCGCGAAGTGTTACTTTGCATCCGATAGGCATACCTTCTCTAAGTTTGAAAGTAGCGATAGATTTTTTTAGCTCTGCATATAACAGGCTTCTGTCCTGCGATGAGTGTCATATCGCGAAGAGCACCATCAATTGCTTTTGAATTGAGAACTGCTTCACCGACTCCCATGTTGAGAACAACTTTCGTTACTTTCGGAACTTGCATGACGTTCTTGTAGCCAAACTTTTCAGTAAGTTTTGTACTACCTCTTCTTTATAAATTCTTTTGAGTTCCGCCATTTAAATATTCTCCGTTAGTCCTTATCGATTATCTCGCCGCAAGATCTGCAAAACCTTACTTTCTTGCCGGACTCGAGTACCTTGTAACCAAGCTTTACGCCTTTACTGCATTTCTCACAGTAGTACGCAATGTTTGAGAGATCAAGGGGGGGCATAGATTTATCAACTATACCGCCGTCCGGGTTGAACTGGTTAGGTTTCATGTGTTTTTTTATACACATTTACATTTTCGCAGATTGCTTTACCGCCAGATCTGTCCAGTTTGACAACTTTAGACTTAGTCCCTGCATCTTTACCTGTGGTAACGATGATAGGGTCATCTGTTTTAAGTTTAATTTTCACGTTCACTTGTGCACCCTCTTAAAGTACTTCTGGAGCCATGGAAACGATCTTAAGATATCCTTTTCCACGAAGCTCTCTAGCAACCGGCCCGAATACACGGGTTGCGATTGGTTCCAGTGTTGTTTTGTTCAGAAGAACACAAGCATTATCATCAAACTTTATGTAAGTACCGTCATTGCGACGCTGCTCTTTTGCTGTACGCACTACAACAGCTTTGATAACCGTACCTTTTTTTGATGTTACTGTCAGGAGCTGCCACTTTTACAGTTCCGACAATGATATCGCCGATTCTACCGTAACGCTTTTTAGAACCACCAAGCACCTTAATGCAAAGTACCTCTTTAGCGCCGGAGTTATCAGCAACTCTTAGTCTGGATTCTACCTGTATCATGTTATGTTACCCCCCCTCGTTTGCAACTTCAATAGATCTCTCAAGAATCTTAACAACTCTCCAGTTCTTATCCTTGGAGAGAGGTCTTGTCTCGATGATTTCCACCGTGTCGCCCATTCTGCAATCATTGTTCTCATCATGAGCTTTGAAGTTTTTACTTCTCTTGATGAACTTCTGATACCTTGGGTGAAGTTTCAGGTTCTGAACCTTGACAACAACTGTCTTGTCCATCTTGTCACTGACTACCACCCCCCCTTTTCTTACCTTACGGTTGTTCCTGGCTTCCATTATTTAACCTCGATACTGCGCTCTGTAAGAACAGTCTTAATACGAGCGATATCTTTTTTTAGCCTTCTTGATCTGAGAAGCATCTTCGATGTCCCCCCCAGTAGCAAGCTTGAACTTCATTCTGAAAACGTTTTCTCTGAGTTCTTGTTCTTTTTCAATAAGCTCAGCGTCTTTCATCTCTTTCAGCTCGGATGCTTTCATTCTGCAGCCTCCGCTAAGTTTTCTCTTTTAACAAATTTACATTTGATAGGGAGTTTGTGTGCAGCTCTTCTGAACGCTTCGCGTGCCTGCTCTTCACTAACACCGCCCACTTCATAGAGGACAGTCCCCCCCTCTTTCACACAAGCTACGTAGAATTCAACCGCACCTTTACCTTTACCCTGTCTAACCTCGAGAGGTTTAGCAGTAACAGGCTTGTGAGGGAAAATACGGATAACAACTTTACCACCCCCCCTTTTGAGGTATCTGTTAATTGAAATCCTCGCCGCCTCTATCTGACGGCTGGTAAGCTTGCCTTTGCCTGCAGCAGAAAGTCCGTAATCACCGAAAGCAACATAGTTACCTTTGCTGGCTTTACCTTTGATACGTCCTTTGTACTGCTTTCTATATTTCAGTCTCTTTGGAATAAGCATGTTTACGCACCTGCCTCGGATTTTCTGTTTTCGAGAACTTCACCAGTGAAGACCCAAACTTTAATTCCGATAATACCATAAGTAGTCATAGCTTCTGTTGTGCCGTAATCTATGTCTGCTCTGAGTGTCTGAAGAGGCACACGGCCTTTAATATACCACTCAGTTCTAGCCATATCAGCACCAGCAAGACGACCTGCACAGGCAACTCTGATTCCGAGTGCGCCTGACTTCATAGCCTGGAGAACAGCTTTCTTCATCGCACGTCTGAAAGCGACACGACGCTGAATCTGCATAGCGATGTTCTCAGCAATAAGAACAGCGTTAATCTCAGGCTTCTTTACTTCTCTGATAACGAGAAGCACTTCTGATTTTGTAAATTTCTTAAGCTCTTTTTTTAAGCTTGTCGATCTCTGCACCTTTCTTACCGATAACGATACCCGGGCGTGATGTGTTGAGAGTAATTCTAACACGTGAGCCCATACGCTCGATGCTGATGCGTGAAAGACCGGCCTGCATAAGCTTCTCTTTGAGGTATTGTCTGATCTTAATATCCTCAAGAAGCTGCTGCCTGTATTCTTTCTTGTTAGCGTACCAAACCGATTTCCACGGCTTATTTACACCAACTCTGAATCCATTAGGGTTTACCTTCTGTCCCACAAATACCTCCGTTAGTCAGAAAGAACTACTGTAATGTTTGCAGTAGGCTTGCGAAGACCTGTAGCACGGCCGTAAGCTCTAGGAAGAAATCTCTTCCAGACAGGACCGTTATCTACTCTGACTTCTTTCACTATCATGCGGCTTGAATCAGCGTGATTGTGATTTTCCTCAGCGTTACTAGCTGCAGACTTAACAGTTTTGTAAAGGATCTTTGCACCTTTGCTAGGTGTAAACTTAAGGATAGCAAGAGCTTCCTCAACTTTCTTACCTCTGATAAGGTCAGCTACCGGGCGAGTTTTTCTAGGAGAAACTCTTTGAAATTTTGCTTGCGCTCTAGCTTCCATCTTATCTACCCTTTACTTTTTTGTCGTCTTTCTTATGTCCTCTGAAAGTTCTGGTAAGGGAAAACTCACCGAGTTTGTGTCCTACCATGTTTTCAGTAACATAAACTGGGACAAACTTGTTGCCGTTATGAACAGCAAAAGTTAACCCTACCATTTCAGGAAGTACTGTACTTCTTCTTGACCATGTCTTAATGACTTTCTTGTCGCCGCTCTCTTTAGCTGCGATCACCTTTTTTTCAAGGTGGTCATCTATAAACGGTCCTTTTTTCAATGACCTTGGCACTAGTCAATCCTCCTACTTCTTCCTGCGAGTAACAATGTACTTGTTAGACGGCTTGTTCTTCTTCCTTGTCTTGTATCCCTTTGTAGGAACACCCCCCCAAGGAGTAACAGGGTGACGACCACCACTTGTTCTACCTTCACCACCACCGTGTGGGTGATCGATTGGGTTCATAGCAACACCACGAACCGTAGGTCTAACGCCTTTCCAACGAGCTCTACCCGCCTTACCGATTTTAATGTTCTCATGCTCTTGGTTAGAAACCTGACCGATAGTAGCTTTACATTCAGCTTTTATAAGTCTGATTTCGCCGGAAGGCATGCGGACGTGACAATAGGTTCCCTCTTTAGCGAGAAGCTGTGCATATGTTCCTGCAGAACGAGCAAGCTGGCCGCCTTTACCGGGCCTCATTTCCACGTTATGAATTACTGTACCGACAGGTAAGTCTTTCAGCATCTTAGCATTACCGAGTTTAATGTCGGCTTCTGCACCACTGAATACCTGATCGTCTACTTTAAGACCGTTAGGAGCGAGGATGTATCTCTTCTCACCGTCTACGTATGCAAGAAGAGCGATTCTAGCACTTCTGTTCGGATCGTATTCGATAGTTTTTACATTCGCTGCAATTCCGTCTTTATTTCTTTTGAAGTCTATCAGACGATATCTCTGTTTATTACCACCACCCTGGTGCCTAACAGTAATGCGGCCGTGATTGTTACGACCTGCTTTGATAGGCTTAGGTGCGAGCAGAGACTTCTCCGGTTTATTAGTTGTAATATCCGCAAAGTCACTGTTGGTTCTAAACCTAACACCGTCGGATGTTGGTTTGAACTTCTTAATTCCCATTTAAGATTCCTCTCTTAAACAAACTCTAGTGTTTCGCCATCAGCCAGAACAACAATAGCTTTTTTTCCAGTCGCTTCTTTTACCATTGGTTTTACCGAAACGCTTAGCTTTACCTTTGTTATTCATAGTTCTGACATCTTTCACCTTCACATCGAAGAGTGACTGTACAGCTGCTTTAATTTGAAGCTTTGTCGCTCTAGGATCTACTGCGAAAGTTACTTGATTAAGGTTCTCTTTAGCCTCTACAGCTTTCTCTGTAATAACCGGCTTTTTTTTATAATGTCATAAATTGTCATCATACGAGAACCTCCTGAATGCGTTCAACTGCGTCCTGACAAAGCAGGATAGTTCTTGAGTTGATCACATCGTAAACGTTCAGACCGTTTACATCGAGAAGGTCACAATAAGGAATATTACGGAAAGCTTTAGCAACTTTCTCGTCGAGCTCCTTATATACAATAAGAACCTTCCTGTCTGCTGAGAAATTCTTAAGTATTTCCACAGCTTCTTTAGTCTTGCAGTTATCTACACTTATAGCGTCTAAGATATGTACTGCGCCGGCTTCTGTCTTCGCTCTGATTGCTGACTTAAGAGCATTCTTAAGTTTTTTTTCTTAGGCATAGAGTATGAATAATCTCTAGGCTGAGGACCGAAACATGTAGCTCCGCCTCTCCAGATAGGTGACTTTCTTGAACCTGCTCTTGCACGTCCTGTCCCTTTCTGTCTCCAAGGTTTTGCACCTTTTCCGCCTTTCATCTTTGCCCTGTTCAGAGTTGAATGAGTACCAGCTCTTCTGTTCGCGAGTTGCATTATTACAACTTCGTGCATGAGGGAAGATTTTACAGGATACGACATAATTTCGTCGCTCAGATCAATCTTTCCTACTATTTCGTTTTTTTACGTTTTTAACGTCAAAAGTAGCCATTAGTTCCTCTGATTACTTCTTAGCCTTGACTGCTTGTTTGATGTACACTATTGCGTCATCATGACCGGGTATAGCACCTTTTACGAGCAGCAGGTTAGTTTCGGGTATTACTTTCACCACGGCTAGGTTTTGAACTGTTACAGTTTTACCACCCATTCTGCCGGGCATCTTTCTTCCTTTAGGGGGGGTTTCACCTGGGAACTCACACATTCCGATAGAACCGGGGGGGGCTCTATGAAAGTGTGAACCGTGAGTTTTAGGTCCACCAGCGAAATTATGACGCTTCATGACACCCTGAAAACCCTTACCAATTGACGTACCCTGTACATCCACGAGATCGCCTTCCTCGAAGATGTTCACATCAACCTGCTGACCTATAGTCATTTCAGCAGCATCGCCCTTGAATTCCTTCAAGAACTTGAAAGCTTAACGCCCTGCTTTTTGAAATAACCGGTCATAGGTTTGTTGACTTTGCTCTCTTTAACAATTTCATCAAACCCAAGCTGAATGGCAGAGTACCCGTTTTTCTCTTCTGTTCTGATTTCAGTAACAACACAAGGGCCAGCAAGCACAACGGTTACAGGCACAACAGAACCGTCTTCGTTATAAACTTGTGTCATTCCTACTTTTTTTTCCAATAATTGCTTTTGCCATTTCAATTCAACCTTTTAAAGTTTTATTTCTACGTCAACGCCAGCTGAGAGTTCCAGTTTCATAAGTGCATCAATAGTTTGAGGGTTGTGCTCAAAGATGTCGATGAGCCTTTTGTGCGTTCTTATTTCAAACTGGTCTCTTGCAGATTTGTTAACGTGTGGAGACCTTAGTACTGTAAACTTTTCGATGCGTGTCGGAAGCGGGATAGGACCCACAACGTCAGCACCTGTTCTCTTAGCTGTGTTGACTATGTCTTTAACAGCTTTATCGAGAATAGTATAATCGAAAGCTTTCAGTTTAATTCTTATCTTTTGGTTTTCCATGTGATTACTCTGATATCTCAGTTA
>JDSG01000147.1_pt1 | contig 16404 bp, 16 predicted proteins | sample 199341 | NCBI WGS metagenome assembly JDSG01 (sample SAMN02584197, study PRJNA231836) | bioreactor metagenome | isolation source: continuous culture bioreactor short generation time transfer1 day 52 after... | place: Germany: Bremen | reverse complement strand
GGCCATTATAGGTCCTCCAAAAATTTTATAAGTTTATTATTTAATTTGTTTTCATAATTTCTTCAGCGATGCTATTAGGCACTTGCTCGTAGTGATCGAAATGCATAGTGTAAGTCGCCCTACCCTGTGTAATAGATCTAAGCTGTGTAGCATAACCGAACATCTCTTTAAGTGGTACCATACATTTAATAACCTGAGCACCACCTCTCATATCCATACCTTCAACCTTACCTCTTCTGGAGCTAAGATCACCCATAACGTCACCTGTGTACTCCTCAGGAGCAACAACTTCGACCTTCATGATAGGCTCAAGGATAACAGGACCTGCTTTCTTAGAAACTTCTTTGAAAGCCATAGAAGCAGCGATCTTGAACGCCATCTCGTTAGAGTCGACATCATGGTATGAACCATCGTAGAGAGTAGCTTTAAGGTCTTCAACCGGATAACCGGCAAGACATCCATTCTCCAGAGCTTCTTCAAGACCTTTTTCAACTGCAGGAATGTATTCTCTCGGAACAGAACCACCAACGATCTTGTTCTCGAATACGAAACCTGAACCCGGCTCAAGAGGCTCAAGCTCGATGCATACGTGACCATACTGACCACGTCCACCGGACTGCTTGATGTATTTACCTTCACCGGCTGTTTTCTTTGTAATAGCTTCACGGTAAGCAACCTGGGGGGGGTTACCGACGTTAGCTTCTACGCTGAATTCTCTCATCATTCTGTCAACAAGAATCTCAAGGTGGAGTTCACCCATACCGGACATAATCGTCTGGCCTGTCTCTTGATCAACCTTAACCCTGAAAGACGGATCCTCCTGAGAAAGTTTCTGAAGAGCAACACCGAGTTTCTCCTGATCACCTTTTGATTTAGGCTCAATAGCGACGGAGATAACCGGCTCAGGAAATACCATAGACTCAAGAATAACCTGTTTGTCAGGATCTGAGAGTGTATCACCGGTAGTTGTATATTTGAGACCTACTGTGGCACAAATATCGCCGGAGTAAATCTCTTTAATTTCTTCACGTTTGTCAGCATGCATCTTAAGAAGACGACCGACTCTCTCTTTCTTACCTTTAGTTGAGTTTACAACATAACTACCTGCTTCCAGACTACCTGAGTAGACACGGAAGTATGTAAGCTGTCCCATATATGGGTCTGTCATAATCTTAAACGCAAGAGCAGCGAAAGGAGCTTTATCGTCAGCCGGTCTCTCCTCTTCCTCGTCTGTATCAGGGTTAATACCTTTGATAGCAGGTACGTCAAGAGGTGACGGCATGTAATCGTTTACAGCATCTAAAAGAGGCTGTACCCCCCCTTTGTTTTTAAATGCAGTTCCGCACATTACAGGAATGAAAGCGATGTCTATAACAGCCTTTCTGATTCCTGCTTTGATCTCTTCTTTAGTGAGTTCCTCACCTTCGAAGTATTTTTCCATAAGAGCGTCATCAGATTCAGCCACAGCTTCAACAAGCTTTGATCTGTACTCGTCTGCCTGCTCCTGGTAATCCGCAGGGATATCAACTATGTCGAAAGATGCACCAAGCTCTTCACCGTTCCAGATGATAGCCTTCATCTCTACGAGGTCGATAACACCCTCGAATTTATCCTCTGCTCCGATAGGGAGCTGGATAGGTACAGGGTTTGCACCAAGTCTCTCTTTAAGTTGTGAAACAACATTAAAGAAATTTGCACCTGTTCTGTCCATCTTGTTGATGAACGCAATTCTAGGTACTTTATATGTATCGGCTTGTCTCCATACTGTTTCTGACTGCGGCTCAACGCCACCGACAGCACAGAAGACTGCACATGCACTATCGAGAACCTTAAGTGAACGCTCAACTTCAATTGTAAAGTCAACGTGTCCAGGTGTATCAATAATATTTATGCGATGGTCTTTCCAGAAGCACTGAGTTGTAGCAGATGTGATCGTGATTCCACGCTCCTGCTCCTGCTCCATCCAGTCCATTGTAGCGTTACCATCGTGTACTTCACCGATTTTATAGTTTACGCCAGTGTAAAAGAGAATCCTTTCAGTTGTGGTTGTCTTACCTGCATCAATGTGTGCCATGATACCGATATTTCTCTGTAAATCGAGACGAACTTTCCTAGCCACGTAAGATCCCCCCCCGTTACCATCTAAAGTGAGCAAAAGCTCTGTTTGCTTCTGCCATTTTATGTGTATCCTCTTTCTTCTTAAAAGCGATACCTTTGCTTTCAGCTGCATCCATAAGCTCACCGGAAAGACGATCAACCATTGTTCTCTCTTTCTTGCTTCTTGATGCTGCTATAATCCAACGGATGCTAAGTGCCTGCTTTCTTACAGGTCTAACTTCGATTGGTACTTGATAAGTTGCACCACCCACTCTTCTAGATTTAACTTCGAGTGATGGTTTTACATTCTCAACAGCCTGACGGAAGACTTCAATACCTTCCTTACCGGAACGCTCCTTAATAAGTTCGAGCGTCTTGTAGAATACTCTCTCAGCGACAGATTTTTTACCATCATACATTAGGCTGTTGATAAACTTTGTCACCAGAGTGTCGCCGTAAACCGGGTCTCCGAGGACCTCACGTTTCTTAGCTACTCTTCTCCTTGCCATCTAATTCACCTTCTTACTTAGGTCTTTTTACGCCGTATTTAGAACGACTCTGCTTTCTGTCCTTCACGCCTTCGGTATCAAGAGCGCCTCTAACGATCTTGTAACGAACACCGGGAAGGTCTTTTACCCTGCCACCTCTAACAAGAACAACTGAGTGCTCCTGAAGATTGTGACCGATTCCTGGAATGTAGGCTGTCACTTCTATACCAGAAGTAAGTCTTACCCTTGCAACTTTTCTAAGAGCCGAGTTAGGCTTCTTAGGTGTTGTAGTGTATACCTTGTACAAACTCCTCTTCTTTGAGGGTTTCCCTGAAGGGCGGGCGACTTAGTTTTTTTTCAACCTGCTTCTTTCTGCCTTTTCTAACTAACTGATTCAGTGTAGGCAATGTCGCACCTCCATCTTATTTCTCCGCATCTGAGACTGGGCATAATTCACCTGTCTTTTTTAGCGAAGAGCAAATAATCTATCAATCTAATAGGACAATGTCAAGAACTATATTACTGATTATTAGAGAGTAATTAGCTATATCTTCCAGCTTGCAATTGTATTTTAAACCACTCTATTTGTTACCGGGCATCTTATGTGATACTTAATCTACTGTTGTTTTAAATGCATTATATAATTCAAGATGTTATAATTAACCTTACAAGGAGGTTATATGAGGGTTATTCTAATTTTGCTTTTAGTACTCTCAGCATTTTCATACTCAGTTGCTGAGAGTACGGGATTTGAGCCGCCCCCCCCTGCTTGTGACTGGTTCATGCAGGGAGCACTTGCACCATTGTTAGGTAAAACTATTAATGTAAATGGTACAGACTATATTTTTGATGAAAGGATCTGTAATGATTCTCTAACTGAAGCTGAAGAGGGTAAAAAGTTCTATGAAGCTCTGCCTATTTACAAGAGGCTCTGACTAATATCAATGCTCTGAGTTATAATAGAAGTAATAAAATACATCTAGAAAAAAAACTATATAACTAACAAACAAAATAAAGGAATTTTTCTAAATTTCTACAAAGATGTAGGAGTACTTAGAATAGAATTTAATAACTTTTTTTTACTCACTTTAACTGTAACAGTCACGAGTCAATACTATATGAACCTAACTTTAACAACATACCTAGCATATACGATTTCGTTACTGGACAAGCCACTTTTAGTAACGACATTAAAGATTACTATCTAACAAATCCCCCCCTTTTTGATGTTTGTAAATCAAATGTCTACGATACAATTTTTATTTATAAAATCGTTAAGGATACAAAACAATTAATTACAGTTTCTATAGGTTATCCAGATTATTTTAATAATCTGGATTCTATAAATAATATATATTCACCAAATAATCAAAAACCTGACAATTTTTTTTACGAAAAGCGGACATTCTAGGTTTTTTTATGATTATATAACTAATTGTAATGACAATATTCAGTATGAGTTTGTCTTCTATCAGGCGAGAATATCTGATGAAACGAATGAAGATATCACATACACTTTTGCATTGTCAGATCATGAAGGTCTCTGTACGGTTCAAGCACCTGCTTGTGAATGTACCCCCCCATGTGCTCCGTGTCCTTTACCTGTCGGATATGTTACACCGACAATTTCCAACCCATGTGAATTGTGCCCAATATGTCCGAAATGCCCAAATGTAATCAACATGCCACTCAGGATTGTACCAATAATTTCTTCAACAAATTAATAAGGAGTAATACCATGAAAACAATATTTTGTACTTTGATAATAACTATAATGACAACATCTGCATTTGCGTCTAATTATACAGGAAAAATTGACTCAGTATTCACAGGTATATATCCACCATACGCAGGCAAAGTTTTTATTTCTGTAACTGGTTCAGTTACCGACATTGCTCCATGTCAAACAAATACAGCATACGACTACGTATTCGATTCATCAACTCAGGATGGAGTCAATACATTGACAATGCTTTTGTCTGCAATTGCACAGGATAAAACTTTATATCTAAAAGGGACTGGTACTTGTAACCAACACATAGGCATTGAAGATTTAAATGTATCCCACATATACAAATAAATTCTAGTTATAATTTAGTGAATATACTAATAAAAAGCCTAGCACATCAAGTACTAGGGCTTTTTAATTATGTGTATTTAGCTATTTACAGACCTGCGTCTCTTCGAGAACTTCGCCTTCACGAGGCTTGATGAAATCATACTTAGTGTTGCAGATATGCTTGGAGCCTGTACCTGCAGGTATAAGTTTACCCATGATAACGTTCTCTTTAAGACCACGCAGTTCATCGAGTTTACCGGAACAAGCCGCATCAGTAAGCACTCTTGTTGTCTCCTGGAAAGAAGCAGCAGAGATGAATGACTGAGTATTAAGAGCAGCCTTTGTGATACCCTGAAGGATAGATCTACCTTGCGGAGGTCTAAGTCCTTTGTCGAGGGTCTCTTTATATACTTTAACGAATTCAGCTTTATAAACCTCTTCGTTAGGCATAAATGTAGAGTCACCCGGATCTTCGATGATAACTTTTTTAAGCATCTGGCGGACAATCACTTCGATGTGTTTATCGTTGATCGTAACACCCTGCTTACGGTAAACTTCCTGAATCTCGTCAACGAGGTATCTCTGAAGAGCTTCCTCACCGAGAACAGCAAGCATATCGTGAGGGTTGATCAGACCGTCGATGAGTGCCTCACCTGCCTTAATTCTGTCACCTTCGTGTACATTAATATATCTCTGAACAGAAATGTTGTAGCTCTTCTTAACACCTGTCTCTTCGTTGGTGATAGTAAGCTTTCTGAGACCTCTTGCAGTATTCTCAATAGTAACAATACCGTCAATCTCAGCGATAACAGCAGGGTCTTTCGGTTTTCTGGCTTCGAAAAGCTCGGCAACTCGCGGAAGACCGACTGTAATATCTTTAGTTTTCTGTGTATCCCTCGGTATCTTAGCAACGATATCACCCGGCATAACTTCATCGTTCTCTTCAACCATGATGTTCGCACCGACAGGGAGGATATATCTCTGGATGGTTTTATTATCTTCACTCTTAATAGATACACGAGGCTGCTTCTTGCCTCTTGCAGAACTACTGATAATAACTTTCTGCGAAAGACCTGTAATGCCGTCTATGTCTTCTTTAAGTGTTTCACCTTCTACGATATCACCGAAAGCAACACGTCCTTTATACTCTGTCATAATAACAGCCGCATAAGGATCCCACTCAGCAAGCAGTTCTCCCTGCTTAACCAGTGCTCCCTCTTTGACGTGGAGTTTTGTACCGTAAGAGATGTTGTATTTCTCCAGAACACGCCCCCCCTCAGGATCGAGGATCTTGAGCACTCCGTTTCTGTTAAGAACGATCTGCTCACCGTATCTGTTGTCTACTATCTTCATATCTTCTGTTTCGATCTTACCGCCTATCTTAGCGTTAAGGCTTGACTGCTCAGCAGATGAAGAAGCCGCACCACCGATGTGGAAAGTTCTCATCGTAAGCTGCGTACCCGGCTCACCGATAGACTGAGCTGCGATAATACCGACAGCTTCGCCGGTCTCCGCCTCACGTCTGGTTGCAAGGTCAAGACCGTAACATGAGCGACATGCACCATGTTTCGCTTCACAAGTAAGGACTGAACGAACTTTCACTCTGTCGATACCTGCTTTCTCTATCTTTCTGACCACTGCACCCGTAACAAGTGAGTTAGCCTCTACGATTAGCTCGTCACTGATTGAGTCGTAGATATCTTCAAGTGTATAACGGCCGTAGATACGCTCGCCGAGAGGTTCAACAACTTCAGAACCCTCCATAAGAGCAGTAATCTCGATACCTTTAATAGTCTTACAGTCATCGATAGAGATGATAACATCCTGAGCAACGTCAACAAGACGTCTAGTAAGGTAACCTGAACCCGCAGTCTTAAGAGCTGTATCCGCAAGACCTTTACGAGCACCGTGAGTAGAGTTGAAGTACTGAAGTACTGTCAGACCTTCACGGAAGTTCGCAATAATAGGAGTCTCGATGATCTCACCGGATGGTTTCGCCATCAGTCCTCTCATACCTGCAAGCTGAGATATCTGAGCCTTAGAACCCCCCCTAGCACCTGAGTGTGCCATAACGTAAATAGGGTTATAGAAACGCTCACGCTTAGCTTCTTTAGATTTATCGCCACCGATATTCTGAATAGTTTTCATCAGTTTATCGGTAATAGTGTCGTTTGTCGTAGACCATGTATCAATGATCTGGTTGTAACGCTCACCTGCTGTCAGAGCACCTTCACGGTAGTGTTCATCAATCTCGCGTACTTTTTCGTTCGCCTGATCGATGAGCTCCTGCTTCTCCGGTGGTATGATGAGGTCATCAATACATATAGAGAAACCTGCATCCGCAGCAAATTTGAAACCGAGGTTTTTAAGGTTATCGAGGAAATGTACTGTATGGTAGTTTCCGAGACGCTTGTAAACCGTGTCTACAAGAGTAACGAGATCCTTCTTGCCGAAGAGTCTGTTAACAACGTCGAACTCTATACCTTCAGGTACGATTGAGTAAAGGATGATTCTACCGGGGGGGATAGTATCATAATATTTACCGTCGATACGAACCTTGATCTCTGCGTGTATATCTACCTTCTTATGGTCGAGTGCTATCATTACTTCTTCTTCACTTGAAAAAGTTTTACCTGCACCCTTGGCGTTTCTCATCTCACGTGTAAGATAATAGATACCGAGAACCATATCCTGCGTAGGTACAGCAAGCGGCTTACCGTGAGCAGGGGGGGATAGAATATTGTATGAAGCAAGCATAAGTGTACGAGCTTCAAGCTGTGCCTCGTATGAAAGCGGCACGTGTACGGCCATCTGGTCACCGTCGAAGTCAGCGTTAAACGCAGGACAAACGAGCGGGTGAAGCCTGATAGCTTTACCTTCGATGAGAACAGGCTCGAATGCCTGAATACCGAGTCTGTGCAGAGTCGGTGCTCTGTTGAGCATAACCGGATGTTCTTTAATAACTTCTTCCAGCACATCCCAGACTTCGGGTCTCTGCTCCTCTACCATCTTCTTAGCCTGTTTGATAGTGGAAGCGATTCCACGCTCTTTTTCAAGCTTGTAGTAAAGGAAAGGTTTGAAAAGCTCCAGTGCCATTATCTTAGGGATACCGCACTGATGCATATTCAGGGTAGGTCCGGCAACGATAACCGAACGTCCTGAGTAGTCAACCCTTTTACCAAGAAGGTTTTGACGGAAACGACCCTGCTTACCCTTGATCATGTCAGAGAGTGATTTCAGCGGGCGTTTGTTCGAACTTCTAATGACACGGCCTCTACGACCATTATCAAAGAGTGCGTCAACCGCCTCCTGAAGCATACGTTTCTCGTTTCGTATAATAATCTCAGGTGCATTAAGCTCCATGAGTTTCTTAAGTCTGTTATTTCTGTTGATAACTCTTCTGTAGAGGTCGTTAAGGTCTGATGTCGCAAAACGTCCGCCGTCAAGAGGTACAAGCGGTCTAAGCTCAGGTGGGATTACGGGAAGTACATCCAGAATCATCCACTCAGGTTTGTTACCGCTCTTTCTGAATGCCTCAACCACACGAAGTCTCTTAGCAAGCTTAAGTTTCTTCTGCATGCTTGTCGTGTCTTTAAGGTCACTCTTAAGTTCTATAAGAAGGAGGTCAAGATCGACTTTCTTAAGAAGGTCTTTCATAGCCTCAGCACCAATCTTAGCCTCGAAAGAACCGACACCAAGCTCTTCAACAAGCTTTCTGTATCTGTCTTCCGTGAGAAGTTCACGCTCTTTAAGAGGTGTAGCCTTAGGATCGGTAACTATGTATGACTCGAAATAGATAATCCTTTCGATATCTTTGATAGACAGGTCGAGGATTGAACCTATACGGCTTGGAGTCCCTTTAAAGAACCATATGTGGCAGACAGGTGAAGCGAGGTCGATATGCCCCCCCATTCTTTCACGTCTTACTTTCGACTGAATAACTTCAACACCACATTTTTCACAGACGATTCCTCTATGCTTCATACGCTTGTATTTACCGCATAGACATTCCCAGTCCTTCACAGGTCCGAATATCTTCGCACAGAAGAGACCGTCCCTCTCAGGTTTAAACGTACGATAGTTGATGGTTTCAGGCTTAGTGACCTCACCGGAAGACCATGACATGATCTTCTCAGGGGGGGAAGCTATTTTGATCCTGATCGCATCGAAAAATTGTGATTTCTTTTTATTATCCAAGGTACTCACTCTATTGTCCATTATGAGTCCTCCCTGTTATCATCTTCGTTTAGATCATCTTCAGGCATCTGAAGTACTCCATCCTCGTTGGATGTGAGAAGCTCCATATCCAGTGCAAGCCCCCCCTGAAGTTCTTTGATAAGAACGTTAAAGGATTCAGGCATACTAGGAGTAAAGCTGAAGTTACCGTTTACTATTGCTTCATATACAGTTGTACGACCTTCAACGTCGTCTGACTTCACAGTCAGCATCTCCTGAAGAACGTTAGCTGCACCGTAAGCCTCAAGTGCCCAAACTTCCATCTCTCCGAGTCTCTGACCACCGAACTGTGCTTTACCACCGAGCGGCTGCTGAGTTACGAGTGAGTATGGTCCTGTTGAACGTGCATGAAGTTTTGTATCAACAAGGTGGTGAAGTTTCAGAATGTACATAACACCGACTGTAACTTCCTGCTCAAAGCGTTCGCCTGTTCTGCCGTCATAAAGGATAGTCTGACCATCCTCCTGAAAGCCTGCCTGAACAAGCATCTCTTTGATATCTGATTCCCTTGCTCCGTCAAAAACCTCAGTCGCCACCTTCATACCGAGTGCTTTCGCAGCCCAGCCGAGGTGAACTTCAAGAACCTGACCAACGTTCATACGGGAAGGAACTGCAAGCGGGTTCATAACCACATCAACAGGAGTTCCGTCCGGAAGGTAAGGCATATCTTCTGCCGGGAGGATTCTTGAAACAACACCCTTGTTACCGTGTCGTCCAGCCATCTTATCACCGACAGAGAGCTTTCTTTTGATAGCTACATAAACTTTTACAGATTTAAGAACGCCTGCCGGGAGTTCATCACCCTTCTCGACTTTACGCTTCTTATCTTTGTAGTAATCTTCTGCGGCATTTACTTTTTCGAAGTATTTGCCGTTTACCTCTTGTATATGAGCTTCGAATTCGTTCTGATTATCAACCTCTATCTGAATGAGATCAGGGTAAAGCAGGCTGGAGAGAAGTTCCTTAGTAAGCTCTGTCCCTTTAGCAATCTCAACTTCATTGTTAGAGTATGTATTTTTAAGTTTTTTTTACCGTTCAGGTATTCAGCAAGCATATCGTTTCTTGACTTCTCAAGAGCTTTGAGCTCTCTCTCATAGTCTTTCTGGATAGCAAGGTGCTCGTCCCTTTCGATAATCTCGGTTCTGGAGTCTTTTTCGATACCCCCCCTTCTTGTCATTACCTGTACGTCAACGACTGTACCTGTGATGCTTGGCGGTACTCTGAGTGAAGCGTCTTTAACGTCGCCGGCCTTCTCACCAAAGATAGCTCTGAGGAGCTTCTCTTCAGGAGTTGCCTGTGTTTCACCCTTTGGAGTAACCTTACCCACGAGGATATCTCTAGGCTTAACCCTTGCACCTATGCGGATAATTCCGCTTTCGTCAAGGTCTTTAAGAGCCTCGTCGGATACGTTAGGGATATCGCCTGTGATCTCTTCAGGTCCGAGCTTAGTGTCTCTGGCTTCTATTTCAAACTCTTCGATGTGGATAGATGTGTATCTGTCCTCACGTACTACTCTCTCAGAGATAAGTATGGAGTCCTCGTAGTTGTATCCCATCCAAGGCATGAATGCGAGGGTCATGTTCTGACCGAGAGCAAGTTCTCCGTTGTCAGTAGCAGGTCCGCCTGCAAGCATAGAGCCTTTAACAACTGTTTCGCCGGGTCTTACGATCGGCTTATAGTTGATGCATGTATCCTGATTCGATCTTCTGTATTTTACCAGATCATAGACATCGAGCCCGAAGTCTTCACCGTCTTTATAACGGATAGCGACTTTAGCCGAGTCGATGTATTCCACGACACCCGGTCTTTTAGCTGTGATAACAGCACCTGAGTCAACAGCAACCTTCTTCTCCATACCTGTTCCCACAATAGGTGAATCGGTACGGACAAGCGGCACACCCTGACGCTGCATGTTCGATCCCATAAGAGCACGGTTAGCATCGTCATGCTCAAGGAAAGGGATCAAAGCGGCAGAAACGGACACCATCTGCTTAGGAGAAATATCCATAAAAGTGATATTCTCTTTAGGTGTCTGCAGCGGCTCACCGTCATGTCTTGCAGCAACGAAATCCCTGATGAAAGTACCATCAGGATTAAGAGGGGGGGCGTTAGCCTGAGCTATGTAGTAGTCCTCCTCTTCGATAGCCGACATGTACACTACCTCATCAGAAACTTTGCAGTCGCTAACTTTTCTGTATGGTGTCTCGATGAAACCAAACTCGTTAACCTTAGCAAATGTCGTGAGAGAGGTGATAAGGCCGATGTTCGGTCCTTCAGGTGTCTCAATAGGACAGATACGTCCGTAGTGAGATGTATGTACGTCACGGACTTCAAATCCGGCTCTGTCTCTGTTCAGACCACCCGGTCCGAGAGCAGAAAGCCTTCTCTTGTGAGTAATCTCACTGAGCGGGTTTGTCTGATCCATGAACTGTGAAAGCTGATAGCTTCCGAAAAATTCTTTAATAGAAGCGGAAAGAGGTTTAGCGTTAAGCAGATCCTGCGGAGTGAGATCCTCAAGATCCTGAATACTCATCCTCTCTTTTACAGTCTTCTCCATTCTGGAGAGTCCTATACGGATATGGTTCTGAAGCTGCTCGCCTGCTGCCCTTACCCTTCTGTGTCCAAGGTGATCGATATCGTCGACCTTGTCCTGAGACTTACGAATATTCTCAAGAACTCTAACTGTTTCAACTATATCCTCTTTCGTAAGGGTAGTCGTGTCGAGCTCTACACTGAGACCAAGTCTCTTATTTATCTTTAGACGACCAACTTTTGAAAGGTCGTATCTTTTCGGATTAAAGAAGAGGTTATCAAAAAGAGTTTTTGCAGTCTCTTCTGTTGCAGGTTCGCCCGGGCGAAGTTTCTTATATATATCTATAAGTGCTTCTTCCTGAGTCTTAACCTTATCAACAGCTAGGATATCTCTCATAACACTGTCGGATGTCAGTCTGTCTATAAAGAGAACCTGAAACTCTTTGATATTCTGTTCCTGCAGTTTTTCAAACATCTCTTCTGTCACGGCGGTGTTTGTCTCAATGAGAACTTCACCGTCAGGAGTGACAACATCTTCAGCGAAGAATGTGTGCTCGATGTCTTCAAACGTAACCGGAATCTTGTCTACCTCAGCCTTGACAAGTCTCTTTTTAGCCGCTTTGGTAATCTTGTGATTAGCTTTAACAACTATGTTTCCATCTTTATCAAGGATATCAAGGGAATTACGGATACCAAGGATGATCTCTTCGTTAAAATCTTTATAGATTTTACCGGAACTATCGATGGATATTCTCTCTCTTGTATAGTAGGTATCGAGAATCTCTCTTTCTGAATAGCCGAGAGCTTTCAGAAGGACTGTTACAGGAATTTTACGTTTTTTATCGATCCTGACGTACATTATATTCTTTGAGTCAAAATCGAAATCTATCCATGAACCTCTGTAAGGATTATTCTAGCACTGAAAAGGTGCTTTTCCATTATACCTTTAGATGCTGTGAGATCTTCGAAGAAGATACCGGGTGACCTGTGAAGCTGGCTGACAATGACTCTTTCGACACCATTGATAACAAATGTACCACGCTCAGTCATCATAGGGATATCGCAGAGATAAACCTCTGATTCCTTAGCTGAGGCAACCATCTTCTCACCAGTCTCCTCGCTCACATCGTATGTGACCAGTCTGACTTTTATTTTAAGCGGTGCAGCATAGGTGGTGCTACGGTCGATAGCTTCGCTCGGAGTATATTTATGCTTCTCTATGCTATAGCTAATGTACTCCAGTATCGCCGTTTCGTTGAAATCGGTGATAGGGAAAATTTCGTGGAAGACCTCTTCAAGACCTCTTACTTCCCTGTTCTCAGGGGGGGTAAATTCGGCCTGTAGGAAATCTACATAAGAATCTCTCTGAACCTCAATGAGGTCAGGTATGTCTATAACTTTCTGTATTCTTGAAAAGTTACGTCTCTCGGTGGGTTTGCTGGTCAAATTCATTCGTTTCACCTTCCGGTAATTTTTAACGAAAGACGGGGGGGGAGACAATGCTCCCCCCCCATTCTAAAAATGCTTTCTTATCAGTAATTTAGGTAAATTACTTAACTGTTACAGAAGCGCCTGCTTCTTCTACTTTAGCCTTGATTTCTTCAGCTTCTTCTTTAGGGATACCTTCTTTGATTGCAGCAGGTGCACTATCAACGAGAGCTTTAGCTTCTTTAAGTCCAAGACCTGTGATTTCTCTAACAGTCTTAATTACCTGTACTTTCTTATCTCCGGCAGCAGTAAGTTCAACAGTGAACTCTGTCTGCTCAGCAGCAGCCTCACCACCGGCAGCAGGACCGGCAGCATCATAGCTACAGGTGCAGATGCGGAAACACCGAACTTCTCTTCAAGCTCTTTTACAAGCTCAGCAAGCTCGATTACAGTCATATTTTCGATAAATTCAATTACTTGTTCTTTTGTTACTGACATTTTGATTCTCCTGTTTAGTTCTCTTTTTTTTATCTTTCACAGCGGTTAGTACATTGACGAGACCTCTTGGTATATTCGCAAGAAGTGTCGCGAAGTTAGCGACAGGAGCGTTCATGCTGCTAAGCATCTTAGCAAGCAACTCGTCGCGGCTTGGAAGATCTGCAAGAACATTAACGTCGTTGGCTGTGAGCACGTTACCATCGAGATAACCTGCTTTAATTTCAAACTTTTCGAATTCTTTTGCGTACTTTTTGATCTCTTTAGCGACAGCGGCAACGTCGCCGGATACTATAGCACATGATGTAGGCTCTACGAGGTATGAGTCCATAGAGTCTATTCCGTTGTTATTAAGAGCTATTTTTAAAAGTGTGTTCTTAACTACTCTGAAGTCGCTTCCCTGTTCTTTAACAGCGTTCTCACCTTAGTTATCTGAGGGAAAGTCAATCCTTTGAAGTTTGTCAAAAACAGCGCGTCAGCTTCTTTAACCTGAGCAGATAATTCTGCCACAAGTTGTTCTTTATCTGTTTTTTTTCACTCTGTTTCTCCGTTTCCGGTTGTATATCAACCGATTTCCGCAGGAAGTTTACACTCAAGGCTGACCTTAAGAACCTGCTTCTTTAACCAGAATTAGTTTCTGTTTATTACAGTTCGTTTACCACTTTTTGGTGGTCGATTCTAACACTAGGGCCCATTGTCGATGATAGAAAGATGCCCCCCCTTACATACTGCCCTTTGGCAGATGACGGTTTCAGCTTGATAAGTGTTTCAAGCAGTGCTTTAACGTTTTCGATAAGCTTGCCGTCTTCAAAACTTTTCTTGCCTACGATAGAATGGATGATACCATTCTTCTCTACTCTGAATTCAATCATACCTGCTTTAAGCTCATTAACAACTTTTGCAACGTCCTGAGTTACTGTTCCGATTTTTGGGTTAGGCATAAGACCACGTGGTCCAAGCACCTTACCGAGTTTACCAACCTGTGCCATCATATCAGGTGTAGCAACTACCTTGTCAAAATCTGTCCAGCCACCAGCGACTTTTCCGATAAGTTCGTCGTCGCCCACGAAGTCAGCGCCTGCTGCTTCTGCTTCTTTCTGCTTCTCGCCCTTGCAAAATACAAGAACTTTCACGTCTTGTCCCGTTCCGTTTGGAAGACTCACTGATCCACGAACCATTTGATCTGCGTGCTTAGGATTTACTCCGAGCTTAACTGCGATATCAATTGTTTCGTCGAATTTTGCGAATGCGGCTTCTTTAACGAGAGCTGTAGCCTCTTCCAGGTTGTAAGATTTTTCGATATCAATCTTACCTAAGGCAGCCTGGTACTGTTTTCCTTTAGCCATGATTCACCTTGTTAAATTAGTCTGTTGTGATGCCCATACTGCGGGCAGAACCTGCAACGACTTTCATTGCCTGCTCTATGTCGTTTGTGTTAAGGTCAGGGAGTTTAATCTCCGCGATCTTCTTCAGCTGATCTTTGTTAAGATGTCCTGCAACCTCTTTAGAAGGGTTTTGAGAACCACCTTTGATGTTCAGCTCTTTCTTGATTAGGTCTGACACTGGAGGAGTCTTTGTTATAAAAGAGAAACTCCTGTCTTCATAAACGGTGATAATAACCGGTACTATCGAATCGCCCATGTTCTGTGTCTGAGCATTGAAGGCCTTGCAGAAATCCATGATATTGATACCACGCTGACCGAGCGCTGGACCAACGGGAGGAGAAGGGTTTGCCTTTCCTGCCGGTATCTGGAGTTTAAGCTGACCTGCTACTTTCTTGGCCATTTAACTAAACCTCCGGTTTGTATTAAACCTTAGTTATCATCAGGTTAAACATACTCATCGCCGCCTTAACGGCTCAGAATTGCTCACCTGTTGTATACATGCACAAAAGTGCAAACCCTGATTATACAGAATTTGCAACTTTATCTATTTGGCAGCCGACCCGTTTAAAGGACGATCTAACCTACTCTATTTACTTGTAGATAATCGAGTTCTACAGGCGTTTGTCTTCCGAAGATACTTACAATAACACGTACCTTCTCTTTCTCAGGGTTAACCTCTTCCACAAGACCTGTGAAACCGAGGAATGGTCCGTCTATAACCTCAACAGTATCACCCTCGACATACTTAGACGCGATTCTCGGTGATTCTGACTTAGCAAGATCTATCATTGCTTTAACATCGTGTTCAGGGATAGGTACCGGGTTGATACCCCCCCCTACAAATCCTGTCACTTTAGGGATGCTTTTAACAACGTGCCAGTTTGTGGTGTTCATCTCCATATGCACAAGTATGTAACCGGGGGGGAAGGTCTTCTTTTTGCTAACCTTCTTCTTACCCTTCTTGAGCTCGATAACATCTTCAGTCGGTATCAGAACGTCGTCGATCTGATCCTCGATTTTCTCATTTTTCACCTTTTCTTCAAGAAGAGTGACTACACGCTTCTCGAATCCTGAATAGGTGTGAACCACATACCACTGTTTTGCCATGTTTATGTACCTAGTATATAAACTGAGTTAATTTTGCGAGTCCGAAGTCGACTATGCCCATAAAGACAGCACAAACGATACAAATCACGATAACGACACCTGTAGTGCCGATAGTCGATTCTTTTGTAGGCCAAACTACCTTCTTCAGTTCGTCTTTCACTTCGTTGTAAAACTCAGACCACTTGCCCATATTAATTAAACTCTTTGTTTTGCTAAAGGATTATAATGGCAGGCCAGAGAAGACTCGAACTTCCAACCCCCCCCGGTTTTGGAGACCGGTGCTCTGCCAATTGAGCTACTAGCCTGCAATCCTTTAATATTTTATTGTTTCCCCCCCGGCGACTTGACGACCACCGAAGATTTCACTTCATCTGAACAAGAACTTCTAGCAAGTTGCTATATTTACTTTGTCTCTTTGTGAAGAGTGTGCTTTCTGTCCCTTTTGCAATATTTCATCATCTCAATCTTACCAGTCATAGTTTTCTTATTCTTGGTAGTTGTGTAGTTTCTTTCTTTGCACTCGGTACAAGCAAGTATTACTTTTTCTCTCATTTATGTTACTCCGATATCTCGGTAA
>JDSG01000146.1_pt1 | contig 16423 bp, 34 predicted proteins | sample 199341 | NCBI WGS metagenome assembly JDSG01 (sample SAMN02584197, study PRJNA231836) | bioreactor metagenome | isolation source: continuous culture bioreactor short generation time transfer1 day 52 after... | place: Germany: Bremen | reverse complement strand
CTAAAATCACGACTCTATTTTCAAAATAGAAACCTCACATGTGTCAATCCTGGTATGGGTTGTGCAATTTGCATTAAGGGACACAGAGGCTAAACCCTAAAAAATATAAAACAAGGAAAAACTATGGTTACAATGAAAGACCTATTAGAATGTGGTGTACACTTCGGACACCAAACAAGAAGATGGAATCCAAAAATGAAAAAAAATTCATTTTCGGTGTTAGAAAAAAATATTTATATTATCGACTTACAAAAGACGTTAAGATATTTCAGATATACATATAATGTAGTTAGAGATAGAGCAGCACAAGGTGAAACAATGATCTTTGTTGGTACTAAAAAACAAGCTTCTGAAGCAGTTAAAAGAGCAGCAGAAAATTGTGGTATGCCTTACGTTAACCACAGATGGTTAGGTGGTATGTTAACTAACTACGGAACAATCAAAAAAATCAATTAGAAAATTAGAAGTTATTAAAAAGATGAGAGAAGAAGGACAATTAGACCTTCTTACTAAAAAAAGAAGCATTAATGCTTACAAGAAAAGAAGCTAAGTTAGAATTATATCTTGGTGGAATTAAAGAGATGAACAAATTACCAGATATGATGTTCGTTTTAGACGCAGTAAAAGAAAAAATTGCTATTCAAGAAGCTAGAAGATTAGGAATTACTGTTGTAGCTCCTTTAGATACTAACTGTGACCCTGATGTTGTTGATTTACCAATTCCAGGTAACGATGATGCAATTAGATCAATTCAATTATTCTGTAACGAAATGGCAGAAGCAATGAATGAAGGTAAAGCAGCATTAGCAGAAGAGTTGGTGAAGAGCAAGAAGCTCCTGTATCTGAAGAAGAAGCAGCAGAAGTTGTAGCTGAAGCAGTTACTGAAGGTGAAGCTGAAGAAGCAACAGAAGCAAAAACAGAGGAAGCGTAATTATGGCTGGTGCAACTCCAAAATTAATTAAAGAATTAAGAGAAAAATCTGGTGCAGGAATGCTTGATTGTAAAAAAGCACTTAATGAGTGTGATGGAAACATTGATGATGCAGTTAAGTATTTAAGAGAAGCTGGTTTAGTTAAAGCAGCTAAAAAATCTTCAAATGTAGCAGCAGAAGGTATTATTAACATTTTAGTAAATGATGATAATACTAACGCAACTATGATTGAAGTTAACTCTCAAACTGACTTTGTTGCTAAAAATGAGCAATTCCTTAACTTAGTAAATACAATTACAGCTCACGCTCAAGCAAATGCTATTGCAGATGCTGAAGCTTTAGCTACATCAACAATTGATGGTCAAGACTTCCCAACTTTCTTAAATGAGAAAATCGCAGTTATCGGTGAAAACTTAGTTGCAAGAAAAGTTTCTAATGTATCTGGTGAAGTTGTAAATGCATATGTTCACTTAGGAAAAGTAGGTGTTGTTTTAGCTGCTACTTGTGATGATTCTGCAAAAGAAAAAAAACTGTTGATTTATTAAAAAAAAGTTGCTATGCACGCAGCTTCAATGAAACCAACTGTTATTTCTTATAAAGATTTAGCTGCTGATTTTATTGAGTCAGAAAATAAAGCAATTATTGCTGATATTGAAAAAGAGAATGAAGAGTTAGTAAGACTTGGAAAGCCTCTTAAAAATATCCCTGAGTTTGTTTCTAGAGTTCAATTAACTGAAGAAGCTGTTGCAGCTGCTGAAGCTTCTATGAAAGAAGAATTATTAGCTCAAGGTAAACCAGAGAAAATTATTGGAAACATTGTTAAAGGTAAAATTAACAGATGGATTGAAGATAATTCTCAATTAGATAGAGCTCACGCTTTATTATCTCAAACTTATGTTATGGATGACTCTATGACTGTTGAGCAAGCAATTGCTGCTTGTGATGCATCAATCAAATTAACTGAATATGTTAGATTTGAACTTGGTGATGGAATTGAGAAAAAAAAGAAGAAGATTTCGCTGCGGAAGTAGCTGCTCAAATGGGTAACTAATAAGTAATTAGAAATCTTAAAATGAAGTCGAAGTAATGAGTGAAACAATAAAAGAAGAATCACTCATTACTAATGACGAAACTATCTTGCTTGAAGCAAAAGCATTATCTCACGAATTTGATTATAAACTTTTTGAAAATATAAATTTAATTTTAGAAAAAAAACAATCTATTGCAATTATTGGTGTTAGTGGTAGTGGAAAATCTACACTACTTAATATTTTATCTTCTTTATTAGCTCCAAAAGATGGAGAAATCCTTTTTGATAAACAAAGTATATATAAAATTAGTAAAAAAAATCTTTTAAATATAAGAAGAGAAGATTTTGGTATAATATTTCAAGCACATTATCTATTTAGAGGTTTTTCTGCAAATGATAATTTAGAAATAGCAACACTATTAAGTGGTAATAATATTGATAAAGAGCTACTTGTTAAGCTTAATATTGAGTATGTTATTAATCAAGGTGTTGGAGAACTTAGTGGTGGGCAGCAACAAAGGCTGTCAATTGCTAGAGTTTTAACAAAAAAAACCTAAAATTATATTTGCAGATGAACCTACTGGAAATTTAGATAAAGATACTGCACAAACTGTAATGGATACATTACATGAATATATAAAGAAGAATGATTCAGGAATGATATTAGTAACTCATGAGAATGAATTAGCAATGCAATGTGATAAAGTTTACAAGTTAGAAAATTTACACCTAAAAGAGTTAAAATAGAATGAATTTAATACTTATAACAAAAACTGCAATTATTGAAAAGATATTTTCATTAGTTTGTAAGAAATTAGCAATTAATTTAACAGTAGAAAATAGTTTAACAATAAATAAAAAAGTTGACTTCATAGTTGTTGATGAAGAATTTATAAATGATGAATTTAATAGTTTAAAACAATATACAAAAAAAATTAGCAGCTATAACTAGTGAAGAATTACCTTTTGAAAAAAAGTAGAGATTTTATAATTAATAGACCTTTTTTTTACCTACATCTTTAGAAGAGTTATTAAAAGAACAATGTGAATATATTAATGAAGATGAAGAGATTGAAAGTAATAAGTTAAGAGAAGAAGATATTGATGAGGAAGAAGTGTTAGCTAGTTATGTAGAGTCTTTAGCAGATGATGTAGCTTTAAATATAGAAGAAGAAAATGATGAGAGTATAGTAACCATAGCTTCATTAAATAATGGCGGTGTTTTAGATTTTAATGAATTAGATAAAATTAGTGATATATTACATGATGATGATGTTCAAAATGAAGTTGTTGTTGATGAAAATGATTGGAAAGATATTAGTGAAATAATTGATGATGCATTAAATGAAGTTAAAGAGTATGAATTTGAAGTAGAACATAATGAACATGAGCCAATAAAAGTTTTACTAAATAATTATAATATTTCAGAGTTAAAACCATTTTTACAGAAATTTGACCAAAGAGTTATTGATAGATTATCAAGTGGTGAAGATGTAGATATAACTCTTTGTTTAAAGGTTAATAAATAATGGAAAAAAAAGGTGCAATTTTAATTTTATCAGGTCCAAGTGGATGTGGTAAATCAACCTTATTAAAGAATGTATATAAAGATATAAGTGATTATTATTTTTCTATTTCTACAACAACAAGAGACCCAAGAGAGGGTGAAAAAGACGGTGTTGATTATCTATTTACAACTAAAGAAGAGTTTGAAGAAGATATTAAAAATGGACACTTTTTAGAGTGGGCAGAAGTTCATGGAAACTATTATGGAACATCTTTAAAACCAATTAAAAAAAGCTTTAGAAAAAGGAAAATTAGTTATTTTTGATATTGATGTTCAAGGTCATGAAATAGTTAGAAAAAAAACTTAACGATATTGTCACATCTGTATTTATTACTACTCCAACTTTAGATATTTTAGAAGATAGATTAACTAGTAGAAATACTGATTCTAAAGATGTTATCAATAAGAGACTAGATAATGCAAGACATGAAATAAAATCTTTTAATAAATATGACTATTTTATAATAAATGATAATTTAGAAAAAGCTAGTAAAGAATTAGTAGCTATTGCTAATATTACTAGAATTAAAGCTAGATTATTTAATAGAGATGAAATTGTAGAAAAATGGTTAGGTAACTAACTATTCAATTTCATCATAACTTAAAGGTGCATCGAAGTAATAACCTTGAGAATAATCTACACCAATTTCTTTTATAATATCGTAAATTTCCTCACTTGAAACAAATTCGGCAACAGTTTTAAATCCAAATTTTTTTTAGTAAATTCAGTAATAGTGTTTACAATAATCTTTTGGTTCTCTGATGAATCAATTCCTTTTATTAATGAACCATCTATTTTTACATAAGAGATATCAAGATTTACGAGCATATTAAAGTTTGAGTAACCAGCACCAAAGTCATCAACACCCACATTACAGTTATATTCTCTAACTTTATTAAGAAACTTATATACTTCAGAAAAGTCAGAGATTTCTTCAGATTCTAAGATTTCAAACTCTAAAAGATGGGTATACTCTTTATTTTCTTCTAAAATATCATAAATATAACTCATTGTATTTTCACTAGCAATATCTTCAAAAGAGATATTAACGGCAACTCTTTTATTTTTGTTTTTAATTAAATTAAAGGCTTCATGAATCATTATTTTGATTATATTTGGATAAAGCTTTGCTTTTTTTTGCAATATCTAGAAATACAAATGGACTTATTACTGTTCCATCTTCTTCGATATATCTAATTAGTGCTTCGTATTTGTAAACTTCTTTTGTTTGAGTATCAACAATTGGTTGGAAATATCCTTTAAAATTGTTGTTCTTAACACCATTTTTAATCTTTTTAATCCATTTTATATTCTCTTCAAAAGACTCTTGAATGTTAAATGATTCATTATAAATTAATATAGGTTCAAATTTTTTTCTTGCATAAGATATAACCCTTTGAGCATACTTATATGCATTGTTATTATCACTTTTTGCTAAACCAATCGTAATATTTAAATCAATTTCATGCTCATCAATATAAACAGGATCTTTTTCTATATAGTCTTCAAATTTTTTACATAAATCATACAATTCTTGCGTTTCAGTTTCAAAGTTTTTAGCAACAACTAAGAATTTATCAGCTTCAATTCTATATAAAGTATATGACTCTTTTTCAAAATATTTTTTAAGTGTATCTGAAAATTCAACTAAAACTCTATCACCATTTGTTTCACCAAAAAGATCATTGATAGTTGAAAACTTATCAATATTTATCATAGCCATAAGACCTTCTTTTGTATCTTCAAGATCTTTTTTTTAATCTATTTCTATTTGGAAGATGTGTAAGATTATCTACATACAAATCTTTCAATTCATGATATAGTAAAGATTGACTCATGAGTTGTAGAAGTTTTTTTTCATATCAATTGGTTTTAAAACATATTTATCAACACCAATATCAATAGCTTCTAGTAAATATTCTGTATTTGAAAAAGCAGTTGCTACAATAATCGGAATATTTGGATTGATTCTTTTAATCTCTCTAATCATTTCAAGACCATTCATGATAGGCATGTTTACATCTGTAATAATTAAGTCAATTTCAGATTCGTTTTGTTTAAAAAGTTCTAATCCTTCAGCTCCATTCTCTGCTACAAATTGTTTCTTTGTAAAACCCTTTAAGATATTTAGAGTTATCTCACGTAAAGCAGCTTCATCTTCTGCATATAAAATTGTTATATTTTTTAAAATTGATACATTAGCTATCATTAAGATTTACTCCAAACTTATTACGATATAATATTATACTATGTATTAAATAAATCTTCACAATATTCTAAAAGATTTATTTTTTAATTATTTTTATATTATTTTAGGAAAATTAGTGAGTGAAGTTAAATGTGACCATTGTCATTTAGAATTTGATGACAGTGTAATGATAAAAGAAGATAACTTAAACTTTTGTTGTAAAGGGTGTCAAGGAGTATTCCATCTTTTAAAAGATGATGGCTTAGATTCTTTTTATGAAAAGTTAGGTAATAAAACAATATCTCCCCCCCCAATACAGAGCGATGACGATACTCAAAAGTTTGATACAAAAAGTTTTGAAGATACTTTTGTTAATGAAACAATTGAAGGATTTAAACAGATTGATTTAATTATTGAAGGTATTCATTGTGCTGCATGTATATGGTTAAATGAGAAAGTTCTTTATGATACTGATGGAATAATTAGTGCAGATATAAATTTTACAAATAACAAAGCAAAAATTATTTGGGATGATAAAAAAAATAAAATTATCACAAATAATACTAAAAATTAGAAGTATAGGTTATAACGCTTATGCATACGATGCAACAGTTGCAGATGAGCAAGCTGTTAAGTCTAAAAGAGATTATTTTACTCGAATGATGGTTGCAGTATTTGCAAGTATGAATATTATGATGCTCTCTGTTGCAAAATACACTGGATTCTTTACGGGAATGGATGAAGAAGTTAGAGGATTTGTTCATTTAGGGGGGGAATTTATTTTAGCATCACCTGTTCTTTTTTTATTCTGGATGGATATTTTTTTTCGGGGGGGAGCTTATTATGGACTAAAAAACCGTATTTTAAATATGGACTTTCTTGTAAGTTCTGGTGCAACTTTAACCTATATTTATTCACTATATATTCTTTTTGGTGGAAAAGGAGAGAGTTATTTTGATTCTGTAGCTATGATTATAACCTTTGTTCTTATAGGGAAATACTTAGAAGTATTGGGAAAAAAATCTGCTGTTGATACTCTTGATAAAATAAAAAGCTCGATTCCTTTAGAGGCAACTATTGTAGAAAATGGAGTTAAAAAATCTATTGCATTAAATAATATTAAAGTTGGTGATATTGTTGAAATAAGATCAGGTGAGAAAGTTTGCGTAGATGGAAAAATAGTTAGTGGAGAAGGCTCTTTTGATGAATCGAGTCTAACAGGAGAGTCAATACCTATTTTTAAACAAAAAGGAGATAACTTATATAGTGGCACTATAAATAATGATGCTCTTATTAGGTATGAAGTTATAAAGTCATACAAAGATTCAACATTAAACTCAATTGTAACTTTACTAGAAGATTCCCTTAGCTCTAAACCTGAAATAGAGTACAAAGCAAATGAAATTTCAAAAGGTTTTACACTTACCATACTTGGTTTATCTTTTTTTTAACTTTTATAGTATGGTATTTTTTTGGTATTGATTTAGGATTTAATTATGACGGAGCAAACCATTTTGAAAAATCGTTTATTGTTGCAATATCTGTAATTGTTATTGCTTGTCCTTGTGCTTTAGCTTTAGCTACGCCAATTGCTAGTTTAATAGGTATCTCAGAACTTGCAAAAAAAAGGTTTATTATTTAAAGAGGCAAAATTTGTTGAAACGATGGCTAAAGCAGATACTTTAGTTTTAGATAAAACAGGTACGATTACAAAAGGTGAATTAAAAGTTAAGAAGATGAGAATATTAGATGATAATATTCATAAACTAAATCTTTTATATTCATTATTAGATGCTTCAACTCATCCTATTTCGCAGTCTGTAAAAAAAAGAGTTATTAAAAAAAATATAAAAATTTAGAGATAAAAGATATTTTTGGTGTAAAAAAAATATTCAAGCTAAAGGTTTAGTTGGAAAATATAAAAATATAGAAGAAAAAGTATTTCATCTAATAGGTGGAAATATGGAGCTAATAAAAGAGAATAATATTCACTACAAATTTGATTCTTCATACTCTGTTTATGCTTTTGCAATAAATAGAAAAGTTATTACTACTTTTGAGCTTGAAGATGAGATAAAAAAAGATGCAGAACTTTTAGTATCAGATGCTATTTCAAATGGTTTAGAAGTAGTTATGTTAACGGGAGATAATGAGACTGTTGCTTCAAATGTTGCAAGAAAAGTTGGTATTAAAAATTTTGTTGCAAATATTGACCCTATAGGAAAAGCAGAATATATTAAAAAACTAAAAGAAAGAGGAAAAGTAGTTGTTATGGCAGGTGATGGTATAAATGATTCTGTTGCATTAAGCTCTTCGGACGTATCTATTGCAATGGGTAACTCTTCTGATATTACAATCTCTGTATCTGATATTGTACTATTAAATAACTCTTTAGAGAGTTTAAGAGAAGCATTTAAAATATCTAATAGAACATATAAGTTTATAAAACAAAACTTGTTATTATCTCTTGTTTATAACTTAATTACTATCCCTCTTGCAATGGCTGGATTTGTAATACCATTAGTAGCAGCATTATCTATGAGTTTAAGTTCTTTACTAGTAGTTGCAAACTCAATGAGAATAAAATTAAAAAAAATTAGGAATTATAGATGATAAATGATACTCTATTAATGATGTTAATTGTTGGGCTTGTTGTCTCTTTTGCAATCTTAGGAATGTTTATTTGGGGGGGTGCAAAAGATGGTCAATTTGATGATAGTGGTAAGATGATGGATGGCTTACTTTTTGATAGTACAGATGATTTAAATGATGCTGTAAAAAAAAGAAGATAAATTAAAAAAAAGCAAAAAAAAGAGCAAAAAAAAAGTGAACCACAAAAGTGATTCACTTTTAAAACGAATAAATCGCTAATTAGAATTTAGAAACTTGAGTAGCTAAATCTTGAATGTCAGCGTCTGAAAGTCTTGCAACTTGACCTTTCATAACACCTTTCATTGCTCCACCGTAAGAACCATCTTTATATCCTTTTAAAGCAGCAACAGTTTTTTTCAACTGGCCAACCTTTGATAATTTGTGATTTTCCTAATGCAGCTTTTTCAGCACTTGCTCCATGACATCCAGCACATGGTGCCCAACTAGCAGCCATTAAAGATGCAGCAGCAATCATCGTTCCTAAAACAATCTTTTTCATTTATTCTCTCCTTATTGTAGTAAAAGTAAATTTTAGCACTTTTTTTCTTTTAATTAACTTATGAAATACGATTAAAAAAAATGTAAACGAATTATAATACTTAATTATTTTATTTATTTTTTTAATCAAAGTTTTTATATAGTTGGTTCACTATTTTAGGATTAATAATGAATAAAAATAATTGTGTATTAAAAATTGAGAATCTTTTTTTTGGATATAGTAAAGAGAAGCTGATATATAAAGATTTTAATTTAACTTTGAAAAAGGCTGAATTAAAGTCAATAATTGGAGAGAGTGGTAGTGGTAAAAGTACTCTCTTTGAATTAATAAGTAATAATTTAGAGCCAATAAAAGGGAAGATAGTATCTTCTAAGATTGCTTCAATCTTTCAAGATCCATATAGTTCTTTTCATCCTTCTTATACTATTATTGAACAAATAAAAGATGTATTAGATTTAAAAGAATTGGATTTCGATGAGAAATTAAATAAGTTCTGTATTGAATTAAGTTTAGAAAAAGAATTATTGAATAAAAAAACCTCATGAATTATCTGGTGGTCAGTTACAAAGATGTTCAATATTAAGAGCACTTTTAATGAGACCTGAACTTTTACTTGTTGATGAACCTACGTCAGCTTTAGATAATATTATTGCATATGAAGTAATGAAGTTATTAGTTAAATATTTAGATAGTTGTGGTATATTATTAATTACACACGACATGACATTAGCTTCATGGTGTAGTGATGAAATTATAAATTTAAATAAAATTTTGGAGTAAGATTATATGATTAAAGAGTGTAAAAAAAGCACTTGTGCTTCTAAATATGGGAGGAGCACGTAATAAAAATGAACTTGAGATGTTCTTAACAAATATGTTCAATGATAAAAATATTTTAACTATAAAGAGTGATTTTTTTTAGGTCTCTTTTAGCAAAAATTATAGTTACTACGAGAAAAGATTCTGCTTGGAAAAATTATGAAAAGATAGGAAATAGATCTCCAATTAATCCTTTAACAGAGAAGTTGGTTTCTAAGTTAAACGACAATTTATCAGATGTTTGTGTATTGCAAGCGATGCGATATACTCCACCAAGAGCAGATGAGTGTATTGATGAATTAATAAAAAAAAGGAATAAAAGATGTAGTTCTTCTTCCTTTATATCCTCAATATTCAACAACTACAACAAAATCTTCTGTTGAAGAGTTTCAAGAAAAAGCAGGGCGAAAGTTTCATATTGAAGTAATTGACCCTTTTTATAAAAATGAGATTTTTAATGAAGCTATTGTTGATAGTATCAAATCATCAGTAGAAAATACAAAAGAGTATAACTTGATTTTTTTTCAGCACATGGACTTCCTCAAAAAGTTATTGATAATGGCGATCCATATGAGAAACATGTAAATGAACATGTAGAAATTTTATCAAATATATTAAATGAAAAAGGAATAGAGTTTAAATCAATTTCTTTAGCTTATCAATCAAAAGTTGGACCTATGAAATGGCTAGAACCAGCACTTGATAAAGAGTTAGAAAAATATAAAGATGAAAAAGTATTAATTTATCCTATAGCCTTTATTGTTGATAATTCTGAAACAGACTTTGAACTTAGTATTGAATATAAAGAAGAGGCTGATAAAATAGGTATAGCAGATTATAAAGTATGTAAATGTCTAAATGATGATGACAAATTTATAGAAGCTATTAAGGATATTACAAAACTATCATAAAGAAGTTAAAGGGTTAAAATGGATAAAAATCTACTTTTAGATTTAGCAAGAAATGCTATTGAATCAAATTTTAATTCTGAAATAAAAATTGATAAAGAAAACTTATGTAAAGAGAATCCTTTTTTTAAAGAGCAAAGAGCAAGCTTTGTAACTTTAATTAAAGATGGGAAGTTAAGAGGTTGTATAGGTTCTTTAGTTGCTCATAGGGAACTTTTTGATGATTTAGTTCATAATGCAAAAGCTGCAGCTTTTAGAGATCCTAGATTTCCTGCTTTAACAAAAGAAGAGTTTTCTAAAACTAAAGTAGAGATTTCTCTTTTAACTATTCCAAAACCTTTAGAGTATTTTGACTTTAAAGATTTAGAAGAAAAATTAATACCTAATAAACATGGGGGGGTAATACTTGAACTTGATGGGAAAAAAAAGCAACTTTTTTACCTCAAGTTTGGGAGCAACTTCCAACTTTCAATGAGTTTATGGTTCATCTATGTAAAAAAAGCTGGACTTAATCCTAACTCTTTACCAGGATTGCCTAAAATTCAAATATATGAAGCAGAAAAAATAAAATAATGAACTACTATAAAGAGTCTAAAGATGGTAAGAAAACTTGTCTTTTATGTTCATATTACTGTGATTTAAAAGCTGGACAAATAGGTGTTTGTGGAGTTAATAAAAATGTTGGAAATAAAATTGAGTGTTTAGTTTATGGATATATTTCAGCTTTTAATATAGATCCAATAGAAAAGAAACCTTTATATCATTTTCTTCCAACTTCAAAATCTTTATCACTTGGAACTGTAGGTTGTAATTTTCATTGTAATTATTGTCAAAACTATGGTATATCACAAGAAAAGAAAATAGATAAAAGCAACTATATAAGTCCTAAAAGAGTGGTTGAAATAGCAGTAGAACGTAAATGTGCCTCTATTTCATATACATACAATGAACCAACTATTTTTTTATCCTTATGCAAAAGATATTGCAATAGAAGCTAAAAAAAAGAGGAATAAAATCAGTTTTTGTAAGTAATGGATTTGAAAGTAAAGAAGTTATTGATGATATGGTTGGAGTGATTGATGCAATAAATGTTGATTTGAAATCATTTAATGAGAAATATTACAAAACAAAACTTGGAGGCAATTTACAACAGGTTTTAGATAATTTAATTCATTTACAAAAAAATGGGATTTGGTGTGAAATTACAACTCTTTTAGTTCCATCAAAAAATGACTCTACTGAGGAATTAACAAAAATTGTAAAATGGATAAAAGAGAATTTAGGAGTAAATGTACCTTGGCATATTTCTGCTTTTCATCCAGATTATAAAGAGTTAGAACTTCCAAGAACTTCTATTGAATCTTTAAGAAGAGCAGAAGAAATTGCAAAAGAGCAAGGGTTAAATTATGTTTACATAGGAAATGCAGGATTAGAAAATAGTACTTTTTGTCCAAAATGCAAAGAAAAATTAATTTTAAGAGAGTATTTTAATGTAAAAGCATATGAGTTGAAAAATGGGCAGTGTAAGAATTGTTTTTACAAAATAGATGGAATTATGTGGGAAAAATAGGAGAGAATGCTATGAATAGTCGTAAAATGGCAGTTGCCGGAAGTTTATCCAAATGATAAAAAAAAGAGATTCAAAAATTTATAGAACAATTTAATAAGAGTTTTACACTAAAAAAATGGGTTAGATATAACCCCCCACGGGCTATTATCTCTCCTCATGCAGGGTATATTTATAGTGGTTTTACTGCAAATTTAGCTTTTAATTTATCCTCAAAACAAAATTTTAAAAGAGCTATTGTTATTGGACCTTCTCATAGAGTATATTTAGAAGGTGCCTCTATTGCTTTATATGAAGAGTATGAAACACCACTTGGAAATATTAGAGTGGATTTAGATTATTCAAAAAAACTATTAGAAAAATATAATTTTTTTAGATTTTGAAGAATCTGCTCATAAAGAACACTCTACCGAAACACAAGCACCCTTTATAAAAAAATTATTTTGGGAATTTAGAAATCATTGAAATTGTATACGGAAAGTTAAATTTTGAATTATTATCACAACTTATAGATGAATTATTAGAGGATAAAAATAATTTTATAATCATAAGTACTGATTTAAGCCATTTTCACAATTTAGAAGAGGCAAAAAAAATTAGATACAATTTGTTTAAAAGCAGTTGAAAATAAGGATTTATCTTTATTTGATAAAGGTTGTGAAGCATGTGGTTTAACTGGTGTAAAAGCAATGATCAAATCTTCTATTAAAAATAACTTAATAACTAAAGTGCTATACTATTGCACTAGTTATGATAGAACTAAAGATGATACAAAAGTTGTAGGATATACCTCAGTTTTAATAGGAGAGTGAATTGTTATTTACAATTAAAAAAAATTCTTTCAATATTTTTAATGCCTATTTCTATTGGATTAATAGGATTTTTTTTATAGGTTTATTCTTTTTATATAACCAAAACTATAAAAGAGCAAAAATTTTTTTAACTATATCTTTTTTGTGGATAGCTGTTATTGGTTATTCTCCTTTTTCAAATTATCTAATTCAACCTTTAGAAAATCAATATAAATCATATTTAAAAATTGACTCAACTATAAATTATGTACTTGTTTTAGGTTCGCACATGTTTCAAATGATGAAATGCCTAAACTTTCGCATCTTTCAAAAACTGCACTTATGCGTTTAAGTGAAGGTATTAGATATATAGACAATTAGATAATGGAAAATTGATATTATCAGGATATGAAGGTGACGACAAAATTCAACATGCATTAGTTTTAAAAGATGTTGCAATATCTTTAGGAGTACCCAAAGAAGATATTATAACTCAAGAAGAGGCAAAAGATACTGCTGAAGAGGCTGAATACGCTAAAAAAAATAGTAGAAAATGAAAGGTTTATTTTAGTAACTTCTGCTTCACATATGCCAAGAGCTATGAAAATATTTGAGTCTGCTTGGTTAAATCCTATACCTGCCCCCCCAACTGATTTTATGTCTAAAGAAGAAGGGGGGGATTACTCACGAGCTCCTAAAGCCAAAGAGATTACAAAAACTGAAAGAGCAATGCATGAGTACATTGGTACTTTATGGCATGAAATTATTCAAAAAATTAGATTTTATGTTAATTGATAATTCAATATAGTATAATTCGCACAATATTAAGGTGTGAAATATATGAATAAAATATTAGAGATTAAAAATCTTTTCTTTAGTTATGAAAAACAAAATGTTTTAGAAGATATAAACTTAGATATTTTACATAACGATTTTTTAGCTATCATTGGCCCAAATGGTGGAGGAAAATCTACTTTACTCAAGCTAATTCTGGGACTTTTAAAAACAAGTAATGGAAAATTAATTAAACATATAAAAAATGATAGTATAGGCTATGTTCCTCAAAATACAAATTTAAATACTCAATTTCCTATAACAGCGTTAGAGGTTGTTCTTATGGGACATATAGGGAATAAAAAAAAGAATATTTGGATTTAGTAAAGAAGATATATCTTGTGCAATGAATTCATTAAAACATGTAAGTATGGATAAGTTTGCCAATAAAAAAAATTGGAGACTTAAGTGGTGGTCAAAGGCAAAGAATTTTTATAGCACGGGCATTATGTGCAAACCCAAAAGTTATGTTACTTGATGAACCAACTGCGAGTATAGATGTAAAAGGACAAAAAGAGATATATGATTTGCTAAAAGAGCTTAATAAATCAATATCTATTGTTGTAGTAAGTCACGATATCTCTGTACTTATGAATTACGCAAAAAATGTAGCTCATGTAAATAAAAACTTGGTTTATCATCATTTAAAAAATATTGAAGAACAAATTTCAAATGAAAATGAACATATGTGTGAAGTAGAACTTTTATCAGCTTTAGGTAAAAAACAAGTTTGTTGTAATCATACACATACAGAGGAACAATCATGTTAGAAGCCTTGCAATATGATTTTATACAAAATGCATTAATTGCTGGAATTTTAGTATCTATTGCCGCAGGAATAATTGGTTCTTTAGTTGTTGTAAATAAGATCACTTTTTTAGCTGGAGGAATTGCACATAGCTCATATGGTGGAATAGGTTTAGCTATATTTTTAGGTATTCCAGTTTTATTTGGAGCAACAGTTTTTGCAATTGTTACGGCAATAATTATTGCAACCTTAACTTTAAGAAAAAGAGAAAGAATTGATTCATTAATAGGAATTATGTGGGCTTTAGGCATGGCTATTGGTATAATCTTTGTAGATTTGACACCAGGATATAATGTAGATTTGATGTCTTATCTTTTTGGCTCGATTATAGCTGTTTCAAATGAAGATATTTGGTATTTACTTGTACTTGATTTGATAATTATTATATCAATTATAATTTTCTATAAGCAAATACTTGCAGTCTCTTATGATAGTGAATTTGCTTCTTTACGAGGAATATCTGTTAAGTTTTTTTATACACTTATATTAATTTTAAGTGCTTTAAGTGTTGTAGCTGCAATTAAAGTAGTTGGACTTATTCTTGTAATAGCATTGCTTACAATACCTACATATCTTGCAGAGATGTATTCAAATAGATTATCAACAATGATGTTAATAAGTTCTGTTTTTGCAACTTTATTTACTTTAGGTGGATTGATTATTTCATATTATTATGATATAAGTTCGGGTGCAAGTATAATTATTGTTGGAGTTATAACTCTTTTATTAACAAAAATATTAGGAAAAAAAATGAATAAAAAAAATAGAACTTGGTGTTAAAAATCTTTTAAAAGTAAATAGAGTATCAGAACCAGGTCTTTATCTTATATGTGAAGATGAAGAAGAAGTATTACTTCCTAATTGTTATGTATTAAAAGAGATGCAAATAGGTTCAACTTTAGAAGTTTTTATTTATACAGATAGTGAAGATAGATTAGTTGCAACAACACTTAATCCATATGCTATGAAAAATGATTTTGCTTCATTAGAAGTAGTTGATATGGCAAAATTTGGTGCTTTTTTTTAGATATGGGTCTTCCAAAAGATTTATTAGTTCCAAAAAATAGGCAGAAATCAACTTTTAATGTAGGTGATAGAAAAGTTATTCAAGTTGTTGAAGATGATAAGACTCATAGGCTTATTGGAACTGAAAAGTTTACATTATCAAAAGTTACAAAAGAGTTTAATAAAAATGATGAGGTAGAGATACTTCCTTTTATCAAAACACCACTTGGTTTTAAAGTAATAGTAAATAATGAGTTTGAAGGCTTAATTTATCATAATGAGATTTTTGAAAATATAAATATTGGTGATAAGAAAAAAAAGCTTTTGTAAAATATGTTAGAGATGATGGAAAACTTGATATATCTTTACAAAAGATTGGTGTAAAAAATAGCAATGATAATCCATCAAAGGTTTTAGAAGTATTAGAACAAAATGGTGGAGAGTTAGGTTTTACATATAAAAGTGATGCTGAAGATATTAAAGATACATTTGGTTTAAGTAAGAAAGCTTTTAAAGCATCATTAACAAAATTAATAGAAGAGAAGAAAATAGTTTTAAAAGAGAATTCAATTTCTAAACTTTAGGGAAGATACAGTTTCTTCCATCTTCTTTTGCTTTGTATAGTTCACTATCTGCACGTTGAATAAATTTATCTAAAGATTCATCTTTTAGATATTGAGCAATTCCGCAACTAACAGTTATTTTTTTCATTTATATTTTTTTTGATTTTTATTTCTGCAATAAGTTTTTGTAATTTATCACATAATGTAATAGTTTGAGAAATAGTATTATTAGGACAAATAATTATAAACTCTTCTCCTCC
>JDSG01000145.1_pt1 | contig 16717 bp, 24 predicted proteins | sample 199341 | NCBI WGS metagenome assembly JDSG01 (sample SAMN02584197, study PRJNA231836) | bioreactor metagenome | isolation source: continuous culture bioreactor short generation time transfer1 day 52 after... | place: Germany: Bremen | reverse complement strand
AGGCGAAAACTATCGGAAGTGCAAATTCATAGCTTCGGGGGGGGCTCAGGCAGTGGGATGATTTAGCCAGAATCTGAAGAGCCGTCTGATCAAGTATAGAAAAACCGCTGGTGGAAATGACGACACTGTTACTTATCAAACCACTACTCTCAACATCGAATGAAACAGTGACGCTCCCCCCCTGTATCCCTCTCCTTCTTGCCTTCGGAGGGTATACCTTATTCTCAGCAATAATGTTTCTGACCTTTTCCCTATAGCTGTCTTTTATAAGTGCAAGGTCGGTTATGCTGGGGGGGAGTTCAGCGTGTATCTCTTCATGACTCACTGCAACCACAGAGTGATCTATTATCTGCTCAACAGTCTGCACCTCTGCTGTCTCGTTTGCCGGAACAGGCACAGGTGGGATCACTTCTTTCACTATGGTTTCAGCTTTTAAGGCAGGTCTCGGGTCAGGTTTCGGGATAGGTTTTGCCACAGCCTTTTTCTTTATAACAGGCTTGTGAGTAACTAGCTCTGCCACAGGTTTAACAGGCGGAGTAATTATTGCTTTTTTTCTTTTGGTAGAAATCGACAGTGACGATATCGGGTGCTTTTGCAGACCGTGTTTCTGATTTAGGACGTAAATCCACTATATAAAAGACTGCTAAATGCAGTAGTACCGCAATAAGCAGGGTAAGGGGGGGGAGCAAGCCCCCCCCTGTACTTCTGCTTAGTACCTGAAAGTGAGACCTGCTGCAAAGTTACGCTCTGCCGCAGGATAGTATGATTCTGAAAAGGCTGTTCTGAATGCATAATCGTTATATTGCTCGTTAAATAGGTTATTTATCTTAAAGTATACTGAGAAATTCTTGTAATCGTAGTCGACTTTTACGTCACTCACCATATAGGCATCCAGCTTCTCTTTTGAGTTGGTGTAGTCGTTACCCGCATAGGTAGAGCTGTAGTAGTTACCGAAATAGTAAACACCTATACCCACAGGAGTTTTGTAACCTATAGTAGCTTTAAATGTGTCTTTTGAAAGGAGAGGGATATCATTCCCTTTTGATGCTCCTTCGTCTATGTCAGCATCCACATATGAGTATGCACCTTCGAGATTGAGTGCTTTACCGGCATATCCGACTTTAACATCCGCACCCTTTCTTTTAGTGTCTATGTTCTCGTTGCTGAATGGGAAGAAAACAGGGTTAGTAAATATCTCGTTCTCTGTTTTCTGTTTGTAAACAGACGCTCCGGCATAGTACCCCCCCTTATAGTCATAGTCGTAACCGATAGCGTATGTCTTAGCTGATTGCGGTTCGATGTCCGTATTGAGTGTTCCGAAGTATTCTCTCAGCTCATCTGTGGTAGGGAAACGGAAACTCTTGTCGTATCTGACATAAACTGAGCCAAACTTTTTAGTCTCATAACCGAGAAGTGCATTGTAAGCATTTTCTGTTTCTTTTTTAGTGATGTCGTTCGATGTGTAATCATCTTTCATCTTCTGGTTTCTATATCCTGCCTCAACAACGATACCGCCGATATTAGCTCTATCAGAGATGTATAATCCTGTCATAGAACGATCCAGCTCATAGCTGTTGTTGCCGAACATAGATGTTGAATCCATCTCAACGTCATATTTAATATAATCAAGTCCTAGGATCATTCTGTTCGAATAGTCTTTATGGTCGATCTTTAACACGTAATACGGATTGATAGATTTACTCTTCAGCTCATCTTCGATAACTGTGTTGGATGCAAAGAATTTATACTCTCTGTCTCTTTTTCTGAAATCAGATTTTAGGTTGAACTCACCAAGAGGGAGTATAATCTTACCACCGAAGCCGTAGAGATACTCCTGATCGTCACCGCCGTCGTTAGGTGTATTAGAGTAATCCCTGCCGTTCGCCTGAAGCTGAGCCTCTGTAACTCCGCCGGGTAGCCCGTATTCTGAATCTGTATAATTCATGTGAGCATTCAGTTCGAATTTATCATGATAGTAGGTCACGTCACCGGATATTGATTTAGTGTCCAGCTCAGAGTTTTCTCTATATCCGTTAGTGCTGTAATTATCAACACTGATCAGGAAAGCAATGTTATCATCTGCATACTGACCTGCCAGATTACCATGATAAGTTCCGTAACTCCCGCCCTCTGCTTTCAGCGTTACACCGGATTTAACAGGTTTCTTAGTTACGATGTTGATAGCTCCGCCTGTGGCTCTATCACCAAAGAGTACGGAGTTTCCGCCATGGAAAACCTCAACACGATCGATATTATCCACAGGTATAAAACTCCAGTCAACACCTGACATATCAGGGCTGGATATCCTGCTTCCGTTTAAAAGGATCACACTATTAAGTCCGCCCTTTTCTGCTCCATAGCCGCCCATATCAACATTGACATGCTTAGCATCATAGCCCTTCACTGAGACACCTGATATCATTTTCAGTAAGTCTGCTGTCGTTGACGGGCTGAGGCTTTTAATCTTCTCACTGTCGACTACTTCGACATTGGAAGCGGCTTTTTTCTCTGTTACTCCGAGTGAATCCTCGAAGATTACAATCTCTTTAAGGTCTTCAGCGAATGCATAAGTACATACAAACATAAGTAAAAATACGATCTTTAATGATTTCATCAATCTCTCCAAATAGTTTTAAGTTAGAAACATGACAAACCGATACGTTTGTCCGGTTGATAAAATATAAAGATCAGGTCTTAGATAAATTCATTGCGAGCCCCCCCCTTATTCAGCGTAAGTGGTACTGCATAGGTGTATAACTAAGGTATCCTGGCTTGCTTTCATCCTACTAACCCGCCTTCCCATCATACGACAGTGGCATCTTGGGTTTTCGTCCAGCTTACAGTTGCGCGACAGCATCGGACTTGCACCGATTTCCCGCGTTATACTTGCAGCGAAGATTGATTATAATTTCAGATTAGAAATAAATGCAAGATAATTTTTATATCGTTGTGTCGAAATAATCAGGGGGGGACGGATAGTCATTCACTAATATAAAATCCGTGCCATAAAGGGTTTTAAGTTTTGCCGTATCAGGAATAGTGTCGGAAATAAAATCAATCCTGCCGCTTTTAATACCTGCTATCAGGTCAGATATGATCGACGCAATGGTCACGTTGTGCACCGCAGCGATAATCAGCTTCTCCTTCGCTATCTCACGGAGGAGTTCCATAATCTTCACTTCATAGTATGGGTCGAGATTTGCGAAAGGTTCATCCATTACGATCACAGGAGTTTTCTGTAGCAGAGCCCTTGCTATCAAAACACGCTTCATCTCACCTGACGATATTTCATATACCGATTTCTCCGTCATACCGGCAAGTCCGCAACGCTCCACAACCTCTGTGATATCTGCATTACCGCCGTATCTGTATGCACCTGAAAGGATAAGCTGGCGGATAGTCACGGGGGGGTTATCAGGTCTGGCATAGACAGGGATATATGCCACCCGCCCTGCCATCTGCTCCCTGTTGAGCGAAGAGAATTTCTCTTTATTGAAAATAACATCACCTGAATAGCGTTTATTCAGCCTGCCAGAATTCTGAGGAGTGTGGTTTTACCGCTCCCATTTGGACCTATCAAAGAGAAGATGCCTTCATCAGGCAGGCAGAGGTCTGATATATCAAGGGAAAAATCTGACCCGTAACTGAAATGTAAGTTATTTATCTCTATCATGACAGTCCCTTACGAAGTATGTGGATAAAAAACGGTGCTCCCACAAGTGCCGTCACAGCACCCAGAGGTATCTCCCTCGGGAAAAATGCTGTCCTGCAGAATGTATCTATCAAAACAACAGCTATACCGCCTGCAAAGAAACTGACGGGCATATTCCTTCTGAAATCGTACCCCCCCGTCAAAATCTTGGCGATATGCGGAACAACAATCCCTATAAAACCTATACTGCCGCAAAAGGTCACAAGTACGGCAGTAATCACAGAACCCAGCAGAAACAGCTTTAGCGAAAACCTGCTGATATCAAGCCCTGAACTCTCTGCTATATCATCACCCAGCATATACAGATTCATCTGCCTCGCCATACGGATAAGCAGAATCGAGCATACGATAACAAATACAGATAAAAAGAGTGCATCCCTTAACTGCAAGGAGGATGTATCCCCCCCCATGTACCAGAGAATAATATTCTTGCTGAACCTATCACTCATAACGGTATGTAGAACCGTAATCACTGATGTAAAAAAAGAAATTAAGACCAACACCTATCAGGATCAGCTTTACCCCCCCCTGCCCTCTTTTGTGTATGCCTGATATGAAAAAGATGAGTGCAATCGCCCCCCCTATCGAAAAGGTAAAAACTATCATACGGCTGAGGTAGTAACTGTCGATCTGAAATATCATACCTATCACAACCCCCCCAACAGCGGCAGCACCTGCAACACCGAGGATAAAAGGATCAGCCAGGGGGGGATTTCTGAACCATGTCTGAAAAGACATGCCCACAATAGATAAACCGCCGCCTATCATAAAACCTGCCAGCACCCTCGGCAGTCTTATCTGCATAGTTACCAGACTGTTATCCGCATGAAAAAGCTCCAGAGGGGGGGATATAAACACTCCGCCGAAAGACAATCCGCCATATATAACAGCAACGGATACTGCGATATTAACTAAATAAAAAGTTATCTGATTAGCTGTCGTAAATTTTCGCATGCAGTCTTTATCCTGTAAGATGGTCTTAGAAAACAATCACAATCCAGACGTATTATCTTCGAGGTGATCCCCCCCGATTTTTCAGTCTCGCTATAAAATCCTGTAAACCTGCCTCACCCATAGAGCCTGAGAAAAAGATATAATCAGGGTTAGACTGGAGAATATATTCATACCCAATGATGGTGTAACCTGTGAAGCTCGAATCAAGCACATTCTCGACCCCCCCTGCACAGCTCATAATATCGTTCACAAAAGTGCCTGAGGATGCAACGGAAAAAGGATTTATTCCAACAAGAAAGAGACCCGTGGAGTTTTTGGCAATATCCTTATAAAAAAGGGTCTCAAGCTCACTAACCATATCTTCGGAATCTATCTTCAACTTCGCAGATATCTCTTTTATACTCTCGATGATATCCCCCCCTGTTGTTGTTGATTTATAAAAAAAACTTGGGATATTCAGGCTATCCAGATATTTTTTTTAAGATTTTTCTCCGCACCCTCCACAGATCCGAAAACCAAGGTAGGCTTGAGCATAGCTATTCGCTCTATGGATGGTCTGAAACCGCTGCCGACTTTCGGTAATTTTTTTTGCCTCTGCAGGATAGTCACAAAACTGAGTAACTCCGACAACATCATCCCCCCCCGCACCGAGAGCAAACAGTATCTCCGTTATACCGGGAGACAAGCTCACTATCCTTTCTGAATAGGCATTTGAGGAGATAAACAATAAAAAAAATGAATAGGAAAAGCCGTATTTTTTTCATAATGTCACTACACAACCCTTTAAATGATTATTGAAAACTACACAAGAAATTTCTTAATAAAGCCTAAATAATAAACTTTATATTTTAATAAAATTGTGTAATAATACCATATAGGGTGTATTTAGATGAACGTAACCAAAACAATATACAAGAGCATAATAGATCAGCTAAAAGAGAGCGTTTATTATGTTGACACAAACAGACGAATTATTTATTGGAACAAAGCAGCAGAAGAGCTCACAGGCTATACCAGCGAAGAGGTTCTCGGGAAGTGCTGTGCGGATAACCTTCTCAAGCACATAGACGAGGACGGGAATGAACTGTGTACAACAGACTGTCCGCTCGTGAATGCTATCAGAGAGAACGAAACCAAAGACAAAAACATATATCTCCACCATAAAGACGGGCACAGAGTCCATGTCTCCACAAGAGTATCACCGATCAAAGATGATTATAACAAAATAGTCGGTGCTGTTGAACTATTCGACGATATGGCGATGAACCCCCCCCATTGCGACCTGCTTTATGAATTAGAAGAGCTCAAAAAAGAGATATACCTCGATACCCTCACTAAAATAGGCAATCGCAAATTCGCAGAGATAAACCTCGAAAGACGCTTCAGTGACTGGGCACAGCAACACATCCCTTTCACGGTATTCTTCATAGACATCGACCATTTTAAAAACATAAACGACACATACGGGCACGACATAGGCGACAAAGTGATCAAAATGGTAGCTAATTCCATAGTCAGTCTCATGAGATCCCTTGACGTCGTATGCAGGTGGGGGGGCGGCGAGGAGTTTATCGTCTATTCACCAAATCTTACCCCCCCCGAAATTCAGGCAACCATAGGCAAAAGAATCCTTCAGTTTATCGAACAGAGCTGGTTTACCATGGACTGCGGACAAAAGATTTCTGTCACAGTATCAATCGGATGCACTAGTATTAAAGATGGAGATACCAAGCACTCCTTCATAAAACGTGCAGACAAAGCCATGTATCAATCCAAGACTGCAGGACGCAACAAACTTACAATCATATAATTATTTTTTGCATTATTTAATTTTTACTTGATTTATTGCATTCAAAAACTATACACTTGTTTAGAACATCTGTTTAGGAGAATTCAGTGGAAACTAAAGACCCCCCCAGAGGAAGGATACTGCAATCCGCCTGTCAGCTATTTGGTGAAAAGGGTTTTAAGGCAACAACTGTCAGAGAAATCTGTAAAAAAAAGCAGACGTGAGCCTTGCCCTTGTTAATTATCATTTTAAAAGTAAACTTGCACTGTACGAAGAGATACTTCTCAGTGCCATAGAAGATGCATTCAGTAAAAACCCCCCCGTTCACGAGTTTATAAAACCAGACATGTCGGCGGAGGAGAAATTACGCAATGCCATAAGACTATTAACTCACAGGTTGCTAGGTAAAAACGGACTCGGAAGTAATCCGTACACCGTAATGCTGGTGGCAAAAGAGATGACAAACCCAACCGAGACAATGGATAAGATAAACACTTACTATCTCGACGGAATGATCACCATCATGACCGAAATCATAAAGGATTTGGTGGGTGATATCGAAAAGAAAGAATTAATACGTTTTACATCCTGCATCGCAGGTCAGTGCCTCCACCCTCTACTGGCAAAAAGCATACTTTCCAGAGCAGGTTTCGAATTAGGAAACAATAATGAAGATATCGAAAAGCACGCCGCACACATTTTTAATTTCAGTATAAACGGCATAAAAGGATACAAACTATGAAAAAACTACTTTTACTCATTCCGGTTATCATAATCGTTGTTGTCTCGCTCAAAGCATCAAACATGAAAACGAAACAGCCGGATGACGGCTTTCTATTCTCAGGTACGGCAGAGACAACAAAAATCAGGCTGTCGTTCAAAACATCAGGCCGTATCGAAAAGATTATGTTCGACGAAGGGGGGGATACTGTTAATGAAAATGACGTAGTTGCCATACTGGATAACACTGACGAGAAATTAAATATAAACGCCGCAGAAGCAAACCTTGAATACAATAACGCTATCCTGGCGGAAGTTCTTGCAGGGAGCAGAAAACAAGAGATAAGAAACGCAAAAGCGGCACTGGATATAACAAAAGCAAAGGTCAGAAATGCCGAGACAGAGCTGGCACAGGCAAAAACGGACAGAGAAAGGTTTAAACAACTTTACTCTGATAACGGAGTTAGCAAGAGAACATATGAACTGTATGAAACTGCCTATCAAAAAGCTCTCAACGTCACTGAAGAGGCAAAGGCCGCCGTCCGTAAAGCTAATGAGACACTAAGCCTCGCCATAGAAGGGGGGGCTAGAAGTGAGGCGATAGCAAAAGCTAAAGCTATGGTGTCAATATCTGAACAGTCGCTCATTCAAGCAAAACAAAAACTTGAATACACCACTCTTAAATCTCCTATGTCGGGAAAAGTCCTGACAAGAGTTGCCGAAGAAGGGGGGGAATACATCCAGACAGGGGGGCGGTGGTGCTCACAATAGCGAACCTCCATGATCTTTGGATACGTGGTTACGTCAGTGAGGGTTACTTAGGAAAAGTAAAGATAGGACAGGAAGTTATAATAAAGAGTGACTCCTATCCCGAAAAAGAATATATGGGCAAAATAACCTATATTGCAGATGAAGCAGAGTTCACGCCAAAGTCCGTCCAGACATATGATGAAAGGATCAATTTCATGTATATGGTCAAGGTATCTGTTGATAACAAGGCATTAGAACTAAAACAAGGCATGCCTGTAGAAGGGAAGATACTCTTTAAATAAATGAAAATAACTGACATAGCGGTAACCGCAAGATCACTTTCTAAAAGGTTCAAGGATATTCAGGCTGTCGACGGTGTGGATATCCAGATAAGCAGTGGTGAGATATACGGTATCATCGGACCTGATGGTGCAGGTAAAACCACATTGCTGAGGATACTTACTGGGATTCTCACACCTGACGAAGGAGAATCGTTCATATGCGGTCACTCCAGCCAGAAAGAACATGAGGAGATCAAGAACCATCTTGCATATATGAGTCAGAAATTCGGGCTTTATCCCGACCTGACTGTATACGAAAATATCCGCCTATACGCAGACCTTTACGGTGTTTCCAAATCAGAAAGGGACGACCGTATAGATACACTCCTTGATTTCAGTTATATGCGTCCATTCAAAGACAGAAGAGCAGGAAAGCTCTCAGGCGGCATGAAACAGAAACTGCAGCTTATATGTGCACTTATTCATAAACCTAAGATTCTCCTGCTTGACGAACCTACAAATGGTGTCGATCCAGTCAGCAGAAGGGATTTCTGGCGGATACTTTATGACCTTGTAACAGACGGAGTTACGATAGTAGTCAGTACAGCTTACCTTGACGAAGCGGAACGATGCTCCAGAATAGGATTAATGAACGGCGGCAGGATAGTAGCTGAAGGCAGTCCGCAGGATGTTATTAAATCCAGCGGTATATCAATAGCCTCTATAAAAACCGATAATAATAAAGAAAATCTGAAAACTATCCAAAATATTCTGCCTGATCAAAATGTACACCTCATGGGTGACAGGATCAGATTCACCACTGCTAATAAATCTGATGAAAATTCAAAGCTTACCGATGTTTTCAGAATATTGAATTCAAAGAGGAACAGCCTATACTGGAAGATATCTTTATGTCATTTCAGGATCATATCGATAACTCAGACGTATTGTCTCTTGTGAACCAAGGGATAGAAAAAAAATCTGGCAATTCAGTAAATACAGAAAACCTTACTAAAAAGTTTGGCAACTTCACCGCAGTTAACTCCATCAGTATAGACGTAAAATATGGCGAAATATATGGCTTCCTTGGACCAAACGGAGCAGGCAAAAGTACGACTATAAAAATGCTTTGCGGTCTTTTAAGCCCCCCCAGCTCTGGCAGTGGAAATGTCGGAGGGTTTGATATATCCCGAAACCCTGAAAAGATAAAAGAGAACATAGGGTACATGAGTCAGAAATTTTCATTATATGAAGACTTACGCATTTATGAAAACATCGATTTCTACGGTGGGATATACGGACTGCATGGAAAACAGCTAAATAAACGCAGAGACTGGGCATTAGAACTGTCGGGGGGGCTAACCGAGAGAAAAGAGGAGATGACATCAAACCTTGCAGGGGGGGGCTGGAGACAAAGGCTGGCTCTTGCCTGCTCTATCCTGCACAGCCCGTCTATCGTTTTTCTCGACGAGCCAACCAGCGGTGCAGATCCTGCCAGCAGAAGGCTTTTCTGGGATATCATTAACAGGCTCGCAGACTCAGGCGTGACAGTATTTGTAAGCACTCATTATATGGAAGAGGCAGAATACTGTGACAATCTGGCAATGATTTTCAGAGGGGGGGATATGATTGCACACGGCTCTCCCAAAGAACTTAAACAAAACTATATGAAAGATGATATCATAAACATAAGAGTTGCTGAACCTCAGAAATACATGAATAACCTATCAGACATTCAAGAGATAAATAATGTTGCTCTATTCGGAGCGGGTCTGCATATACGCACTAATAATAAAGCATCTGTGCTGTCTTCAATCAAAGATTTCTATAATACAAAAAAAATGTAGACTATGCCGTATCTCACATTCAACCATCGATGGAAGACGTTTTTGTGTCTCTTATCGATTCAGCGGAGGATAACAAATGACAAAATTCAGCTTCCGCAGATTAAATGCAATTATAGTAAAGGAATTCATACACATCATACGTGACTGGCGAAGCCTGACCCTTGCTATAACTATCCCTATCCTGCTTTTGGCTTTATTTGGGTATGCTCTTAATATAGACCTGAAAAATGCCCCCCCCATAAGCATCATAGACAAGTCGAACACACCTGAAAGTCGGGAGCTTATCTCTATGTTTGACGGGTCTCCGTATTTCTCTATCCACAGCTATCTACAGAGTAATGAACAGCTTGAAGACACGATAAAACGGCGTGAAGTCAAGGCCGGACTCTATATTCAGTCAGACTTTGCAAAACGATTGAATAACAACTCACTCGTTCAGGTGAATTTAACGATCGACGGAAGTGATGCAAATACGGGCAGGCTGATACAGAACTATACTCAGGCTCTAGCCAGTATCTACAATCATAAGATTGCAGTCTCAAGTCATAAAGTCGGAGCACTCAGAGTTAAGCCTCGTGCATGGTATAATCAGGAGCTAACCAGTACATTCAACCTTGTCCCGGGTATCACGGCCATTGTAATGGTCGTAATCGCTTCCATGCTGGCGAGTGTAACAGTTGCCAAAGAGTGGGAGATGGGGGGGACGATGGAACAGCTCATAAGCACACCTATCATGCGTCTGGAACTTACACTGGGTAAGGCTATTCCACTTTATATCATTGGTCTGGTGGATGTTTTGATCGCAACTATAATCGGGATGGCAATTTTTAATGTCCCCCCCCTCAGAGGTGAACCGGCTCTTGTGATTTTCACGGCGACAGTCTTTCTCACAGGAGTCCTTTTCTTCGGACTGGTTCTCAGCATCGTCTTAAAAAAAAGCAGGTACTTGCCAATCAGATAGCTCTAATTGCAGGATTCCTGCCAACATTGATATTGAGCGGTTTCGTTTTCACCATCGCCAATATGCCGCTCCCTATCAGGATACTCACACACGCCTTCCCTGCGAGGTATTTCATCGCAATGCTGAAAAGCATATATCTAAAAGGTGTCGGACTGGATATGATAATTATGAATTTCACATTCCTCAGTATCTATGCACTCATCATGGTGATTATAGCCAACAAAAAACTTGTCTTAAGGCTGGATTGATATGCTGTTAAAAATCAAAGCGATGCTTATAAAAGAGCTGAAACAAATGCTGCGAGACCCTAAGATGAGGATGGTTGTCCTCGGGATACCTATGGTGCAGATGCTTGTGATGTCCTTCGCACTCACTCTCGACGTGAAAAATATAGATATCGTAATACTCGATTTCGACAAATCTGCCACAACAACAAAGGTGACGGATATGCTCAGTGCATCCGGATATTTTCAAATCAAGCAGCATGTAAATAGCCTAAATGACATTAAAACTATGATGGATAGAGGTGATATCAGAGGAGCTATAGTCTTTGCCTCAGGGACAGAAGAAAAACTGAGCCAGAACGTTGCAGCAGATATTCAGGTTATAGCGGACGGAACTATGAGTAATGATGCAGGTATTATTTTCAGCTACGTTTCGGGTGTTCTGGAGCTGTACAACAGCCAGCATGCTTTCCGCCTGACAGGCAAATCTGGCACACCTGTCGAATTTGTAAGCAGAAACGCTTATAACGAGAATCTCGACAGCCGTTATTACTATGTTCCTGGGCTGGTCACGATGATGATCATGGTAACCAGTATACTCTTAACGAGTATCGCTATCGTACGTGAGAAAGAGATAGGAACTATAGAGCAGGTGATGGTAACTCCTATAGGGCGTATGGAATTTATCATAGGGAAGACTCTCCCTTTCTTCCTGACAGGGTATATCACGACACCCCCCCTCATGTTTGTACTCGCCTTTATGGTTTTTGATGTTGTCATCAAGGGGGGGAGTATCTTACTTCTTGCATTATTTCTAGGTTTGAACATACTTTCATATTTAGGGCTAGCACTGCTCATAAGTGCATCTGCCACACTCAGCAACAGGCATTACTCACTGCATTCTTTATCCTTATGCCATGCTCTCTGCTTAGCGGATTTATGTTCCCTATAGATAATATGCCGCAGATAATCCAATACCTGACTTTTCTTGATCCTATGAGGTGGGGGGGTTTTGAGGCTGTGACAGGTATCGTTATAAAGGGAGCAAAGATGCAGGATCTATATCAGCAGTTATTCTGGCAGACAGCTCATACTCTGTTCTTTTTAGTATTAGCTTCACTCAGATTCAGAAAAAACCTTGAATAGACTCACCATCGATATGTGATGCCTGTTACAACCCTATTCCTAGTGCTTGGTTTTTTTATGGATTACGCTGTTGCCGGGATAAAAGTTGTGGTCAGCAGGTTTGGCATCTTCGTAAAACGCTTCCAGAATTATATGCTTTCCGATAAATATTTCGCCTTTTATCCTATAACCTTTAATATCATAGCCTTCGTATCTGACTCTGCTGCCATTCATATTTCTATAGCTGTCACTGGTGGCGAGGTCATAAAAGTATTTCAGTTCGACTCTGTATCGTTTCCTGATTATGAGTTTACTGCCGATTGCCATATATAAATCATCACCGAAGTTTGTATCCACGCCGTCAGTCTTACCATCAAACTGATCAGTATAGATCGCTTGTACGAAAGGGATAAAATTGTTCATACGTTTACTTATCGTACTTCTGAAAATCAATTCGTAAGCATTATTCCCTCTGGATTTATCCCCCCCATCGCCCGTGGGCAGTTTTATCTCCGCACCAAATATCGCTCCGAACGGCTCAGTCACATTGTCGGCTATCTGGTAAGTAAGCTGAATAGCAGCGTCGCCTATCCCGTCGTTTGACTCTGTTTTGTTAACCGCTCCGCCGACAGAGGTTGATTTATTGATTTTATTATATATGTAAGGCATCTCAAGCCCCCCCAGCTCCAAGTCTTTCATAAACGTATTCCGATATATGAGCTTTGATGCCGTCAGAGAACTTTTCAGTGTTGACAGATATTGTCCATTCGCACTGTATAATTTGGAATCATTATATGCATCCAGATATACTAGCTTAAGTGACTGCTGTTTATACGGAAGTATGCCGATTGGTGCACGCTTGTCCATGGAGTAACCTTTGGACACAGTTATAATAATAAAAAATATGAGTAATAAAATTATGTTTTTCATAGACCGCCTGTCCCTATATATAATTATTATATAAGAACGGGGGGGGATAAAAGCAAATGAACTTACTCATCCAAAGCTAAGCTAAGTGCAGTGGTCAGTTTCAAAATATCCGTATTGGATTTCCTGAGTCTGTCTGAGAGCATTAAAGCAAGATTCTTATAAAAACAAGCGGCGGACACAGGGTCAGCATCCAATACTTCATTTATTTCGTCTGAGCTAAGCTCCAGCAGCGTACAATCGGTCATAGCTGTAACTGTCGCAGACCTCTTATCAATATCTGAGCATATAACCATTTCGCCAAAAAAAGCCATTCTGTTCAGCACTCAAATGCTTAAGTTCTTTATCCATAATATCAAGGTCGTGATCCTCAAGCATTGTCAGTTTTTTTTGTTATAGTGACAGTACCGCTCTTTATCAGATACAGGCAGCACCCCCCCATCTCACCGTCTTTTACTATGTCATAACCTGCCATTATCTCTATTTCTCTGACAACATTACAAAGCTTGCCGATGCTCTCTTCCGACAGATTTAGAAATAATGGTGATCTTCTGATTATTTCACTGTTCATAATCACTCCATCACCAGAATATACACTCCGGCTTCGATAATCTCATCATCAGGCGGATTGAGTTTAATATCTGTTTTATTCGTTTCACCAAACGATTTACCCGCCTTTTTGAATTTCTTTGCAATGAACTCATCCAGAAACGAATCATCATCAGACAAAACAGACTTAAGTGAGAATTTTTCGGTCTCTTTCATTATCCCCCCCATGGCGATTCTACCGCTCTTGCGGAAGTGTATAATAGCATCGAAAAATGTCTTCCCACTGAGTTCTGCAGGTGCTTTTACTCGGGTGAAGCCATGTCCGTCAACATTGTCAAACAGCATCCTCACCGACTGAGGCACGCCCGGGTCAGTCACCATCCTGCCCAGCATAAAACTGACATTAAAGTCGCTTATAACATAATCATCCACATTAGCTTTCTTAAGGTGCTGTATACTCTCATAATTTTTTATATGGGCAAAAATCTTCGCCTTCTGGTTAACGGCTCTGATGGTATATGCCGCCAACACAGTCCTGTCATCACCTTCGACCTCTCCATCCGGGGGGGTTATAATGACAACATCGGCCTTTTTGGCATTAGCTCTGTCGAGGATATGCTCGCTGAGAAAATCCCCCCCCGCACGAACTGAATATTCCGCCCCCCCTTGTTACTGTATAGAACCTCTGCAATCTCTTCTTCAGGCAGGTTGTTCACCAATACCAGAAGCAAACTCTCGTTACTCTTGAACAGCTCCGCAATAACGCTTTCTGAGGTTTTATTCCAACCGCAGAGTATCGTGTGACTTTTATAGGTGACGTTACTCAAACCACGCTCCTGTTTCAGTTTTCTGGAGATGAGTATACTGGAGACCAGAGCCGTAGTGACCGACATCATCAAAAAGCCTGAAACTATCACCATCAGCCCAAACAGCTTACCACCTGATGTTTCGGGCACTATATCCCCCCCATACCCCCCCACAGTCGTTATAGTAACAACCGTCCACCAGAGAGCGTCAAAAAATGATGTTAGTTTTTCATGCTCCATGACATAAAAGATAGTCGAACTTATCATCAGAAGCGACAGCATCGACAAAAGAAGGATAAGCAGAAATCTGTTCTGTCTGGAGACCAGTATCCTCTTTATCATAATACTATTATACCAATTAATAGGTGTTTCCGCTCCCAAGTTTAAAAAAAAGAGTAAATTAGAATAATATTGAAACCATCTTAATTATATGTTAGATTTATCGACTTATCTTAAAACAAACAGGAAGAAAAATATGGCAGAAAAAAAATGTACCTTTTAACAAAGAACAGATCGAAAATATCATAAAAGAATTCCCCCCCACACCTTTCCATATATACGATGAGAAGGCTATAGTGGAGAATGCCAGAAGGTTTAAAAAGGCATTCGAGTGGGCACCGGGTTTCAAAAACTTCTACGCTGTAAAGGCACTCCCTAACCCGTCTATCCTTAAGCTGCTCCATGACGAAGGCTTCGGTGCAGACTGCAGCTCCATGGCAGAGCTTCATATATGCGACATGGTAAACGTGAGCGGTGAAGACATTATGTTCACCTCCAACGAGACCCCCCCTGCTGAAGAATACCAGAAAGCTATGGATCAGAAAGCAGTGATAAATCTTGATGATATCACTCATATAGATTTTCTTGAGAAGTGTTCAGGCATCCCAGAGGTTATATGCTTCCGTTACAACCCCCCCGGACCTCTTAAGGGCGGAAACGATATCATCGGCAACCCTGAAGACGCTAAATACGGACTTACAAGAGAGCAGATGCTTGAGGCCTATCAGACAATGAAGGACAAGGGTGTCAAGAGATTCGGAATGCACACTATGGTTGCATCCAATGAGCTTAATGTCGATTATTTTGTAGAGACAGCCGTTATCCTTTTTGATATGGCAGCAGAGATAGCAGAAAAGATCGGTATAGACCTTGAGTTCATCAACCTAGGCGGCGGTATCGGAATACCTTATAAACCGGAACAGAACGAAGTAAACCTAGAAGAACTCGGTCAGAAGATCGAAAAGAAATACAATGAAATCCTCGGTTCAAAAAAACCTGAAACCAGCAATTTACTTCGAGTGCGGAAGAATGATAACAGGTCCATACGGCTACCTCGTGACTGAGGCGATTCATTCAAAAAGCATTTATAAAGAGTATATAGCCGTTGACGGATGTATGGCTAACCTCATGAGACCCGGCATGTACGGTGCATATCACCACATCACCGTAATGGGTAAAGAGAATGCTAAGGCTGAATGCACTTATGACGTTGTGGGCTCACTCTGTGAAAACTGTGATAAATTCGCCGTGGACAGACAACTGCCGAAGATCGATATGGCGACATAGTCGTAATACACGACACAGGAGCACACGGTCACTCTATGGGTTTTAACTATAACGGTAAACTCCGTTCAGCGGAACTTATGCTTAAGCCTGACAAGACAGCCGTGATGATCAGACGTGCAGAGACATATGATGATCTGTTTGCAACTTTGAAATTCTAATAATCAAGACGGGAGATACTCCACGGGGGGGCTTAATAGATTTGTTGAAGATTTTCAAAAGACACACAGATACGTAATTCTGAGCGGAGCGAAGAATCTGATACCATTAGAAAATCCACAGGTTTAGATCCTTCGGCTAAATCCTCAGAATAACGACAATATTTTCCTGAAACTTAAAATCCCCCCCAATTTTGATAACAAGATTGGGGGGGATTTTTTTTCATGTCAGTCCGAATTTATAATTTCAATTTCTTAATATCTTCGAGCAGCATATAAACGCAAGGGACAAGCACTAATGCCACAACAGTGGTAAACAGCACTCCAAACGCCAATGAAACCGCCATAGGG
>JDSG01000144.1_pt1 | contig 16969 bp, 30 predicted proteins | sample 199341 | NCBI WGS metagenome assembly JDSG01 (sample SAMN02584197, study PRJNA231836) | bioreactor metagenome | isolation source: continuous culture bioreactor short generation time transfer1 day 52 after... | place: Germany: Bremen | reverse complement strand
TCTTCTATTGTGATAATCTTCTTATCTTCTTTATTTAACTTATCAACAATTGAATATAAGGTTGTACTCTTGCCACTTCCCGTAGGTCCAGTAACTAAAACTAACCCCCCCTGTGTTAACTTTGTAATATTCTCTATCTTTTCATATATTCTATTTGAAAACCCTAATTTTCCTAAATCTTTTTTTATATTTTGATTATCTAATACTCTAATAACTATAGATTCTCCTAGAATTGTAGGCATTGTAGATACTCTGAAATCATATTTTATTTCTTCTATAAAAAGATTAAAACGTCCATCCATGGGTATCCTATTTTGAGTGACATCTAATTTTGAAATCATTTTGATATACGAACTTAAAGTATTTAAAAAAAATCTTTATTATAAGTATAAAAAAATCTTTAAAAGACCATCTATTCTATATCTAATAATTATTACCTTTTCATAACTTTCTATATGAATATCACTACTTTTTAAACATAATGCTTTTTTTTATTAACATTTGAAAAAAAACTCTTTGATAATATTTTCTTCAGTATTTATATTTTTTTTATAATTTTTTTTGATAAATTAAAAAGTTTAATCCTATTTTTTATATCACTTAAAAAAAATAAAATCTCCTCTTTTTTTTAAATACATACTTCTTACTAGAGTATCTAACTCTAAAAGTTCTAGATTTGATTCTTCACAGATATAGCATTTAAAATATATCCCATTACTTTTTATTGGCAATATTAAAGATTTTTCAAGAATTTTTATATCAAAAGTTTCAATATAACTATAATCAATTAGCTCATTAAATATCTTCATTTATAAATAACCTTACCTTTTCATATTCATTCTGTAATAAAACAGAGTTTCTATCTATATCTATTAATTTATAAGAGTCCAAGTTTTCATTTAATGTAAACCATCTATTATTTATATATGCTTTATTATCAATAATTGCACTAAGTTTATAAATCTTTGAGTTTTTTAAAAGATTATTAGTTTCAATATCTAAATTAAACTTATTTTTTACATATAACTTATTAAAAACTATTTCTAGAAATAAACTATTTTTATCTATTCTTAAACTTGATATTTTTGAGAAACTATTATAGTCTTCAATAAACTTTATTACTTTTATCTGCTTCTTTAAACTTGTCTCTATTTTTAATTTAATTGACTGACCTTGATTTTCAATCATTTTTATTAAGATATTATTCTCTTCGCAAAACTTTTGTATATTTTCAATAATCGAAGTAAAACTATCTTTCATTTTTATATTATTAGTTAAAGTATTATTTAGTAGGATATTCTCTTTTTTTGGTTTATCTTTAAAAAATAGAAACCAAAGAAGCAAAAATACAATTAAAGGAAATAGAAATAACTCTATTTTTACTCTAATATTCAAAGAGTCGAAACTATTTTCTAGATATTCTAAAAGATACATAAGCTTTAAACCTTCTATTTTTTTTCATCATATTCTATTTTTTTCTATTTTATTTTTATGAAACTTTTCTAAAAAAGTATAAATACTCTTTTTGAATAGGCGTAAGTTTCTAAAAAAACCTTTGAATATTTTTGCTCTAGAGATACTATATAAATATCATTTTTTCTTGACTCTTTATTTATTTTAATTAAACTCTTTGATATATATTCAAACTTAATACTATTTTTAAACCTTTTGTTTTTTTTCTATAACATTTTCAAAAGAACTATCTTCTATTTTTTTTATTATCATATAAATAAAAAACTATGCAAATAAAGAATAAATAAAATAAATAAGCTTTAAAAAAAATGTGTTTTTTTTGGGTTTAAAAAAAAGAGTGTTTAGAATTCGAGTTTAAAGTAATATCACTTTCATACCTAATATTTATATCCTGAAAACCAAATTTTTTTAGAAATATATGAAAGAATATCTTTTATATCAATCTTTTCATTTTCTAGATAATAATAAACTTTTCCATTTTTATATAAAACAAAAAAGTTTTTTTTGAGAGTATAAGCTCTATTTCTGATAAAGTTTCATATAGAAATATTTTAGGGACACTACTTTCAAATAGTATTAATTGATAAACATTGAGTTCTTTTATGTAAGTAGTGTAGATTTTTGTATATTTATTAATTTTAAAATTGTTTTTTTTAAATTAGTAAGAATAAATTTATTTAAGTGTTTTTTATTAATCTCTTCAGAAGATTTTATTTCATAAGTAATTATTTTAAAACCTTTAATAATAAATTATAAGTAAGTTTATTATTAAAAAGTTTTAAATTAGTTTAAATTAATATATTTTTTTATTATTTTTAGAAAGTTACATCATAACCAAGCTCTTTAAGACCTTGTTTATTTTTCGTCCAACCTTTTTGATCGATACAAAAAGTTCTAAGAAACATTTTCTTCCTGTAAGTTTTTCTATTTTTAATCTAGCATCTTTTCCTATTCTTTTAATTGCTGTAGCACCTTTTCCTATTATCATACCTTTTTGAGTACTCTTTTGAACAATAATAGTTGCTTTTATTACATCTAAATCTTTTTTCTCTTCTACTTTATTTATAAGAACATCTGTTTCATATGGAATCTCATCAGAAATATTATCAAAAATTGATTCTCTAATAAACTCTTTAAAAATATCTCTCATATGCTCTGTAGTTAAAATCTCTGGATCAAAAAGATATGGATGTTCTGGTAAGTTTTTTGTAACAACATCAAGTATATCTGCATGTCTTGTTTGTTTTTTAATTGATACAGGAATTACTGCTTCATATTTATCTGAATACTCTTCATACTCTTTCATCTTTTCTAACACTTCATTGTTTGTTACATTATCAATCTTAGTTAAAAGAAGGATATGCTTAGTATTCTTTTTGTTTTTTTTCTAAAAAACTTTCATAGTGTGTTAACTTATCAGTAACAGGAGCTAAAAATAGTATTAAATCACAATCACCAATAGCCTTTAATGCCTCATCTAACATAAACTGATTAAGTAGTTTTTCTGTCTCATGGATACCTGGAGTATCTACAAATACAATTTGATCATCATTATGCATAACAATAATATTTGATCTTTTTCTTGTTGCATTAGCTTTATGTGAAACCATTGCAATCTTTTCACCAACTAACCAATTAAGTAATGAACTTTTCCCAGCATTTGGACGACCAACTACTGAAACATAACCACACTTTGTCATTTAATTCCTTCATATCTATTTAATCGCATTATATCAAAATTTACCTACTTATCTTCTTCGGTAACTTAAAGCCTCAAGAAGATGTGATTTTTTTATATCAATTGAATTTTCTAAATCTGCAATTGTTCTAGATACTTTTAAAACTTTATTAATACTTCTAAACGATAAATTAAAATTTTGACTTGCCTTTTCTAATAACCCTTTAGATTCATCATCAAGCAGACAGTATTTCACAATCTCATCATCGCTAAGTTTTCCATTTAACTCTTTTTGTCCTCTTAAAATCTGCATTTTAAAAGCTTCTATAACTTTTTTTGTGTAATTCTTTAGAACTAACTGTTATTGTATCATCATATGATGTTTCATTCATTACAATATATAGGTCAATCCTATCTAAAAAGGTTCTGAGAGTCTATTTTTGTATCTTTTTATTTCCAATTCATTACATCTGCATAAGCTATTTTTTTGATAATAAATTACCACAAGGACATGGATTCATAGCACTTATAAATAAAAACTTTGTATCATATATAATCTTTGAACTTGCACGACTAACTAATAATTTATAATCCTCTAAAGGCTCTCTAAGTGCTTCTAAAATAGCTGAACTAAAATGAGGTAATTCATCAAAGAAAAGCACTCCGTTGTTGGATAACGCTATTTCACCTAAATTTGTTCCACCTACAATTGATGCTCTTGTACTAGTACAATGAGGAGACCTAAACACACGTACGGGTTTAAAATCTGGTTCTTTTAAATCAAGTGCCTGTAGTTTTGCAACATCAAGAATCTCATCTAAACTCATTGGAGTCATAATATATGGTAATCTTTTAGCTATCATTGTTTTCCCACACCCTGGACTTCCTTCTAAAAGAATATTATGGTTACCTGCAGAAGAAATCAAAGCAGCTTTTTTTTGGCATTTTCTTGTCCTTTTATATCTATAAAATCTTGAAGATACTCATTGGTATAATAAAACTCTTTACCATTTATATTTATCTTTTCATAATCGAACACATCATTCTTATATAAAAACCTACTCTTATCTTCTGTTTTAAAAAAACTCTATTGCTTCTACTAAATTCTTTACATGATATATATTTATATTTGGTATTTTAGAAATTTTTTTTGTGCACTCTTTTTACAGACTAGAACATTTTTTTTATCAAACCTTGTTTCGCCAAAGAGAGAATTATAGGAAAAATTGAAAGACTATCTTTTATATCTCCATTTAAAGAAAGTTCACCAAATACATGAAAATCATTAAAAGTTATCTTATCTTCATATAAAGATATCAAAAGAGCAATACTTAGATCAAAATGTGTTCCACTCTTTTTTTTATCTCACTTGGACTTAAATTCAAAGTAATTTTTTTTAGGAGGGAATTTATATTCATTTGTTAAAAGAGCGGATTTAACTCTATCCTTTGATTCATTTATAACTGAACTTGCTAAACCTACTATAGTAAAACTTGGTAATCCTTTTGTAAATGTAATTTCAACATCTACTTCTTTTGCTTCTATTTCATTTAATGTTGCACATTTTATACTTTTCATAAACCTACTTTATAATTTTATAGATTATATATTAATTTTAATAAATTTATTCATAATATTTTATATTATTTAGTAAAGATTAGAAAAGTTACATTGATAAAAATTAACATAAAAGCTTATACCTTTTTCTTGTCAAAGTTGAAAAAAATCATATATCATAAAAGATAAATTTTTACAAAGAGCTAATATGTCTGAAACAACACAAGAAAATAAAATAGATAAACAAGAAGAAAAAAAACAGAAAATTTAGAAGCTAAAACTGCACAAGTAATGGAAAATAAAGCTTCTAAAATTGATTTAATTAAACAAAAAATAGAAAATGAATACAACGATTATAATAAAGACAAAGATAGTTTTATGGATAAGTGGGCTAAATTTTCTCTTAAATATTTACATTTTATAGTTGGAGCTGTAGCACTTTCATTAGTGTTATTATATATGCCCTTGAATTTTAAATTTGTATCACAGCTTATTGGTTTATCCGTATTAGTTTTTGCACTAAGCCTTGTTTTTATAACAAAATACTATTTAGATAATAAAGAGAATAATAAACTTAAACTATATATGTATGATTGTTGGCAAAATGCAATTTTTGTGACAATTGTAATGAATTTTGGATTATATGCATTTTCAAATAATGCTTATAATGAAATGTTAGTTATTATTGGATTTGCTGCTCTAGCAACAATATTTATTCAAAGAGGTGTTAAAAGAAGTTTACTTTCCTTTTAACTTCTTTTTCCACTCTTTCTCAAATTTTTTTTCTTTTAGTAATTGAAAGATTTTCAATAAAAAGATGTCCAGCTAAATGTTCCATTTCATGTTGCCATGCAACAGCTAAAAAAATCTTCAGCTTCCATTGTCTGTTTTTCACCGTTTCTATTAAAATACTCTACAACTATATGTTGTGCTCTTTTAACTTCTTCATTGAATCCAGGAACACTTAAACACCCTTCTACAAAAATTTGAGTTCCATCTTTGTGAGTGATTACAGGATTAATTGCTTCAATTAATTCCTCTTTATCTTGAATATCTTCTTCATTTGGAAGATTAATTATTAGAACATTTAAAGGTACTGCAACTTGAATTGCAGCAAGGCCTACACCATTTTCTGCAATCATTGTCTCATACATATCATCAAGTAGCGTATGAAGTTCTTCATCGAACTTCACTACGTCTACTGATTTTGTTCTAAGTAGTTTGTTTGGATATGTTATTACTTCTCTAATCATTTTATTTTTTATTTATGGTTAGTGATAACTTCGTCAATTAAACCATATTTACAAGCTTCATTTGCACTCATAAAATTATCTCTATCTGTATCTTTTTCTACAGTTTTGATATCTTGTCCTGTTTGCTCAGAAATCATAGCATTAAGTTCATCTTTCATTCTTTGAATCTCTTTTGCTTGAATTTGAATATCAGTTGCTTGACCTTGTGCTCCACCTAAAGGTTGATGAATCATTATTCTAGAGTGAGGAAGAGAATATCTCTTACCTTTTACTCCAGAAGATAATAAAAATGCACCCATTGATGCTGCTTGACCAATACAAATAGTACAAACATCTGGTTTAATATAATTCATAGTATCATAAATCGACATACCACTTGTAATTACTCCACCTGGAGAGTTGATATATAAATAGATATCTTTATCTGGGTCTTCCGCTTCTAAAAATAATAGCTGTGCAACGATAGAAGATGCTACTTGGTCATTTATTTCACCACTTAACATAATAATTCTATCTTTTAGAAGTCTAGAATAAATATCATAACTTCTCTCACCTCTTCCACTTTTTTTTCAACTACGTATGGTATATAACTCATTTTTTTATCCTAAGATTTAGTTTCCTGATTTTTCGTCTAATAATTTAGAGATAACTTTATCTTCAATCATAGACATTTTAATTGCTGGTAAATATCCAGCTTCTTGATATTGCTTTAATACATCTTGTGGATTTTGACCAATTTGCATTGCTTCATAATAAATAACTTGAGTAACTTCTTGATCAGATACATCTACACCTTCTGCTTTTGCTAATGCATCAACAATAAACGTAGCTTTTACTGATTTTTCAGCATCTGCTTTAAGCTCATCTCTAATTGATTCTACTTTAGAAGCATCTTCTTGTAAAGCTTTGATTTCGTCTTCTGACATAGATCTAACTTTATTATTAAGAGCAAAATTAATTTCTTGGTCAACTACAGTTGCTGGTAATGCAAAGTTTAACTCTTGAACTAATTTATCTAAATAAGCTGGTTTAAGCTCATCTCTATAATAAACACCTTTTGCTTCTGCTTTCATTTGCTCTTCAATTTTTGCTTTTAAAGTATCAACTGTTGCACCCTCTTCACCTGGAAGCATTTTTGCAGCAAACTCATCATTGATTTCTGCTGCAACTTTTTCTTGAATTTCATGTAAAGTTACTTTAAATACAGCTTCTTTACCTGCTAATTCTTTTGATTGGTACTCTTCTGGGAAAGTAACAGTTACATCTTTTGACTCTTCATATTTCATACCAATGATTTGATCTTCAAATCCTGGAATAAAAGAGTTAGAACCAACTTGTAAAGGATATTTCTCAGCTTTTCCACCTTCAAATGCAACTCCATCAACAAAACCTTCGAAATCGATAACAGCAAAATCGCCATCTCTTACCATTCTTTTTCTTTTGATTTTCTCTAAAGGTGCCGATTGCTTAGCCATCTCTTCAATTCTTGAATCAATCTCTTTTGCGTCTACTTCTTTTAATTCAACTTCAGGAACTAAAGCTTTATAATCACCTAAATCTATATTTGGTTTACAAGCAATTCTAACTTCTACTTCAATAGAACCATCTTCTTGTTTTTCATATTTAGAAACTGCAGGCTCACCTACAACATCAGCGTTATCAATTTCTAACTCTTTTAAACCATCCGCTAAAATAGTTCTTAAAGCTTCACCTTCAGCATCTTCTCTTAACTTGTCAGCATATCTTTGCTTAACAACAGCTACAGGAACCTTACCTTTTCTGAATCCTTGAATATCCATTGTTTTAGCAGCTTGTTTTGCTACCTTGTCTAAATTAGATTCGATAACTTCTTTTGAAATTGTTGAAGTAATAACCGCATTAGCTTCATCAACTCTGTTTGCGTTAAATTCCATTAACTCTACTCCGATTTTTTTTAATTTTAGTCGTGATTTTATCTAAATTTTAATAAAATACCTATTATAAAAGAAAAGAGAGTAAAAGTATTGCAATTTTTATATCCAAATGTACTATTTCTAATGTTAGTTCCAATTATATTTTTAATGTTTTTGATAATTACAAATAAAGATAGTTTTCAAAAGTATTTTTCAAAAGAGGTCTTAGCAAAACTATCTATATCAAATAAACATATGGGAAAGACAAGTAGAAATATTCTTTTCTTTATAGTTCTTATACTTATGGCAATAGCACTTGCAAGGCCTGTAGTTGATGAAAAAGAAGTAAGTTTTAAACAAGAAGTCTCTTCAATAGTTGTGGCAATAGATGTTTCAAAATCTATGCTAGCAAATGATATTTATCCAAATAGATTAACAATGGCAAAAAGAAAACTACTTGATATTATTGAGAATTCAAAACAAAATGCAATTGCAGTTATCCTTTTTGCAAAGTCATCTTTTATACTTTCACCTATAACTCAAGATTTCAATTCATTGAAAATTTTAGTTAAAAACTTAGATTCAGGAATGAATTTTGACAATGGTTCAAATATTTTTTCAACTTTAGAAACAACAAACAAACTTTTAAAAGAGTATAAAAATAAAAATCTTCTTCTACTTACAGATGGAGGGAATAACACTTCATATGAAAAAGAGATAGAATATGCAAATAAAAATAAAATAAATATCTATACTATCGCCCTAGCAACTAAAAACGCAAGTCCAATAAAACTTGAAAATGGGGGGGAGTTTCTCACAAATAAGGATGGTTCAATAGTTACAGTCGCACTTAATGAAAATATTAAAAAATTAAGTTTAAATACAAAGGGAGGATATATAAATTATTCCATATCCAATGATGATATTAATCAAATACTAATAGATATTGAAAAAAAATCATCAAAAAAAGAATTAGAATCAAAAAAAATTTAAAACATATACTGAACTTTTTTATTATCCTTTAGGTCTTTCAATATTTATTCTTTTTATTGCTTTTTCATCACTTCCTAATTTTATTTCTAAAAAGAATTTAAATAGCTTTTTAATCTTAATTGCTCTTTTTATAAGTTCAGATTTAAAAGCTTACGAGTTTGATTTTAAAACTATTAATAAAGCAAATAACTCTTATAAAAATGGTGATTTTAAAGAAGCTTCAAAAAACTTTGGAAAAGTTTCACAAACACCTGAAGCAAAATATAACTATGCAAATTCACTTTATAAAAATAATAAGTATAAAGAGGCTCTAAGTCAATATAAAGACGTCACAACATCAAATCAAGAACTAGAGTATAAGAAACTTCACAATATGGGCAATTCATACGTAAAGCTAAATGATTTTGAAAATGCAAAAAAAATGTATGAAAACGCTCTTAAAATAAAAGCAGATAAAGAGACAAGAGAGAATTTAGAAACTGTTCAAAATATTTTAAAACAAAAGAAAAAAAGAACAGAATAAACAACAAGATGAAAAAAAACAAAAAAACAAAATAAGAAAAAAAGAGAATAAGCAAGATCAAAACAAAAAAAGATAAAAATCAAAATAAACAAGAGCAAAAAGATAAGAAAAAAGAAGAAGAAAATAAAGAGAAAGAAAAGAAAAAAACAAGAACAGCAGAATCAAAAAGAGAATGATAAAGAAAAGAATAAATCAAAAAAAAGAGAAACAAGAAGAAAAACAGCAGCAAAAATTAGAACAAAAAAAAATTAAACCTCAGGAGATATCTGATTTAGAAGAAAAAAAAGTGGTTAAAAAAAATTACAAAATAAAAAGACACCTGTGCTTTTAAAAAGAGTTAAAACCAAGAATGAAGATACATCTTCAAATCCTTGGTAATATATTTATTAGTAGTTAGCTGATTTTCTCATTTGCATTAACTCTTTTTGAACAGAGATATTAACATCTTCATCTGCTTCAAAATCTAATGCATAGTTTCTTCCATCATAATCAACAGAATTTAAAATGATTTTCATAGCTTCAAGTCTAGCTTTATGCTTATCATTACTTCTTACAACATGCCAAGGAGCAGATCTTGATGAAGTTCTTCTTAACATCTCATATTTCTTTTCAGAGAATTCAGACCATAAATCTTGAGCTTGCATATCAACTTCAGAAAATTTCCACTGTCTTAATGGATCATTGATTCTTCTATCAAATCTTCTTTTTTTTGTTCTTCTTTAGATACAGAAAAATAAAGTTTAATTAAAATCATTCCTTGTCTTACTAAATCTTGCTCAAAATTTACAACATCTTCCATGAAAATTTCATGTTCTTCTTTTGTACAAAAGCCAAAAATTGGTTCAACCATAGCTCTGTTATACCAAGACCTATCAAATAGTACTACTTCACCACCTGTTGGAAAGTGTTGAATATATCTTTGAAAAAACCACTGATTTTTTTTGAGTATCAGTTGGTTTACCAAGAGCAACTATTCTATAGTGTTTATTATTCATATATCTAGTGATTCGTCTAATCGCACCACCTTTTCCAGAAGCATCTCTACCTTCAAAAAGAATAATCATTCTTTTGTTTTCATCTTCTAAATAGTTTTGAAGTTTAATTAACTCAATCTGATACTTTTTTTAACTCTTCTAAATCATAAATCTTTTGAATACCATCTTGAAGTACTTGAGGATCAACATCTTTAAAATCACCAAGAAGTGTTTTTAAAGTTTTGTTTTCATTTAATAGTTCTTCATATTTTTCATCATTTATTTTTACTGGTTTAAAAGGTTTTTCAGCTTTTTCTTCTTCTTTTACAACTATAGAGTCTTTAAATTTTTGCATTAAGTTTAATGCAGCTTTTTTTTGTAAGATTATCTTTTTTTGTATACCCTAAAACCTTTACATATCTTTTTTTTATCATATTGAAATCTTGCAATATACTTTTTTTCCAAAAGTTGGATGAGGAATTTTAGAAATATATAACCCACTATAATTTGTTTTTTCAAAATCACTTAAATTCATCTAATTATGCCTTTGCAAATTTATTTTCATGTTCCATTACTTCTAACTCTTGTGCCCCCCCAGAAATTAATATTTTCTCACTTGTTTTTAACTCTTTTTGATTAATCTTATTTGGATATTCAACATGAGATAAAATATGTTTAATACAATTTATTCTAGCTTTTTTTCTTGTCATCACTTTTCACTACTGTCCAAGGCGAAATATCTGTGTTTGAAGCCATTAGCATAGAGAATTTAGCAATTGTATATTTATCCCAAAGCTTTTGTGACTCTTTATCTACTGGTGATAACTTATACTGTTTTAAAGGATCTGTCTCTCTTTTTTTGAATCTTCTTGCTTGCTCTTTTTTTTAGATACTGAAACATAAAACTTCATAAGAATTATTCCTGATTTTACAAGCATTTGTTCAAATTCTGGTACTTCTCTTAAAAATTCATGATGCTCTTCTGATGAACAAAATCCCATAACTGGTTCAACACCTGCTCTGTTATACCATGATCTGTCAAATAACACTATCTCACCTGCACTTGGCAAATGTTTTGTATATCTTTGAAAATACCATTGTGTTCTTTCAATATCACTTGGTTTTTCTAAAGCAACTACTCTTGCACCCCCCCTTGGATTTAAATGTTCAGTAATTCTTTTGATAACACCACCTTTTCCAGCAGCATCCCTTCCCTCAAAAATCATTAAAACTTTTAAACCTTTGTCTTTAACATGGTTTTGAAATTTAAGTAGTTCAATTTGTAATTTGGTCAGTTCTTTTTCATATTCAAGAGTCTCTTTTTTAACCCAAATTTGAACTTTTTTTACCTTTTTCCTTTAACTCTTTTCTATCTCTTTTACTATCTTTATTATGTTTTATATTTTCACAAGTATCAATTTCTTCGTCATCTTTAAACTCGTCGCTAATAATTTGTCTCTCTTCACCCATAATTTTATCCCTCTATGAAAGTCTTGATTTATATGCATTATACCCAAAATTGTTTACAATTTGGTAACACCCTTGAGTATTTTTTTATAACAATTGATGGTAACTTAATTCCATTGAAGGTTGTAGTCTTAACCATAGTATAGTGAATCATATCCTCTAAAATAATTTTATCCCCCCCTACTTTTAAAGGTTTGTCAAATGAATAGTCACCGATTATATCACCAGCAAGACAAGTATTCCCAGCTAGTCTAAAAGTAAACTCTTTTTCATTTAGAAGACCTGAATTTCTTATATCAGCACGATACGGCATTGCTAAAGTATCAGGCATATGAGCTTCAGCAGAAGTATCTAAAATGGCTATTGGCATTTTATTTTCAACAATATCTAAAACAGTTGCCACTAAGTAACCGGTTTGCCAACCAACCGCTTCACCAGGTTCTAAAAAAAACATCTAAATGAGGATATCTTGATCTAAAATCTTTTAAAAGAGTGATTAATCCTTCTACATCATAATCTTTTCTCGTGATATGGTGTCCTCCACCAAAATTCACCCATTTCATATTTGATAAAAGATGTCCAAATGATTTTTCAAAATTTGCTAAGGCTCCTTCTAAAGCATCTACATTTTGTTCACAAAGGGCATGAAAATGTAAACCTTCTACATCTTCTAGATTATCTTCTTGAAAATTTTCTTTCGTAATACCTAGTCTTGAGAATGGTCCACAAGGATTGTATAAATCAACTTCAACAGATGAATACTCAGGATTTACTCTAAGTCCAATAGAAGTTTTCCCTTTAGCTTTACTACGAAACTGATTTAACTGATTAAATGAATTAAAAACAAGATGATTTGATATATCTATTATCTCATCAATCTCTTCTTCTTTAAAAGCAGGAGAATAAGTATGAACCTCTTTCCCAAACTCCTCTTTAGCTAGAATTGCTTCATGTAAACCACTTGCACAACAACCTTGTAAATACTCCTTACATATATCAAATGTAGACCAAAGAGCAAATCCTTTTAATGCTAAAAGAATTTTTACTCCTGAATCATCTTGAACTTTTTTTTAAGAAGTTCTAAGTTTTTTTTTAATAACTCCTCTTCGCAAACAAAAGAAGGAGAAGGAAGTTCTTCAATACTATTTACAATATTACTATTCTTCCTCATATGGTTCAAAATCCTCTTTACTTACACCACAATCTGGGCACTCCCAATCTTCTGGAATATCTTCAAAAGCAGTTCCTGGTTCAATTCCACTATCAGGATCACCAATTGCTGGGTCATAAATAAAGTCACAAACTGTGCATACATATTTCATCTTGTTTTCCTTCTTAAAAATTAATCTACTGGCAACTCAATAATTTTCCAAGGTAAACCTTGTGTCATCAACTCATCCATAAAAGGTTTTGCATCAAACTCTTCTATATTAAATACACCTTTCCCATCCCAAATACCTTTATAAAGCATTTTTGAACCAATCATTGCTGGAACACCTGTTGTATATGAAACAGCTTGGGCTCCAGTCTCTTTAAAACATTCTTGATGGTCACAAACATTATAGATATAAACTTTCTTTTTATTTCCATCTTTAATACCCTCTATGATACAACCAATATTTGTTTTACCAACAGTTCTAGGTCCTAAAGATGCAGGGTCTGGTAATAAAGTAGCTAAAAACTCAATAGGAATAATCTTCTGTCCTTGATGTTCAACTGGCTCAATACCTAACATACCTACATTTTGTAAACAATTCATATGTTGGATATAAGCATCTCCAAATGTCATAAAAAATCTAATTCTTTTTAAACCTTTGATGTTTTTAGATAAAGACTCTAATTCTTCATGATATAAAAGATATGAAGGTTTTACTCCAACTTCTGGATAATCATGCTCAACTCTTATTTCTAAAGGTTTAGTTTCTATCCACTTACCTTCTTCCCAGTATCTACCATTTGCAGATACTTCTCTTAAGTTAATCTCTGGATTAAAGTTAGTTGCAAAAGCATATCCATGATCACCAGCATTACAATCCATAATATCAATATAATTTATTTCATCAAATAAGTTCTGTTGTGCATAGGCACAAAATACACCTGTAACACCTGGGTCAAACCCAGAACCTAAAAGAGCTTTGATTTTTGCATCTTTAAACTGTCCATCTCTTGCCCATTGCTCTTTATATTCGAATTTTGCTTCATCTGGATGCTCATAATTAGCAGTATCTACATAATCAACTTGACACTGAGTACAGGCATCCATAATTGTTAAATCTTGATATGGAAGTGCAACATTTAACACTACCTTTGGATTTACTTTTTTTTATCAAATCAACAAGTTCTATAATATTGTCTGCATCTACTTTTGCAGTATCAATTTCAACTCCTTGATTTTGTTTAATTTCATCAGCAATAAGATCACATTTTGAAAGTGTTCTTGAAGCTAAAGTAATTTTTTTCAAATGTATCAATATTCATAGCACACTTAACTGTAGCAACTCTACTTACTCCACCTGCACCAATGATTAAAATACCTTTTTTGTTCATATGAATCTCCATTAAAAATATCTAGTATTATAGAATTATTTTCGTAAAAAAAAGTGGTAAATTCTATTTAACTCTTTAAAATTGACATAAATCAAAAAAAATAATTTTTTAATAATTGTAGAATCTAGCCTAAAAAAAACATCTGAGGGGGGGATTGTTATGTCTAAAAATAAGAGTATTATGTATAAAATTTTTCTACCAGTAATTATCATATCTGTGATATCAATCTGGTGCATATACTTTTTTTATATCTTCAAAAACAGAAGAGAATGTTATTAATCAAAGTATATTAAGTGCTAAAAATATAGTTGGCCAATATAAAACACTAAGAGCATATTATGCTAAAAATGTTGTACCTATTGTAAAAGGTAATTCAAATATCAGAATTGATTTTGATCACGCTTCAAGAAAGATACTATACCCTTACCTGCAACTATGATTCATGATATGGGGGGGGCATTAGTAAGTGCACAAAAAGATGGAATCAAATTAAAACTTTATAGTGATTACCCTTTTCCAAATAGAGCAAGTAGACAATTAGATACTTTTTCTCAAACAGCTATGAAACGATTTAGAAATGGCAATGAAGAACCATATATTGCAGTTGAAAAGTATGAAGGGCAAAATGTTGTAAGAGTAGCAATTCCTGATTATATGGTCGCAAATGGTTGTGTAAAGTGTCACAACACAAGAGCAGATACTCCTAAAAATGATTGGAAACTAGGAGATGTACGAGGTTCTTTAGAAGTTATTACACCTATTGAAAACCAACTTGCAAGTGTAAATACTTTAAACTATATTATTATTGGAAGTATATTTTTACTAGGGATTATCCTTTTAATAGTTGTTTATGTAGTATTTGGAAAAGTTGTAATCAAACCATTAAAAAAACCTTGAGAATGGTCTATTAGATTTCTTTAAGTTTGTAAATAAAGAATCAAAAGAAGTTGAACCTATGATTATAACTTCAAATGACGAAATTGGACAAATGTCACAACTTATAAATACAAATATAGAAAAAAAGCAAAGAGTTTGTAAATGTTGAAAACAAATTTATCAATGAAGTAAAATCAATGCTAGAAGAGGTACAACAAGGGAAAATGGATAAGAGATTTGAAAAAACTATTCATTCAGATACTTTAGAAGAATTAAGACAAAAACTAAATGAAATGCTTGAAGCTTTAGAATCTAATATTTGTAAAGATACAAATAATGTGATTAAAGTTCTTGCTGAATTTGCTAAATTAGACTTCACAAAACGAATCAAAAATGACAATGGGAAAATATCTGTAGCAATAAATAACTTAGGTGATTTAATTACTCAAATGCTAGTTGAAAATAAAAGAAATGGTTTAACTCTTGATAATAGTGCTCAATTACTACTTAACAATGTAGAGAACCTAAATGATAGTTCAAACAGTGCTGCAGCATCTTTAGAAGAGACAGCTGCTGCACTTGAAGAAGTAACTCAAAATATTAGAGGAAATAGTGAACATGTTGCACATATGTCAGAATTTGCAAATAAACTTAATAATTCTTCGTCAGAGGGTGAACAACTTGCAGTTAAAACAACATCTGCAATGGATGCGATAAATGAAAAAGTAACAGCAATCAATGAAGCTATTACAGTAATTGATCAAATTGCATTCCAAACAAATATTTTATCACTAAATGCAGCAGTTGAAGCAGCGACAGCAGGCGAAGCAGGAAAAGGGTTTGCAGTAGTTGCACAAGAAGTAAGAAATCTTGCTAACAGATCAGCTGAAGCAGCCAAGGAAATTAAAGAGTTAGTTGAAGATGCAAATACAAAAGCAAATGAAGGTAAAAATATTGCTGATAGTATGATTGCTGGATATAATGGTTTAAATAAAAATATCTCAAATACTATTGATTTAATTAACCAAGTATCTTCATCTTCTAAAGAGCAACTAATAGGTATTGAACAAATAAATGATGCAGTTAATAAACTAGACTCTCAAACACAACAAAATGCAAGTGTAGCTACAAATACAAAAAATATTGCGGAACATACATCTACAATAGCACAAAGAATTGTTGATAATGCAAATAACAAAGAGTTTGAAGGAAAAAATAATATAAAAGCTGAAGAATTAGGTTTTAATACAAATAAATAAAAGGAAAAGCTTAAAAGCTTTTCCTTTTACTTGAAAAACAATATTTCTTCTGCTATAATTCGCACTCATTTCTAAGTGGGGGGGATGACTTGGTATCGATTAGAGCAGTGAGGATTAGTTGCATGTCGGCCTGAACATGCCGTTACGCGGTTCATTTTTTTTAGACGCAAACAATACTGATTACGCTCCAGCTTACGCAAAAGCTGCGTAAGTTTAACAACTTATAGGACTCGCCCTAGGGCTTGAGACCTCGGAGGCTCACACTACTGATTCTATCTAAGTAGATTTAGTGGGTTCACCCAAGATAGATTATCTTATTAGGATTGATTTAACTAATTTGAGACAATTTAAATCTTAGCTTCGCAATTACTTTGCGGGTTGAGCTGTTGTGAAGTGAAATTTTTCAACCCTTCTAAGCATGTAGACGCTGGTAGTAGCTGTTTTAAGACTGGAGTTCAATTCTCCACATCTCCACCA
>JDSG01000143.1_pt1 | contig 17008 bp, 25 predicted proteins | sample 199341 | NCBI WGS metagenome assembly JDSG01 (sample SAMN02584197, study PRJNA231836) | bioreactor metagenome | isolation source: continuous culture bioreactor short generation time transfer1 day 52 after... | place: Germany: Bremen | reverse complement strand
CTACTGCATTTGTAATTTTACTATCATCTTTTGAACGTTTTTTTTAACTGTTCTGCTGGAGTATAAAGATCTGTATGCTCTTTCAATGCTCTTAAAACTGAAATTATTGGTGAATCTGCTGCACTTAAAATTGATAATTGATTAGTTAAAGAAGAGATATTTGTATAATTAGGGATTTTTAATCTACTAAGTGCGATATTCCAATACTTTTTATAATCAGCAAAATAGAAACTCAAAATCTTTTTATAGTTATTATTTATCTCAACTAAAGTTAAATCTGTTCTTTTTCCTATAACCCAGTTGTTTAATAAAATCTCTTCTGTTAATTTAAATCCATCTTTAATCATTATAGAATATCCAGCTTTTGTAAATATTCCTGAGATTACATAATTATTACCATTGAATGATGAGATATTACTTCCTAAGACTTGAGAGAACATAAAGTCTTTTAAATTCATCTCTTTCATTTTAGCTTTTAATGTTCTATAAGTTAAAGCTTCACTTCCTAGTTTTGTTAATCTATTTCTTGCAGTTTTTAATGTAACTTTATTTAAATCATAAGGTTTAAAACCATATGTTAATAGCTTATCCCAATGATAATTTAAACTATTTTGTAGTTGTGGAGTATTATGAAAAAGCTTTTCCCAAGCCTTTGCCATATGATTTGTTAAGTAATTTTTATCTCTTCTTTTTAGATTTTCTAACATCACATAGGCTTTTGTATTATCCCATGTTTTATCAAAACTTTTTATATCTCTTCTCATCTGTTTTTCAATATGATGAGCAATTCTAGGTAAAAGTAAAGATTTTAAATCACTATAATAAAGTTCATCGATTTTCTTTTTTCTTTCATCTGTTTTATAAAATAGCAACCTCCAAAAATCATCACTTGTATTTTTCTGGTTAAACTGTTTAATCTTTTCTAAATCATTTAAGGTTTCGGCAACTACTTCAAAATCATCAGAAGGAAGAATTTTATTTTTTTTACTACTGTAAATTTCATAACTTTTTTCTATTTTATTTAAAGTATCATTGTGGCTAATAAAATCTCCAATAATAAAAATACTAAAAAAAATGCAACTACTAAAAAAAGATAAAGAGTATGAAATAATTTGATTTCGTTTAATCTTTTTCTTGTAATTATCATCCATCTTAATTATTTCAGATTCAGGGAAAATTATATCATTCAATAACTTCTTAATAAAAAGCCCTTTACTATCCCTTGAAAGCTCTAACTTATCTGCTGGAACTAAAGCATTTTGACTATCATCCATAGAAGAAGGTACACTAGTAAAATATACACCTCTAAGCATCAATGGTTTTCTATATCTTGTTTGAGAAAAACAAATATCTATAAAAAGATTTGCTTTTTCAAAAAGGTCTGAAAAGTTTTCACCAAACATAAAAATCTTAGCTCTGTAATCCTCTTCCCACTCATAATGCATTCTATCAAGGACTGAACTATTTAATCTTTTTAATAAGTCCTCTAAATGTGGCTTAATAATACTTGTATCAATACTTTTATTTTCAGAATCAAATGTAATACCTAAAATCTCATTTTTTTCATCTTCAGTTAATGCTGAAAAATATTCATTAAAACCTTCAATTTTATCACTCTTTGTGACAATTAAATAGATTGGAATACTAGACATAAAAGCTTTTGAAAGTTCATCAAATCTATCTCTTAAATCTTTTGCATATTGTTCTAGTTCTTTTTCAGACTTTTCAACTAAAGTATCTACACTTAATGTTAATATAATTCCATTAATTGGTCTTCGCCATCTTTTTTTTGTAAATAAATTTAGAAAAGCTTTCCAAATAACAGGATCTTCTGGATTCTCTTTTAATTCGATATAATTACCTGGCATATCAATAAAAACAGAGTGCTCTGCAAAATACCACTGAAAGTTTCTTGTACTATCTTCTTCCACAATAACTTTATTGTCATAATTTACATTTAAAGGAAATTCTAATCCTGATGATTCTAAAAGTGTAGTTTTTCCTTCTTTCTTATCTCCAACTACTAGATACCACGGCAATTCATATTTTGCTTTTCTTTTACTTTTATATAAAGAAGACTTTTTTTTATAATTTTTATAGCTTCTAAAAACTTACTTCTTAAATCTTTTATCTTTTCTTTTATTACTTTTTTTTATGTTCTTCTTCAAGTTCTCTTTGTTCTTTTTTTTCTTTTATAATCTCTTTAGTCTCTTCTTTTTTAAAAAGAAGTACAAGTAAAATAATAATTAGAGTACCAAAAAAAATATACTAAATGAAATAAGTAGTCTAAAGTTTAATTCTTTAAAAGATTCAAAAAATATGGTGTTACAAATATCACAAATAAAGATAAAATAAAGGCAATAGTTAAAAGCCAAAAATTTAAAGATTTAAATATTGATTTTTTTCATTTACTATTCCCCCCCTCTAAATCACTAATTTGAAATGCTTTATAATCTTTAGATATTAATTCTATAAAATCTTCATTTTGTGTATATAAACTAAAAGTAAGTGCAAAATAGACAATTGATATCAAAATTAAAATACTCAAAAAAAAGAACAGGGTAAGATACTTTATTAAATAATCTATATTTATCTTTTGATGGTTCTTGATTTGTATAAAAAGATAAAGGATCTCTTCCTTGAACTATTTTTATCTGTCTAAATAGTCCATCTTTTATATTATTTAGCTCTATTTGACCTCTATCTATAACTCTGTACTTACCTTCAAATCCAAGTGAAATACAAATATACATTAATTCTAAAATATGAATATATTTTGCAGGTACTCTTAAAAATTTATCTAATAGATGAAAAAAAGTTTTCACCTCCATATGTCTCATTATGAAAGATGCTTAATAAACTATTATTAGACCAGTTATTTTCTCTTCCAAGATAAGTTGAATTCATAAGTTCATCAGTAAATGTACATAAAACATATCTTGTAACTAAAATCTCATTTTCTTCAATACCATATTTTACAGCAGTTTCATTATATAAATTTATTTTTCCAACTAACTCTTCTCTTATTTCATAAACATTCTCTTTTTCTAAACTCTCTTTCATTTGTAAAACTGTACGTAATAAAGGCGAGGCAGCAGTAATAAATGGATTGAAACTAATTTCATACTCATTTGCCTTTCTCATAGGTCGACGTTTAAAAACACTTTTTTTGTTTTCGATAATCTTCAATCGTACTTTTCTGTTCATGATTAAAATTTGTTAAAGAATCATTATTCTGGTTTTGTGCTATTAAAATAGTTTTATTATTCATATGTCTCTCTATTATCAATTATTTTTAATTGCCCATAATGCATATTTTACATTTGGAAGTTTAGAAGATAAATGGAAAGCAAAACCTGCTGACTTTTGTAACTCCTGCTTATTTTTAGTATCAAGTTCTAATTTAAAATAAAGATGATTAACTCTATATGGAATCTCTTTTGGAGGATTCGATAAAGATTTAATTTTAAAACCAACTAGGTGATAATTTACTAAATTTTTAATTGTCTCTATTGTTCCAATTTTTAAACTAGTTACTAAGATTTCTTTTATCTTATCTGGCGCTAAATCAGCATTTACAGAGAAAACAAATGAAGAGTTTTCAACTAACTCTTTATCTTTTAAAGGAGCAATATATATTCCATATTTTTTCTCTTGAATAGGTAATGAAATACTATTTTGCTCAAGAACCATTGCTAGCATATCTTTTAATTCATCTAATATTTTTTCAAAACTTGTTGCTTGATCAATATGCTCATATGTAAATTGAGTAAAAAGTCTTTTCTCTTTTTTTTCATAAAAACAGCCAATTCACCCGCTAAAACTGTTAGTTCTTTAAATAATTCATCAGGATGAATCTTATCTTGAGTTAATAAAAAGTGAAAACTACTATTATATTTATTTAGTATTTGTAACATTAAATAATCACCTAATTCTGAGGCTTGTAAAGTAGAATCACTAATTTTTTTCAGCAAGTTTTTCAGCTCTATAAGAGAGCATATTTAACAACTCTTTTACTTTTGACAATAAATATGTTGATGAGTTTAAATGTAAAAAAGAAGGAATAAATGACTCTTCTAAAGAGACTATTCCACTATTTGATACATTTGAAATTTTTGCTATCTTCATGCCTATATAACTCTCACTTAAATCATCTTCAAACTGTAATTTAAAATTATGATGAGAAACTAATAAATCACTACTACTATCTTCACCTGCATTAGTATTAGATACATTTGAAAGTGTTTTTGATTTATATCTTGTAAGTAAATCTTTATGCTCTTCAAAATATACTTCATCACTATCTTTAATATTTATTGGTAATGATAAATAGATATATTTTCCTATATCAGAACTAGTTATATCAAGTGTTAAGGATACTGATTCTTTTATATTTACATCAAATAAAGTTCCATCAGACATTATTCCTGAAGCATTTTCTAAAACTATTTTACTAGTACTTAATAAATGTTCATTGATTTTAAAATCAAAAAACCCCCCCCAATTGTTTTGTCTTGATTGGTATGTTCTTGTCATCAGTTCATAGCTATAATATCTATCATTTTGTTGAAAGTGCTGTGGTCTTATAAAAAGACCTTCTCTCCAAATAACTCTATTTTCCATTAGTCAACTCTTTTTATACTAAAATTTTCTATTTCTAATTCTGCCCAATTATAATTTTCTTGTTCTAGGTTAATCACATGTCTCCAAGAATGTTTATTATCAATATTTCTAAACTTTCCTATCACACCTAAAAATTTTGTATTTTTATCAAAGGCAATTCTATATGTCTGCTCTTGTTCAGGAACGATTATATGTTTTGTTTGAGAGAGTAAATCAGACCCAAGTTTTTTTTCCCAGACTTATCTAATAGTTTCCAAAAATCATATTTTGAAAATTTCTCTGCTGATTCTAATTCATAAAAAGTCAACATAAGAGGAGAAGAGATATCATCTAAATCTTGGTTTAAATCCTTTGATGACTTTATTACTAACTCAAGGTGAGTAGGTTTACTTGCACAGCCACTTAACAAAAAACTTGCAATAACACTTATAAAAAAATATTTTTAATCCTGTTTTCATCTTTTTTTCCTTTTATATTGAAGTCAATTTAATACTATATGAGATATTGTTATATTCTTTTGAAAAATCTTTTTCAATTAGATTTATCCCAAAATCAGGGTCTTCACTTAGTTTTTTTAAACATATTTATATAAGCATCCCACATTTGATACCTTTTAGGCATCAAGGCATTTAGCTCTCCACTAGTTTCAAACTGATGTTCTAAGCTTTTTGGAGAAAATTTAGAAATAGAAATATTAATTAAATTTCTACTAGATCTATGTAATGCAATATTATGTATATCTAACTCTTTGAAAGACTTTTTTTTACCGCCTCTGAGATTTTTATGTCATCACCTTTATTATCTAAAAGGTTTAAAGAATGAGAACCCATCTTAACTGGATTCCCATCATTGGAAACTTGAGTACTATCTGTAATTTGTAAATCTTCTTTAATTTTCTCTTTTGTATTTAAAGAATTTTTTTTAAGCCATCTAAAGAGTTAATTACAATATCTGAAATTTCTGTTAATATAAAATCTCTTTTTTCTTGACTTAAACTACTTAATTCAATACCCAATCTTTTTTCTAAAATAGAAAGACTATGTGCTGTCTCTTCTTGACTCAAAGTTGACACTTCTACTTTTTTCTCTTCTTTTTGTATAATTGGTGTCTCTTCATAAACAACACTTTCATGAGTTTCAACTTCCTCAAACGGACTTAAGTCTTCTTCTATAACATCAGTTACTTCTTTAAATGTTTGTATATTTATATGCTCATTTAGAGGGTCGGTATATTCTCTTTCTTCAACAAACTCTGTATCTAAAATAGTTGTCTGTACATCATGAAAAGGATTTAAATCTTTTGCTATAGTATCTTCATCATCAAATATTCCCATTGAATTTGAAGTGAAACTTTCATCATCTGGGATGATAAAAGAACTTGACATAACACTACTATCTTCTAATAAAAAAAATCATCAAGAAAGTCATCATTTGGGATAAGTGGTGTAGCACTTGGCTTACTTTCCTGAACTGGTTTTGAATAATCAGTGCTAATAATATCATCTTGAGAATATTCATTATCAATAAATCTTGCTTGTATTTCATAATCACCAATAATAAAAATATCTGTAGAATTTATCTTTATTGAGATATTCTTAGGTAGTTTTTTATATGGATATTTTAAAAATGTACCATTTGTACTAGTATCTTTTATAAAGTATATTCCATCCCTGTATTCAACAGTAGCATGACTACTAGAGATATAACTTTTTCTATCAGCTAATGTCCAATCTACCTCATCAGATCTTCCAATTACACCACTTGTCATATTAAAATGGAAGTTTCTTTTTACAGGTACATCTTTACCATTTTTGATAATATCAAATATTAATTTCATTAATTATTGACCTTTTAATGACTTTACTTCAGGTTTAACTTGATACAAAGGCTTGTATGTTTCATTAAAACTTGAACATCCTGCAAAAAAAATAAAACAATTAAAATATTTATTAAAAGTAAGTTTTTTTTCATCAGATTCCCCCCCTAATTATGTGATATTGAAATTTCATTTGATTCATCTATTGATAAATCAATGCTATTTATTTTTATGTTATTTATACTTGCATTTAAAATATATTTTGAAAGTTTTGGCATAATATTTGTATTTATAATCAAATCAATATTTCTAGCACCTGTATCAACTGTATTTGATAATGAAACTACATAATCAAGTAGCTTTTCATCTATATTAAAAACTATCTCTTTTTTACTAAGTTGTTTTTCTATAGTTTTTAATTTTAGTTTTGTAATCTCTTTTAAAGCACTATTTTTAAGATTGAAGTATGGAATTACATTCATTCTACCAAGCAATGCTGGCTGTAAATAAGAACTTAAAATTGGTGTTATATCTTTAGTAATTCCATCTAATGTTATATCTTCATTTGTAGTACATAAGTTTGTAATCTCTTCTGTTGCAAGGTTTGAAGTCATAATAATAATTGTATTTTTAAAATCAATTACTCTACCTTCACCATCATTTGCAACTCCCTTATCAAATATTTGATAAAACAGATTTAAAATATCTGGATGTGCTTTTTCAATTTCATCTAAAAGTACTACGGAATATGGTTTTACTCTAACAGGGTCAGTTAACTGTCCTCCATCTCCATATCCCACATATCCAGGAGGTGAACCAATAAGTCTTGAAACCGTATGTTTCTCTTGAAATTCTGTCATATTTATAGTTGTAATAAATCTCTCACCACCATACATCAAATCTGCAATAGCTAATGCAGTCTCAGTTTTACCAACTCCACTAGGACCTACTAATAAAAATACTCCTGCAGGTGAATTTTCATTTTTAAGTCCTGAAATAGAGATTTGTAAAAATGTATTTATATAAGAGATTGCTTCATCTTGTCCAATAACTCTATCTTTCATTTTCTCTTCAAGTTCCATAACAGTTTTAACTTGTTCTTGAACCATATTTCCTAAAGGAATACCTGTCCACGAAGAGATTACCTCAGCAATTTGTTCCTTTGTTACATTTTTATAGATATATGAACCCTCTTCTTGTAACTCTTCTAATTCTTTATTTAAAACAGCTAACTCTTCTTTATCATCTTCAACGCTATTAATCTTCTCTAATAACTCTTTTTGCTGATTCCAGTTCTCTTCAATCTGTAAAATCTCATCTTTTACATACTCAATCTCTTCTTCAAGTATTAAGATTCTTTTAGAGTAATCTTTGATTGAGTTATCATCATCTCTTTTTAAATAATCAATCTCTCTTTGCTTTTCAATTATCTCAGTATTTAATTTTTGTAAAGCGTATGGAATATTAGTCTTACTAATTTTTACATTTGCGCAAGCTGTGTCTAAAACATCTATAGCTTTATCAGGTAATTGTCTACCTGTTATATATCTTGCAGAAAGTATTGCAGCAGACCTTAGAGCTTCATCTTCAATATATACATTGTGTACTTGTTCATATTTACTAGCAATTCCTCTTAAAATAGTAATTGCTTGGTCTATAGTTGGTTCTAAAAGATTAATTTTTTGAAACCTTCTCGATAAAGCAGGGTCTTTTTCAAAATATTTTCTATACTCTAACCATGTTGTTGCAGCTATTGTTCTTAGTTCACCACGTGCTAAGGCTGGCTTTAATAAATTTGCTGCATCTCCTCCACCTTCATTTCCTCCTGCACCAATAAGAGTATGTGCTTCATCAATAAAAAGAATAATAAATTGAGTATTAGCTTGTATCTCTTTTATAACAGCTTGAAGTCTTCTTTCAAACTCACCTTTTACACTTGCTCCTGCTTGTAAAGCACCTAAGTCTAAAGATAAAATTTGAGCTTCATATAGATGGTCTGGAACTTCTTTATTTACTATTTTAAGAGCAAGCCCTTCAACAACGGCAGTTTTACCAACCCCCCCTGCTTCTCCAACCATAATAGGATTGTTTTTTCTTCTTCTTAATAAAATATCAACGGCTTGTTTTATCTCACTATCTCTACATAAAACTGGGTCAATCTTTCCCTCTTTTGCAAGATTTGTTAAATTGGTAGTATATTTTTCTAACTCAGTGCCTTGAGAGACTTTTTTTGTTACTATTATTATCGCTACTTAACTTTTCTATTGCTTGATCATTTAAACCAATAATTAACTCTTTTGCTTCTTCAAACTTTATATTTCTTAAAAGCCTAAAGTATGCTGTATTTCCATATTTTATTTCATTGTCAAAAAGGGCTAAGATTAGTGAAGATTCACTTATCTCATTTGAAGCTAATGAAACTCGTGCTATTACATATGACTCTTCAAGCCATTGAACTAAAAGTGTAGAGAAAATAGGATTTGTACTCTCTGTAGAAGCAACTCTTGTACTTGCCTGTAAAGTATTAAAAACCTCTTGTGCATCTATTTCATAATGTGCTAGAACTGTATTAAAAATACTTGAATCATTTTCTAACATTGAGTAAAGAATATCTTCTATTAAGATTTCATTTCCTCCTCTTGAAATACATCTTTGTGCAGCTTGCTCTAAATATTTTTTTGTATTTATATCTAAAGAATTAATCATCTCTTTTAATTCTAATTTCATCATTTTCCTTTTTGTGCAATAATTATATTTTCATCATAATTGGAATTTCCAATCCAACTATTAATACCTAAATAAGTCTCTTCATTTTCATTTAAAAGTAACTTTTTTTATTCTCTTTTTTTATCTCAAAGCAAACATCATGTTCTAAAGGTTCGTTTAGTGAAAATGAAATTAGATTATTTAGTTCATTCATTTTGTCGCCTAAAATACTATATTTGATTAGGTCCTCTTGTGTTGCATTTTTCAATAAAACTCTAAACTTTGCATTTTTACTAACAACTGATTCACCTATTAAAAAATCACTTCCTAAAGAGATATTCTCACTTCCAAGTGATGAATACTGCCAAGAAGGGATATCGTACTTGCTAGGGATACATTGAATAATTTCTAAATCATTATGTGATAAATAGTGTCTAAGAACAGCTTTTAAAGTTCCTGCTGATTTATGCTTCATACTTAAAATTCCAATATAGGGAATAAGCTTTTGAAGGTTAAGAGAAGAGTTACTAGTATTAATATTTGAATAAAGACCTAAAAAAGAGAGAATATATTTTGAAAATTTATCTTTTAAGTCGTTTCTATACTGTATGTAATATCTATGTTTTTCCAAATGGGAAATACAAAACGTTGCAAATGATGATTAAACAAATCTAAAAAAAATCTTGTAAAATGTGATCTGAATCATAACTATCTAAAACCATCTCTGTAAAATGCGATGGCATAGGAGAGGAACTTCCAAAAATTCCTAAAAAGTTTAAAGTTATTTCAACTTTTACTTCTCCTAAAAGCTCAATAAAAACTATATTTGCTATTTCAGTTTTTTTGAAAAGATAGACTTGGATTAGCTTTAAAAATAATATGCTTATAAAGCTTTTCATAATCACTTTGAGGATAAAATCTTTTTAAATATGCACTCACTACTCTAATTGATTGAGGTAATGTATATCTAAAAGTTGATTCTTTTATTCTTTGATTTATATTTTCTATATTCATACTACTTCTACATCAAATCTTGTGTGCCAAGTTTTGCAGGCCACTCATATATTTCTTTATTTTGCATATCAACTGTAAGTTTATGAAAAGAGTTGATATTACTATATAAAGCAAGGAACTCATTTAAAATTGAACAAAATAGATATGCCTCACCTAAGCAAGAAAACTTACTTGGATCAATCTTTAAAAAAAACATGAATACCTCTTATGGGTAAACCTTTATCAATCATCTCACAAGTTTTATATGAAATACTCTCTAATCCTTTTAGATTCATCTGAGTTTTTTTCTTTTTGTTTTATATTATAAGCACCAAAAAAATCGTATGTTTCAAGTATTGTTCTAAACGATTTAATATTATCAAGAGATAAATAATTCAATGACATATTTGAAATAATTCTCCATAAAAAATCACCTGCTATTGGAGGAGGATAACTTTCAGATGGAATAGTTATATTTTTAAAAGATAAATTTTCTGTATTTGAAAGAGCATTTGCAACACAAATATCACCTAAAAGTAAAGATGAAGGTAAGTCTCTATTTGTACATAATATTTTTACAGAAACTGTTGCATTAGTTTTTGTTAAACTATCTTCTATATTAGTAGATGCAAATCTTAAATAAGTATTTGTTCTTTCACCATCAATAGATAGTTTTATCCTTGAAGAGTAGTATTCATTGTCATCATCTAAATGTTCAAAAGATTCAAAAGGCAAATAATCTTGATATATGTTTTTACTAGATATCCAACCTCTAACCTTCTCTATAGAAAATATCTCGCTATGATTTTTATCTAATTCAGAAGGGATAATCAAAAATTCATCTTGTTCTTGATTTTTTCTAATAGGTACAGTATCCGTCTCAAATAAATTTATGACTGGCGTACAATACAAAGAAAAGTGCTCTTTTTTTTAAGGTTTCTGCATGTAAAAATCTTTTAGAAAACTGGATTTTTATTTTAAAGCTTCTTGACTTTGAAAGAATCTCTTCTGAGATGTCAGATATTTTATTTAAATTCAGTAAGTCAACAAATAGATACTTATCTCTAAAACAGAAAAACTCTTGTAATAAAATATATCCATCAAACACATTTAAAGGATAAGGTGTCATAGTTTCTAAAGAGTTGAAACCCACAGGAACTATAGATTTACTATCTAAATTGATATCGAATATTGACTTCTCATCTTCATCCTTTAATGTAATTTCAATCTTCTCTATATAATTTGTCAAAAATAGATATAAATCTTGTGCTATAAATTTTGAACCACTTAAATATATTCTTAAATTATTGAAAATAATATCAGCTAATGTACCAGATGTTGTCATATTCATTTTAAGCTCTAAAGAACTCTTTTTTTCCATGAATAAAATAATCAACATCTACTAAATCTAAAGGCATAACTATGGTATCGTATGTTGTTCTAAACTTGCACTGTGTAGAATCTGAGTTATTTTTACTTAAAACTTCAGTATCTCTTTTTACTTTTACATTATTTACAGAGTTTTTGATTGCTTCATATTGAATAATACTATAAGAAGGAATTGGACGTACATAATTTGGCCATAAAAGCTGAACTAAAGTATGTGCAACTTCAGGAAGTTCTTGGTCTAACTGCTGTTTTAATCTTCCGGTTAAAAATGAAAAACCTTCCAATAGTCTTTCTACATCAGGGTCTTGTCCCTCTTTAGAAAGATATGTCGAAAGTCCTGGGTTTTTCTTTGAAAATTCAGAGCCTAAGCTTCGTAAAGAAGTCAGTTCTTCTTTATAATAATTGTTAAATACCATCTTTATATATCTTCACTTTTCCATTTTTTTAATAAATCAGCTTTAAAATTTATCTTTTTACTTTTTCCATTTACTACAAGATAACCTTCTATAAATATATTCATATGATTTAATGTCAGTTTTTCTCTTGATACCCCCCCTACTTTTGTCTTATAAAGTCTTGGTTCATATTTTCTAATACAAACTTCAGAATGACGTTCTATTAACTCAATAGAGTCTTTCATACTCAAATTTATATTATTTAAATCAGGTCGTCCATAATCCTTCGCTATCTCTGCACTTCCTGCATTTGTAGAGAATATACGAGAAAGATTATTAGCAATTGAGGCATAAATTGCCTCCTCATTGCTTTTATATTCTTTTTCGTTAAATTCTTGAGATAACCTCTCAAATAGACTCCCTTTATACATAAGACTAATCTTTATCTAGTTTTCCAACTAAAGATAATTCAAAACTTGCACCCATATATTTGAAGTGAGGTCTTAATGAAATTTTTACTTTATACCAACCTGGATCATCAGCAACATCTTCAACTACAATTGAAATATCTTTAAAAGGTCTCTTACTTCTAATCTCTGCACTTGGGTTCTCTTGATTTGCTACATATTGTTTAGCCCACTTGTTTAGTTCTCTTTCTAAATCAGCTCTTTCTCTCCAAGAACCAATATGCTCTCTTTGTAGAACTTTAATATAGTGAGACATTCTTGTAATCGCAAAAAGGTATGGAAGTTGTGTCCCTAACTTATAGTTAAGTTGTGCTTCATTTCCTTCAGGAGTATTAGGGAAAATCTTAGGTTCTTGAGCAGAAGTTGCAGCAAAGAATGCAGCCGAGTTACTTCCTTTTCTCATAATTAATGGAATGAAACCTTGCTCAGATAATTCATACTCTCTTCTATCTGAAACAAGAACTTCTGTAGGGATTTTCATCTCAATATCACCCATACTCTCAAATGTATGAACAGGTAAATCTCTAACTTCACCACCTGATTTTGGTCCTATAATATTTGTACACCATCTATAGTTTGCAAAACTATCAGTAAGTTTACTTGCAAATGGATAGATAGTATTTCCCCCCCATAAATAATCTTCATGATCTTTAGATACATTTTCTTTATAAACAAAGTTAGAGATAGGATTATCTTCTGGATCATATGGAGCTCTAAGTAAAAATCTTGGAAGTGTTAAACCAACATATCTAGAATCTTCATTTTTTTCTAAATCCTCTCCAAGCTGCAAATTGAGGAGAACTCATAACATCTTCAATATCTTTTAAATCTGGCAAACCTTCAAAGCTTTTTAGTCCAAAAAACTTAGGCCCTGCTGCTGCAATAAATGGAGCATGACTCATAGCTGAGATTGATGCAACTTTATTTAAAAACTTAATATCTACATTTGAAGGAGATAGTTCATAATCAGCAATAATAGTACCTACAGGTTCTCCACCAAACTGTCCATATCCACTTGTATAAACATGTTTATATAATCCTGTTTGAGTAATATCTAAACTCTCTTCAAAGTCTTCCATCAAGTCTTCTTTAGAAACATTAATGATTTCCATTAAAATGTTTTGTCTAAAGTCTGTTCTTTCAACAAGCATATATAATCCACGCCATTTAGATTCTAAAGCTTGGAACTCTTTATGGTGTAAAATTTCATCCATCTGTGCAGATATTTTTTCATCAATTTCTGCAATCATCTTATCAATGATTGATTTATTTACTTTCTCATCTTCATTATCTGATTTGATAAGTTCTTCTATTAAAGCACCAACTCCTGATTTTACTACACCATATGTATCATCTTCTTGTGTAAGACTTGTCTGTGCTACAATACTATCTAGTAAACTAAGATGTTCTAAATCTGTCATATTTTGAGCTATTGATTCTTCTGTTGACATAAACTTCCTTTATAAATTTTATTCTTTAGAACTTAAGTTCAGTTCTGACATTAGTGCGTCTCTTTCTTCTTTTGATGAAATTGCACTCTCTATTGCTTTTCTAAATGCTGAAACATTTCCTAAAGGTCCTTTTAGAGCCATTAAAGATTGTCTTAACTCCATTAAAACTTTCATTTCTGGAACTTTTTCAACAATTTTCTCTGGTGAAAAGTCTTTGATACTATCAATTTTTAAATCTACATTTAAAGATGAATCTTCATCATCAATAAGTTTGTTATCAACATTAAAAGATACTGATAAATCTTGTCCTTTTAAAACATCATTAAAATTACTTTTATCAACTTTAATTGCTTTTCTATCTTCAACAGGAACTTTCTCTTCATTTGGGTTATATTCACCTAATAAAGTGATTTTATACGGTATCTCTACATCCTCTTCCATATCCCCCCCAGTAGCTGGTTTATAGGTTACGTTGATTCTCTCTTTTGGTGATTCTGATTGTTTGTTCATTATTTCTCCTAATTAATTTTAATTTCAAATGCACTATTAATATCTGTTTTACAAAGATTTTTGTAAAGTAAATCCAATTTATCGCTATGTATATCGATATTTGAAAATGATGTTAAAAGCAAAGTAAAAACTTTTGATGCAAGTTTTGGGTTCCACTCAACTAAATGATATTTTTCAATATCCTTCTCTAAAGCTTCTAATAAAGCAAGAGCCATCTCTTTTTTGTCAAATTCAACTGCTAACTGCGCATGTAATAGCCTTAAATTAAATTTTTCCTCAATACTTGATGCATTTTCTGTTTTATTACTAAGTAATATCATCGCATCTTTCAATTTGTTTTCATTTGCCAAGTCATATACTTCAGATTTTAAGTTAGTACTCTCTTCTTTATCATCACTTGTTTCAACATTTGATTCAGTTATATTAGAAGAGAGTAGCTCTTCTTGAATCCATTTTTTTTGTTCTATTTGAAGCAAAAGGTTTGTCATCAATAAAAGTTAAATCTAAAATCCCATCATTTGTTTTTAAAAAAACTTACTAACATATTTTTGAGCTCTTTTGCTTCTTCAAAATTTTTTTTGTTTTTTTCTAAAATATTAAATGAATAATAGTGCCCATCAATCCAAAATGGTGATACCTCAACTATCTCTTCAACTAAATAAAATGCTTCTTCATACTCTTTATTTTTATATAAAGTCTCCACCTCATCCAATTCAAGTTCAGATGGTGGTTGAAGAAAAGTCTTTTTTTTCCTTCTGTATTTGGTAAACCTTCTGTTTCAAGCCATGAAAGCAATCTTGTGATTCTTAGTGCTTTTAGATTTGAAATATCTTGTTTTCTATAATAATTGTTAAGCAAATTCGCATTCTTTTTAAAACTTCTTAATACTTTAATAGCATCTGCATCATTCACTATTTCAGTAATTTCCTCTTTTTTTTCAACATATATTTTTTTGATTATTTTCTTCTTTTTTTTCTAATACTATATCTTTTAATATTTTTTCTTTATTTTCTTCTTCAGCCTTACTCTTTTTTTTCATCTAGTAATTTTTTATAAAATTGTATGATTTTTCTAAAATTATTATTTTCTGTTTCAAGATGTATATTTATATTTGAATCTAATTTTTGGAATAATTCTAAAAATTCTACTTCATCTTCAACACTATTTTTAATACTCTCATTTAAAACAATATCATTTGTTAGGTTTTCTTCTATCCAGGTGAATACATTGTTTTTTGCTTTTTTTTGATTTAGGATAAATTTCACTTTTAAATTTTTCTAAAAGCTCATTGTAAATAAAAAGTCCCTCTTTTAAGCCTTTCCAAGAGTTATTTTTCCATAGTCCATATAACATCCATGAGGCTATTTTTAAATCTTTACTTTCATTTATTAAAAAAAATTTTCACAATCTTTTACTACAAGCTTCCAATCAGTACCGTCCTCATGTGTCACGCTACTGTTTTTATCAACTTCTTGTTCTATAAGTAAAAAAGAGTCTTCGTATTTGCAGTCTTCTCCACAAGGAAGAGAGCCTTCAAATACCTTTAATATCAAATCTTTCAATCTGAAAAACCTTATGATTTATTATTTAAAAATGAGAAAAAAAAGATTACATTTGTGCGTATTCTATCTTTTTATTTTTTAAAGATGCTTTAAAAATTTCTAAGAATATTATAAATATATTCAGATATATATTATATATTTATTTTGAAATATGTTATTTAAATTATGTGTTTTTAAATTATTTTTCAATAAAATGACAAAAAAACTTGGACTAACTAATGGGAAATGAATACAACGTAATTGAAAAAGCTGTTATAAAATGTGCCTGCGGAGGACCTGTAACTTTAACTTCTAGTGCAAAAGTCGAAAGAATAGCAGGAGAAAAACCACTATATTTAAACGATATAATAGGCGCACCAGTAGCTTGTCCTAGAAGTAAAAACCCCCCCTGTTCTGTTGTAGCTTCCATATCTATGGCAGGAACAGAAGCTAACGTTTGCTCAACTAGTGAATACTTTTTATTAAGAACTACTGGATTTACAACAGATAAAGGTCGTGCAGTTATTTTATCTAATCCTGGACAAGGAACTTCAAAGATAGCAAAAGTACCAAGTGTAGAAAATCTAGTCGTACAAGAGGACCCACCTCTTGAAAAAGTAGTAAGAGAAGAAAAGAAAAAAAGAACACAAAAGAAAGTATGCTCTATATTTTTTTAAGAAAAAGCGAAGAAATATATAAGCCTTTAAGACCTACAAGAGAGTTTATAAAAGCTGATGAAACTTTCCTTGCAAAAGATGGACTCTTAGATATAAAAGATAATATCCATGTGCATACCTTTGCATATATCTATATAACTCAAGAAAATAAAACAATAGAATACAAAGTAATCAGCAAAGGAACACTATACAGTGAAGAACTAAAAGAGATATTCTTTAAAAATACACAAACAAATATAGAGTACAACTATATTCCACTAGAAAAAGATAGTAAAGGAGATATCTCATATAGTAGTATAAAACTACAAGATAAAGCAGATATACAAAAACTTATTAGACTAAGTATAGATCCTAAACAACCAGATCAAAAAGATTATTTCTATTTTAAAGATGCCCAAGGGATAAACGATAATGAAATCACAAAAGAAGACTTAGAAACTC
>JDSG01000142.1_pt1 | contig 17095 bp, 31 predicted proteins | sample 199341 | NCBI WGS metagenome assembly JDSG01 (sample SAMN02584197, study PRJNA231836) | bioreactor metagenome | isolation source: continuous culture bioreactor short generation time transfer1 day 52 after... | place: Germany: Bremen | reverse complement strand
TATTAAGAGCTTTTTCAACACTGTCTCTCAAGCTAACTGAAAAAGACGATGTTGCAAGAACCGATAGACAAAGTCCAGCTAACATTAATTTTTTTTCCATATGTTCCTCCCTCCCTTAAGATAAATACTAATCGCAACATAATATAACAATTTCTTATATTTAGTTTAATAAACTTGTAATATAAATTATTTTATTATATACTTTCATATATTTTACCATAAAAAGTTTATAATATGATTACAATCAACTTAAAAAACAAAAAAACTTTTAAAGTTATTTTGAATCATCTTAATATTTTATATATTGAAGATGAAAAAAACATAAGAGAAAATATTACAAAAACCTTAAATATGCTGTGTTCTAGGGTTTACTCAGTAGAAAATATTCAAGATGCTCTATTAATATTAGAAGAAAATAGAATTGATATAATAATATCTGATATTAATTTACCAAAAATCTCAGGAATAGAATTTATAAAAAAATCTGAGAAAAAAATAGTAGCTATATTCCCGTTATTTTTTTAAGTGCTTATACTGATAAAGACTATCTACTTGAGGCGTCAAGACTAAAACTTGTTGATTATCTTGTTAAGCCAATAGATTTTAATATCCTTCATGATGCACTTTTAAAAGCTTGCGAAGAGATTGTTAAAAATGGTAATTATATTGTTGATTTTGAAAATAATATTTCATATAATGTAATGAATAAAATACTATATCACAAAAAAAACAATGAAGAAATTGATCTTACAGCAAAAGAGATTGAACTACTTGACTACCTTATAACTAATCACTCTAGAGTTGTATCTCATGAAGAAATTAAAGAGAGAGTTTGGGACGATTCATTTGATGTTACAGATTCAGCTTTAAAAAAACCTATTGACTAAACTTAGAAAAAAAATTGGAAAAGATTGTATCAAAAATATTTCAGGTGTAGGATTTAAAATTAATTTTCATTAAACTTTATTTAAATCACCTTTATTTAAAACTATTTTAAATACCGCTCCTCTACAAGCTCTTTGATTATATTCAAAATTCTCATTAAAAACCTCCAGTTTTCCACTTAAATTTTTTTTGTAATAATCTCTTTACTCATATATAATCCAACCCCCCTGTTCCTTTATTTTTTTTCTTTTGTAGTAAAGTAAGGTTCAAAAATTCTTTCTATTATTTTATTATCAATTCCACCTGCATTATCCTTAATTTCAATAATCACTTTTTCTTCTTTTTCATATATATTTATAAAAATTGCCTTAGTAAAAGTATCATCATATTTTATCAATTCATCTTTTGCATTATTCAGAATATTTATAATAACTTGAACTAACTCATTTTCATAAGTTAAAAATTTTATAGGTTTGATATCTTTAATAATATTAATTTTCTTTAATTGATAAAAGTCTTTAACCAAAATCATACATTTGTCAATAATTAAATCACCTGATGTAACTATTTCTCTTTTGTCAGGTTTAAAAAAAATTTCTAAAATCATCTATTGTTTTTGATACATACTTTACAGTTTCTGTAATTCTATCTACTGAATAATCAAAAGTCTCATCAGACAAACTATCTAATTCTTTCTCAACTTTCATCCCCCCCGTAGCTGCCGTTGATATAGAAGACAATGGTTGTCTCCACTGATGAGCAATATTTCCTATCATCTCTCCCATTGCTGCCATTTTAGATTGTTGAGCTAAGATATTATGTTGTCTAGTATTTTCTTCCATTTGTTTTTTTATTTCATCTTGATAATCAACAAATTTCTTTTCTAAATCTTTTGAAATATATTTTGATATAAGAAGTAATACTATTGTTAGGAAAAAAAACAAATTATCACCATATTTTTTATGTAAGATTCGTATCTTTCATTATACTCTTGTTCTCTTTTTTCTAACATTTTTTTCAAGTTCATCTTCATAAAATCCAGTACCTACAACCCATTGTAAATCATTAATACCTTTTACAAAAGATGTCTTCAAACTAACTTTTTTTTCTTAAAGGATTAAAGACTCCTTTATATTGAATATAATCCTCACCATTTTTTTGCAATATTTATGATTTTATCACCTATTTCATTCGAGATTTTGAGATTAAGTTCTTTAAAGTTTTTACCTATAAAATTTTCATTTGCATGAGATAAAAAAACTCCATCATAATTCATAACAAAAATATAGTTTATTTTTTTCATATCTTATTTCTTTAATATGTTCTAATATTTTTTGCTCCATATCTTTTTTTAAATTCATCTAAATATTCACCTGTACCTATAAACCAATTATAAGGTTCAAATTTTTTTTAAAATAACCTATTTTTTTTATACTGTTTTTTTTGTTTTTTTCCTCTGGTTTAAACCAAAACCAATCATAATAAGTCTCTTTTTTTTGTTTTTAAGATTCGATTCATCTCTTGAATAAGATAAACACCTTTAGCATCTTGATATTTCCATAAATTTTTACCCTCAATTTTAGGGAAACCTGCATTTAAAATATTTTTTCCATCCATCTCATAAATAAAAAAAATATCCTCTACCTTTATTAAATCTTATAGTTCTTAAAGTATCTTTTATTATAGAAGCGATCTCTTCTTTAGATTTATTTCTATTGTTTATATATATATTCTCTATAATTTCATATGCTTGATCAACTTCTTTTTTTAAAGATTTTTTTAATTCTTTCTCAGTCGTTTTTATTATTCTGTTAGTAAAGTTTATAGCTCTATCAACTCTTTCTTTAATATATTTTTTATTATTTTCTCTATATTCATTTTCGAGATTTTCTTTCTCATTATTAAAATTTGTAGTCTTTTCTACATATAAAAAAAATGTTAAAAAAACTCCTAAGATAATGGCAGATAAGGAAGGTGCATACTTTATAAAATTAAATATTTTCTTTTCATTTTTATATTGCATTGAGATATCTTTCCTTCCTTGTATTATAAAATTATATACTAATTTTCACTAACAAACAAATAACTTAACTCTTTTTTTATAAACTATATAATATATTTAGATATTTATTCACTTTGAGAAAGTAACTTTTATGAAAAACACCTTATTAACAAAAACTTTTATTATTCTACAGTTTTTAACTTCTGCTCTATTCTCAAATGAATTATATTTATCTAAAGAAGAAAGTGAATTTTTAAAAGAAAAAAAATTCATAACTATGTGTATCGATCCAAATTGGATGCCTTTTGAAAAATATAAAAATGGTAAACATATTGGAATATCTGCTGATTACTTTAAAATTATACAAGAAAAGATAAAAATACCAATACGAATCATTCCTGCTAAAACATGGTCTAAAGCATTAGACCTTGCAAAGGAAAAAAGATGTGATATTCTTTCACTTATTATGAAAACCCCCCCTAAACGTTCAGAATATTTAAACTTTTCTAAACCATATTTAACTGTTCCTCTTGTATTAGCTACTAGAATTAATGAAGTATTTGTAAATAAATTACAATATCTCTCAAATAAAAAAAATTGCTCTTGTAAAAGAGTATGCTTATAATGAATTATTAAAAAAAATAAATATCCAGATATTAATTTCATTGATGTAAAAAATATTGAAGAAGGATTAGAAAAAGTTAATGATAATGAAGTTTATGGTTTTATTGGTAGCTTATCAACAATAGGATACCACATTCAAAAAGATTATTTTGGACAGCTTAAAATAGGAGGAAAATTTGATAATAAATGGAGTTTAAGTGTAGGAATAAGAAATGATATGCCTTTACTAACTTCAATCTTTAATAAAATAATTGATTTAATTACAGAAGAAGAACATCAAGTCATTGCAAATAAATGGTTATCTGTAAAATATATCAATGTATCATATAAATATATTTTTGAAATTGTTGTTATAGCTTTTTTTTAATTATTATTATAATTCTTTTTATAAATAGAAAACTTTCACAAGAAATAAAAAAAAGAAAAGAAATTGAAAACTATTTAAGTATTATTATAAAAGGTGCAAGGTTAGGTACATGGCTTTGGGAACCAAAGACAAATAAAAATAAAATAAATTCGACATGGGCTTCAATGATAGGATATTCAAAAGAAGAAGTAAATGAAATTGGAGATTTTTTTTCAAGCTTGTCCACGAAGATGATATAAAAAAGATAACTTTAGCACTTCAAGAACATAAAACTGGCATTACTGATTCTTATGAAGCAGAATTTAGAATGAAAACTAAAAATGGCAATATAAAATGGATATATTCTTGTGGCAGTATAGTTGAAAAAGATTCTGAAGAAGAAGCCATTTTAATAGCAGGCATCCATCAAGACATTACTCAAAACAAAGAACTTGAAAAAGAAGTAGAAAATAAAAATAAATTTATAATGCAACAATCAAGACAAGCAGCAATGGGAGAAATGCTTGAAAATATTGCTCATCAATGGAGACAGCCTTTATCCGTTATCACAACCTCTGCAAGTGGGGGGGTAAAGTTAAAAAAATGAATTTAAAACCCTATCAAATGATGAGCTTATTGAATCAATGAATCAAATAATGAAAAGTGGTAATTATTTATCACAAACAATTGAAGACTTTAGAGGTTTTTTTTCAGAAAAGAAAAAGTTTTATCAGAAATCAATACTAATGATTTAATAGAAAAATCTTTACAATTTTTAAAATCTAAAATCATAAATAGAAATATTCAGATAGTATCAAATATTTCAGATGATATAATATACTCATATGAAAATGAATTTGTACAAGCACTAATAAACATATTTGCTAACGCAGTAGATGCATTAGAATTAAGTCATAAGAATAGATATATCTTTATTGAAGAATTTTCAGATGAGTACTATATAAAAATGTCTATTAAAGATACAGCAGGAGGTATTGATGAGAAAATTATATTTAAAATATTTGATCCTTACTTTACAACTAAACATAAATCACAAGGAACAGGTATAGGTCTTTATATGACAAGAGAAATTATTGAAAAACATCTAAAAGGCTCTATTAAAGTTTCTAATGAGACTTTTGTATATAAAAATGAACTTTATACTGGTGCAAATTTTACAATTAAAATTCCAAAGATCTAAAATTTATGAAATATATTAAAAGTACTTTTTTTCTTACTTATAGTTTTTTTTAATTCTCTTTCTCTCCGCATTAAATTTTATTCATTTTAAAATGAGAGAGGAATATTTTGATTATTATAAGCTATCAAATAAAATGAAACATTTAAATGATACATATAGTTTATGTTCAGGTTTATTAAGCACAAATCCAAGTAAAGAAAATATATCAAGTTGTAATTTAGTTTTTAAAGAAATTAAAAAAATAATTAATGAGATTGAAGACAAATGTCCATATACAGTCTTTTATACAAAGTATATGCATAAAGAATAACTTGTAATTTTTTTATTAAATTTAGTATAATTATAATATGTTGCCAAACCTAGAGTGATCTAGGGACGGAAAGCCACGAGTCTCAAGTAGATAGTCGGGTTGCCAAAACAATATTGTTTTGTCTTAAATATCTTCTGAGACTTCTTTAAATATAAAGGAAGAAGTCATGATTTTATTATCATTTATTAAAGCCTTAGGTCAGCATTTTTTTATCTGGAGTTTACCTTTTTTTACTATTTTAATTAATATACTAAAAGGAAGAGAACTTTTTGAGTTAAATGTGTGGATTGCACTTGGAATTGGATTTTTAATCCATTTTATGTGGGAAACAGTATATCTTATAATGCAAAAAAAAGAGTACCATAAGAATCTCTTATGATACTCTCTATAGATATGCATGAAATTAATCAAGGTAATAATACACCTATATAGATAAAGTTTTACTTAATTTAGCATAAGTAATACTTATAATAATAGAGAATTTAAAAATTAATTTTCTACTACATTCTATTGAATATCTATTTCTATAATAAATTCTGCACCTTTGTATTTTTTCTCTTTATAAATAAATTCTTTATTTGTAACTTGTATTGAACCTTTTAATAACTTAGTAATTATTTCTCTTGTCATATAAAGACCTATACCTGTTCCTTGTGACTTATGTTTTGTTGTAAAATATGGTTCAAAAATTCTATCTATTATATTTTCAGATATTCCTTTCCCTGTATCATAAATTCTAATAACTAATTTTTCATTTTCTTTATAGATATCTATAAAAATAAACTTTTCTGAAGATAAATTAATTAATGCGTCTTTTGAATTATTTAAAATATTTACTAAAGCTTGGACTAACTCATTTTCTAGAGAATTAATTTCAATAAGTTCAATATCTTTTATAATCTTTATCTCTTTTGCTGTAAATTGAGCACTTACTAAATTCAGTGTTTTATCTATTGTATTTAAAATATTAAACTTCGATATTTTATTTTGGTTTGGATCAAAAAAAAGTTCTAAAGTCTTCAATAGTACTAGACAGATGTTGTGCTGTATTATTTATAGTATCTAAATAGGAGTTTAGATTACTTTCATTTAATAAACCTAGTTCATTTTGTACCTTTGCTCCTGTAGCAGAAGTTGAAATTAAAGATAAAGGCTGTCGCCATTGATGAGCAATATTACCAATCATTTCACCCATTGCAGCCATCTTTGTTTGTTCAAATAATATTTTATCTTTTTGTCTACTTCTCCCTACTTCAGCTTGTATTCTATGTTCAAGGTTTTCATTAATTAATTGAAGTTTATTCTCACTCTCTTCTAATTCTTTATTTGCTCTTTTTAAACTACTCGTTTTTTTTCTTTTACTTTTGAATTTAAAATCTCTTTTTGATATATAAGAAAATAGACAAAAATAAAAAGAATACATAAAATAATAAAAATTAAAATATACATAACTAAAGCTATTTGTATTGTTTCATCAATTAAATCTTCTTGAACATAAGATACTATCCAAGCAACAGTATCTTTTGTAATGTTATGAAGTACAGGATAAAAGGAAGTCACTCTTGACTTTCCATTATGTGTTATATAAATAGAAAACCGTTCTCCTTTATTCATTAAATCATAAATTTCATCTCTTTTTTCATTTAACTTACTTGAATTATCTTTTATACACTTTTTTTTAAAGTATGATTATGAGTCATTGCAATCATATAATTTTCATGTTCAGAACTAGGATAATATTTTAAAATCAAGTCATCTCTTTCCATGCATGAGATTTAAATATATCTTTTCTTACTAAAAAATGTGTATGTATTTTATTTACATCTGTAAAATATTTTTGAAGTAATTCAGTTGAAAAAGATATCTCAACAGAACCTAAATGTTTTTTTATTATTGTTAATTATTGGATATACATTTCTAAATGCATGAGAAGTTCTTCCTTGAGCAAAACCTCTTACTACTTCTAAGTTTTTATTTGTAAAATTAAAGTCTGTTCTAATATTAGTAAGATCATCACCAAATTTACTTGGCTTATGCATTCTTAAAAATACAATATTATCAGGAAAAACAAAATGATATTGCAAAATTCCCTTTTCTTTATATAATTCATATTTTGAAGTAAATAAATCTATAGCTTTTTTTTCTTAACCTATCAACAGCCTTTTCATCATTTATACTTTTTGCAATATTCGCATTATAAAATATATTTAGAAACTCTTGATTTTGGATAGTCTCTTTAAAGACTACGTCAGCAGTTGTTTTTTTGATTATGTAGTAAAATACCATAAAATATATCTATCTTATTTGTATGATTAATTAAAATTGATTGTATTCTATTTTTTTTATAAAAACCAACAATACTAAAAAAGATAAGTAGAAAAATGAAAAATAAAACCATTACATAAATTAAGTTTTTTAGTTTATTATTCATATATTAACTTTTTGTAAATTTTTATAATGTAAAAATAATTTTACAACTTAATTATATTTAACTAACTTAATCAATATAAAGAAATATATAAAGTTTTTATATTTTATAATCTAAGGGAATTTCAATAATAAACTTTGCGCCTTTATAATCAATACCATTATAAGAAAAACTTTCATTAGAGACATTTAAACTACCATTTAAATGCGTTCTTATAATCTCTTTACTCATAAATAACCCTATTCCTGTACCCTGAGATTTATGTTTTGTTGTAAAATATGGTTCAAAGATTCTATACATAATATCTTCTGGTATTCCTTTTGCATTATCTCTTATTTCTATTAGTGATTTATTATCTTTTTTATAAGTTTTGATAAATATTAACTTTTTCTTGATTTTCTAGTTTTACTAAAGCATCTCTCGCATTATTTAAAATATTTATTAAAACTTGCATAAGTTCATTTTCTATTGAAAATAACTCAAAATCTTCTATATCTTGTATTATTTTAATCTCTTTTGCCGTAAATTGAGCAGTCAAAATATTTAATACTTTAGAAAAAATAGCTCTAATATTAAATTTACTAAACTTATTATTTGTTGGGTTAAAAAAACCTCTAAAATCTTCAATAGTATGAGATAAATATTGTGCAGATTCATTAATAGTAGTTAAAGCAGAATTTAATTGAGTATCACTTAAACAATTCATCTCTTTTTGTAGTTTTGTACCAGTTGAAGCTGTTGAAATTACTGAAAGTGGTTGTCTCCATTGATGCGCAATATTTCCTAACATTTCACCCATTGCTGCCATTTTACTTTGTTGTACAAGTAAATTTTCTTGTTTCCTTTTATTATTTTCATACTCAATTATCGTACTTGTATATTTTTTTTAATAGTTTTATCAATCATAAAAGATACAAATATAGCAATTATAATAGCAATGAAAGATAATAAACTAACCCAAAATATTGTTTTATTTATTGTATCATTTGTATGAGAGATAATTGATTCTCTCATCATAGAAATTTGTTTCTCTAAATCTTCATAATAAAAACCACTTAAAATTATCCAATTCCAATCTTTTTGAAAATAAATATATGACATTTTTAATGCAGGAAGTTTAGTAGATGGTTTTTTTTATACCAATACTCGGCATAGCCTTCACCTTTCTCTTTTATTAAATTTAAAAAAATTCTTTCTAAATCTGTTACCTTTTACATCTTTACTACTATCTGAAACTTTTTTTCCCTACTAACTCTGGTCGATTTGAATTTAATAAAACAGTAGCAAATTCATCACCACCATCTAAATTATGTACATTTAATATAACTAGATATTTATCATCTTTATTATATTTAATTCTTGAAAATCTACTTAACACATACTTTTTAATCTGATTTTCTATAACATCAAGATACTCCCCCCCTATACCAATTACTAAATCAAGTGGTTCAAACTTTGTAATACATATGATTTTAGGAAATTCTTTTTCTTGATTTTCAGGCTTATTAAAATAAATTTTACTATAAGCTATATCATCTTCTTTTAGTCTATTTTCATAAATTTTTACTAAATTCTGACCTTTACTATCTTTAAAATTTGTTAAATCTTTATTGATAAATTTTTTTCATTGGATGACCAAAATTACTTTTGTTTTATTATCATACATAAAATAATAACTACGTTTGCTGTTAAATTTAATTACAGATAAAGTTTCTGCAATCTTTTTTTTAATCTCTTCTTTATTGTGGGTATGCTTATATGTTTTATAAGTAAAATCAGCCACATTTAAAGCAATTTTTATTTTTTTTCTTTTAAAGAATCTCTTAATTTCTTTTCAATTTTTGTTATTTGAAATTGAATAGAATCATTTACAAAATTAACATCTTTATATACTTCTTTTTTATGTTCTTCAGTATACTCTTTTTTAGTTTGTTCAATATGCTCTTCCATATGATTTTTAAACATATTAACTGTAATATATGAACTAATAGATGCCATTAATACAATAGATATAAGCACAAGGGAAAGAATTGGAAGTAAAAATCTTTTTGATTTATATTTATTATTTTGCATTAAAACAACCTAAAAGTAGTTTTATATTAACATCATTTAATTATAACAAAAAAGTATATAAGTTTAGTTAGTTTTTAGAATAAAAAATAATAATATTGTAATAAAAAAAGAGAGAAAGAAAAAGAAAAGGATAAAACCTTTTCTTTTAGTTTAAATTAAACAGCAGTTACGTTTTCTGCTTGAGGACCTTTTTGACCTTCACCAACTTCAAAAGTTACTTTTTGACCATCTTCTAAAGATACTCTTCCGTATCCTGTACTGTTAATTTGTTTGTAATGTACGAATAAATCTTTTCCGCCATCATCTGGTTGAATAAATCCAAAACCTTTTTCACTGTTGAACCATTTTACTGTTCCTGTTACTAAATCTGCCATATGTATTCCTCTATTGTTTTAATATTCTAAATAATCTATATTCAAATAATAAATCTATATTTTGTCCTGACAAATACTGGTCAAATTTTAGTAAACTTATAAAAATTGAGATTATATAGTTAGGTGGTGCGAATGGTGAGAATCGAACTCACACTCCGAAACCGGAATGGGATTTTAAGTCCCACGCGTCTACCTATTCCGCCACACTCGCACTTAACAGTAGTAAATAAATATATATGGAGGAGCTAGTCGGACTCGAACCAACGCATACAGGATTTGCAATCCCGGGCATTACCAACTTTGCTATAGCTCCATCACTAAACCATTTTAACAACGATAAGATAAAATGATTTTTAAAAAAAGTGGCAGTGAGTGAGGGATTCGAACCCTCGGAGGCGTGAACCTCGCCGGTTTTCAAAACCGGTACTTTCGACCAACTCAGTCAACTCACTACAACAATAAAATGATTAATTTTAAGTGGTGCGAATGGTGAGAATCGAACTCACACTCCGAAACCGGAATGGGATTTTAAGTCCCACGCGTCTACCTATTCCGCCACACTCGCACTTAACAGTAGAATTTAAAAAACATCTGTTTCTCAAATTGGTCTGGAATTATAATAGCTTTTTTTTCTTTTTGTCAAGAGTTTTTTTTAAAATTTTAAAATTTTTCTAAAATTTATTGAATTTTAACTATTTAATCAGTTTTGAACAGCAAAAAAAATGTATAATCGCATCTATTATAAGAGGAAAGGATGTCTATGAGAAGTGATGAAGTTAAAAAGGGTTATGATAGAGCCCCCCCTCACAGATCATTATTTAGAGCGACTGGATTACAAGATGATGACTTTGAAAAACCGTTTATTGGGGGGGTTGCAAACTCATTTATTGAAATTATTCCAGGACACTTTTTTTTAAATAAAGTATCAGAAATTATAAAAGAAGAGATAAAAGCAAATGGATGTGTTCCATTTGAATTTAATACAATTGGTGTAGATGATGGTATCGCAATGGGACATGATGGTATGCTTTTTTCACTACCATCAAGGGAAATTATTGCAAACTCTATTGAAACAGTTATGAATGCTCACAAGTTAGATGCAATGATTGCAATTCCAAACTGTGATAAAATCGTACCTGGTATGATTATGGGTGCAATTAGAGTTGATGTTCCAACTGTATTTGTATCTGGTGGTCCAATGGCTAAAGGTCATACTAAAGATGGTAGACCTATTGATTTAGCAACAGCTTTTGAAGCAGTTGGTCAATATGAAGCAGGAGATATTACAGAAGAAGAACTTACTGATATTGAGTGTAATGCATGTCCATCTGGTGGTTCATGTTCAGGTATGTTTACTGCAAACTCTATGAATACACTTATGGAAGCAATGGGTATTGCACTTCCTGGAAATGGTACTATTTTAGCTTTAACTCCCCCCCAAAGAGAAGAGTTATATAGAAAAGCTGCAAGAAGAATTTGTAAAATTGCAAAAGATAAACAAAATAGAGATAAATATAAATTATCAAATATTTTAAATGAAAATGCAGTAAGAAATGCTTTTGCAGTTGATATGGCAATGGGTGGTTCTTCAAATACTGTATTACATATGTTAGCAATTGCAAGAGAAGCTGGTGTTAATTTTAAACTTGAAGATATTAATAAAATCTCTAAAAGAGTTTCTCATATTGCTAAAATTTCTCCATCATTATCTACTGTTCACATGGAAGATATTAACAAAGCTGGTGGCGTAAATGCAGTTATGAAAGAGATGACAAAAAGAGGTGATGATATCTTAATTGATAACTTAACTATCTCTGGTGAGTCTTTATATGAAAAAATCTCTGAAGCATATATCAAAGATACAAATATTATTCATACTATTGATAATCCATATTCAGAAGTTGGTGGATTAGCTATTCTTTATGGAAACCTTGCTGAACAAGGTGCTGTTATTAAAACTGCTGGTATTACTGGGGGGGATAGAGTATTTACAGGAAAAGCTGTATGTTTTGATGGACAACAAGAAGCTATTTCAGGTATCGTTGGTGGAAAAGTTACTCACGGAGATGTTGTAGTTATTAGATATGAAGGACCAAGAGGTGGTCCAGGTATGCAAGAAATGCTTGCTCCTACATCACTTATCATGGGTATGGGTATGGGTGATACTGTTGCTCTTATTACTGATGGTAGATTCTCTGGTGCTACAAGAGGTGCTTCTATTGGACATGTTTCTCCAGAAGCTGCTGAAGGTGGTATGATTGGATTACTTAAAGATGGAGATGAAATTCATATTGATGTTGATGAATATATATTATCTGTAAATTTAAGTGATGAAGAAATTGCTAAAAGAAAAGCAGAATTTAAACCACTTAAAAAACCACTTAAATCTTCATGGTTAGGACAATACAGAGCACTTGTAACAAATGCAAGTTCTGGTGCAGTATTAAAAACTGACCTTTAATATATCGTTTAAATCCCTATTTTAGGGATTTAAACTCCACAATTTCTCCACTTTGTATTAATTTTTTTTATTTACGTTTTATTCAAAAATAGTTTACATTTGGGTATTATAATTCTTTTTATACATGTATAAAATATAAAGGAATATAGAATGAAAACAAAATCATTTTTTATTGCAACATTGATTGCAACTAATTTACTAGCAAATAGTATTGACTTTCAAATGGCAGAGCGGTCTGTTCAAAGAGTAGCCCCCCCTAATAGCACAAATGAAATTTTATCATTTAACAGTAGTGTAGACGAACCAATGAAGTCAGTTGTAAACATTGCAGCAAAGAAACATGTTTCTTCAAATGCAGGGAATATTCCTTCACAAATGTTTAATGACCCATTTTTAAGAAGATTTTTTTTGGAGACCAATTTGCAGAACAATTTAAACAAAATAAAATCCAAAGATCTTTAGGTTCTGGTGTAATTATTTCAAAAGATGGTTATATTGTTACAAATAATCATGTAGTTGAAAATGCTGATGAAATTACAATCACAATTGCAGATGACCCAAAAGAGTACAACGCAAGAGTTATTGGTAAAGATGGCGATTCAGATTTAGCTGTAATTAAAATAGAGGGTAAAAATTTCAATGCTATAAAATTTGGTTACTCTGATAATTTAAAAGTTGGAGATTTAATTTTTGCAATTGGAAATCCATTTGGAATAGGAAGTACAGTAACACAAGGTATTATTTCTGCATTAAACAAAGATAATGTAGGTATCAATAGATATGAAAACTTTATTCAAACTGATGCTTCGATTAATCCAGGAAATTCAGGTGGCGCTTTAGTTGATAGTAGAGGTGCTTTAATAGGTATTAATAGTGCAATCATCTCAAAATCAGGTGGTAACAATGGTATTGGATTTGCAATTCCTGTTGCAATGGTAAAAGATGTTGTTAAAAAAAACTTATTGCAGATGGAAAAGTTACAAGAGGATATCTTGGAGTTGTTGTTGATGACTTTAAACAAAATTTATCTAAACTTTACTCGCATAAACAAGGTGCTCTTATCTTAGATGTTTCAAAAAAACACTCCTGCTTATAAAGCTGGTCTAAAAAGAGGTGACTTAATCTACTCTATTAATAATGTTCAAATTAGAAATAGAAAAGATTTACAAAATGTTATTGCTTCATTTAAACCAAATCAAACTATCTCTATAAAACTTGAAAGAGATAAAAATAATATGACTTTAAATATCACTTTAGGAAATAGAGCAGGATTGATAACTTCTGAGGCTAATAATGGTAAGTTTTTAGGTGGATTAGAGTTATCTGATTTAAATTCTAATATGATAAAAAGATTTAGATTAGCTTCTAATACAACTGGTGTATTAATTACAGGTGTTGAGCCAAACTCTATAGCCGAAAAAGCTGGTTTCCAACCAGGCGATGTAATTATTCAGATTGAAGATATTGAGATTAAAAAAATTTGCAAATATGCAAGAAGCAATTAGAAAATATAACAAACAAGATAAAAGAATATATGTAAATAGATATGGACAAACTATTCTTTTAGCTATTAAATAAAGGATTTATTATAGTTCAAGTACTTATGATAGAAGATGATTTAGAATTAGCTCAAATCATCACTGACTACTTAGCTTCTTATGATATTGAAGTTACAAATACAGATAGCCCTTATAATGGGCTATCTATGTTAAATCTAAAAGATTATAAACTTTTAATTTTGGATTTAACACTTCCTGAGATTGATGGATTAGAACTTATTCCAAAGGTAAGAGAAAAATCAAATATTCCAATTATTATCTCAAGTGCTAGAGATGATATTTTAGATAAAGTTATGGGATTAGAAAGAGGTGCAGACGATTACCTTCCTAAACCATATAATCCAAGAGAATTACAAGCTCGAATCAAAGCTATTCTAAAAAGAATTACTCCAGTTGAAAAAGTAGATGAAAATATCAAAAAAATCTGATTTTGTTCTAAAAGAAGATGATATGCAAATCTCTTTTAAAAACCAAGTTCTTACTCTAACTTTAGCAGAATTTGATATTTTAAAACTAATGATTCAAAGAAATGGTGCAGTTGTTGCACGTGAAGATTTTATCTATGCTAGTGATCATATTGAAGATGATAGTAGTTTAAAAAAATATTGATGTAATGATTTCTAGAATAAGAAATAAACTATCAAAAATAGATGATAGTAAAACTATTATCAAATCTGTAAGAGGAATAGGTTATCAACTTTTATGATTCGTAATATTTCTATATCTGCTTTTATCAACACTATTTTTATATTAGCTTTAATAGCTATATCAATTACATTTGCAATCTTTATTAAACTTGATAAACAAAGATACAATATTACAATGCAAAAAAAGTATGAACTTGTTGCAGAAAGTGTACTAAAATCACTTGAATCAGTTCCTACAAAAAGTGGTATCAAAATTATCACTGAGCAATTTAAAGTAAAACAACTTGAAGATGATTTATTAAAACTTGAGATAATTGGTAAAGGTAAACCAACTATCATGAGAAAGTCACGATATGGTATGTATAGGATTTTCAGTTTAGATAATAATTTATATATCTATGTTCAAAGAGATGGATATAATTTGATGCTTCAAGATATGCAATCATATTCATATAATCTTTTGATAATCTTTTTAGCAATAACTATTTCACTTGGTGTTTTATTCTCTTTATACTTTATACTAAAAAGAAAACTAAAACCATTAAGAGAACTAAATAAAGAGATTAAAAAATTCTCAGAAGGAGATTTAAACGTTAAGATAAAAGTCTCTAGTAGTGATGAGATAGGAACTATTGCAAAAACTTTTGATGAAGCAATTACACATATAAATAACCAAACAAAATCAAAAGATCTTTTCATGCGTAATATGATGCATGAGCTTAAAACTCCTATTACAAAGCAATGTTTATTGCTGAAACTTTAGAAGATGAGAAAAAAGAAAGAGATGCTTCAAAGAGCTTTTCATAGAATGGATGATATTATTAAAGAGCTTGCTATGGTTGAGAAGCTTACATCAAATAATACATTTTTATATAAAGAAGCTACATCATTTTTTTAAAATCTATACAAAAACATTAGAAATTACTATGATAAATAGTGAGAATATAAGTACAAAAATAAATGATTTTAAACTAACTGTTGATATGGCTATGTTCTCTGTAGCGCTAAAAAAACTTAATAGATAATGCAATCAAATTTTCACCTAATAAACATGCTATCGTAAAAGCTAACAAACATAGAATAGATGTTATTTCACAAGGTGAACCATTAAAACACAACTTAGAATATTATACAGAACCATTTTCTCAAGAAGAGAAAAGAAGTGATGGTTTTGGATTAGGTTTATATATTGTAAAAACTATTGCAAACTTACATGGATATAGATTAATCTATTCACATAACAAAGGTGCAAATATGTTTTCTATTATGATAGATTAACCTCTTTCATAATAGAAAACCAATCTCTTGAAAAATTCTTTTTAATATATTTCTCTTTATGTGGTACTAAACACCCTGAACAGTTTTGATGAATATAATCCTCACCAATATATTGTGCTCCATCTTTTGAATCAATTCCACAATATGAATATAGAGTCTTATCATCTTGCTTTTCAAAACCATTATCATCAAATCTAAAATTTGGACAGGCACATAAATAACAGTTTAACTCTTCATAATCATGGCACTTTTTATTATCTTTATACAAAGGACAAAAGTCTGGTTCTTCTTTAACCATATTATCAAATCTAAAATACTCTATAACCTCATCATCACTCTTATCTTTTAACTTTTCCATTATCTTGGCATGCTTATTGCCATGTGCTTCAAACCACTCTATATATTTCATATCTATCCTAACTCTTTACTATCTATTATAAATGTAACTGGACCATCATTATGTATCTCTACATCCATATATGCTGCAAACTCACCTGTTTGAGTTCTAACACCCAAATTACAAACCTCTTCTACAAACTCTTCATACATAACTTTTGCAATAGTTGGTTCTTCACTAGAATCAAAACTAGGACGTCGTCCTTTTTTTTCACATTTCCTGCTAGTGTAAATTGAGAGATAATTAAAGCCTCGCCTTTTACATCCAACAAAGATAAGTTCATCTTCTGATTCTCATCTTGAAAGATTCTAAGATTTACAATCTTATTTACAAGCTTTTTAATATCCTCTTTAGAATCACCTTTTTTAACACCAAGAAGAATATTTAACCCCCCCTGCCCAATCTGTCCTACAATCTTTTCATCAACTCTTACACAAGAGCTAGAAACTCTTTGAATAACTGCTATCAATCTTCTTTATCCTTTATTAATATACCTGTTTCTATGAAATT
>JDSG01000141.1_pt1 | contig 17215 bp, 21 predicted proteins | sample 199341 | NCBI WGS metagenome assembly JDSG01 (sample SAMN02584197, study PRJNA231836) | bioreactor metagenome | isolation source: continuous culture bioreactor short generation time transfer1 day 52 after... | place: Germany: Bremen | reverse complement strand
CCCTCTACGCGGGCATGCGCCCTATATATCCATAAATCATAAAAGCTACAGAAGAATAAATTCTCCTGTAGCTTTTCTAATTCACGTCTATGCAGTTCTTTATTTGTCACGATTAATCCCACTCAATTGTGGGGGGGCAATCTCATTTTTAGATTTCGTTGAAATCTACTCCCATTCGATTGTTACAGGCGGCTTACTCGTAATATCATAGCAAATCCGATTCACATGAGCCACTTCATTAACAATCCTATTACTTACCTTAGCAAGAATCTCATGAGGGATTCTTGACCAGTCTGCTGTCATGAAGTCGGATGTATCAACTGAAGAATCGGCTTTGATTTTTGAATTAATGTAGGCTAAGACTTACAATGTTCTTAACGTCATAATCATAGCAGAGTCAGCCTATTATTTCAACATTCTATTAGTGCCCACTTAATACATCCAAGTAATTTCATTCAATTGGGTCAAATACTTAACACCTTTATCAGGTTCTATCATATTAATAAAATAAGCAAGTCCGTATAAATACTCCTTATAAAATGACTTATTACAATTTGATTTTTTTCATATGACTTTCAATACCATACTTCATGCTGTAATAGATGGCATGTTCTATTTCTTTTACCGCTTTTTTTTGAAACAGACACCTTTTTATTAACTGTAAGTCCTGTAACAACTTGTCTTTGGTTAGAGTATTGAAGTCGCAATTTCTTTTCATTTACCTTATACCCTTCCTCTTCAATTATTTGTACAACTATCTTCACAAGGCTCTTAATTTCCTTATTCCCAGAAATTGTAATATCGTCAGCATATCTAGTATAAGAAGCACCTGCTTTAGTAGCCAAAGTAGATATTCTTTTGTCCAATTTAAGCATAAGTATATTTGATAAGCTTGGACTAGTCGGTGCACCTTGTGGTAGTTGATTTCTCTTATTTGTACAAAGCTTTGTGAGGAGATGAGCAACTTGATTATTGTAACCAATATACATAAAAAAAATCGTAGTACCTGCTTATAATTAATGCTCGGAAAAAAAATTCTCAATATCTACATTTATCACTAGTTCCTTGTTTACATGTGGTAATGCATTGTGATAAATCGAATAATCTTTCCTAAAACCAGTTGCATACTCAGAAACAGAAAATTTGTCAACAATGTTGTCTTTAATCCATCTCTGTATAGTTTTTAATTCTTCTGTCGGGGGGGCTTCTATAACCCTATATCCCCCCCCTGTTTTTTTAGGTAGCGGAAAAGTGATATAAAGTTCATTCTTTTGATTTCCAAAATAGAGGTCTTGGTCTTTTTTTTTGATACCAAGTATCTTTCGTAGATGTCTTAAATTAAAGATTATTGGAATATTATTATCTGTAAGTCTATTTACATACTCATTTAATCGAAGATATCCCTCATTAGTAATTAGTCCGTTATCTCTTTCATTCTCATACATTATCTTCTCCCAAACATAATTATGATGCCAGTACTTACTCAACTTTTATTATGAACTATGTAACTCTCGTGCGGAAATCAAAGATTGGAGCACTATTGCTACGTGAAATAATTCATTATTGGTTCTTCTAATGGCGTAGCATTGGATTTGGATGAGTCAGGTACTGCGAGCGGAGCATTAGCCCGCCGCTGGCCGCATATCCAGATGGCTACGAAGTAATCTTATGTATAGAAAGGCTACTTGCCTTTCATTTTCTAAGTACCAGCACCACAATAATTATGATTTGTAACCACTAAATTCTGATTCAAAGTTTCGTGGTAAATATCGTACACTGTCTTGAATCATATCTATAGGAGTCTCTAAAACATCAACATCCTTTAGCTTCTTTATTTTACTCGTTTTTACATATTTTTTCAACTTTCCAGTAGGTTTGATTTTCCCAGATGCAAATACAACATAATCATTCTTCACTAAAAAGTTTATTCCTTCATCAATTTGCTCTTCAGTCATACCAAATTTGACTCTTGCTTGATGATAATTGAAATCAGTATTCATGTTAACAAGATAAATCATCAAATACAAATACTTTTCATCTACATCATGTTTCTTAATAGTATCTTGTTGCCTCTCCTTCATTCTAGTTTTGGTTTGCTTTTGTATCTCAGATAAAACTGTCTTTTGGGGGGGTTCATATCTCTTAAATAGTGAGTTGTATTCCTCGTTACTAGCCCAGAATAAACCCAATGTGTTATTCGGAGTATTATAATAGAAAGACAGCAGAGCTTGAGTTTTTTCATGCCCAAGTCTATACCTAGAATGAATCTTATTCTTTATGCATATGTCAATGTAATCATTCTTTTTTTTCTATCAACACAATACATATCAAAAACACTATTCCGTTCAAACGCCTTATCTACTACTCTTAAGCTACATATTGTAAGTGATACCTCATTTTCTTCAGAGTATTTCATAAGCCTCTTAAACGCCTTGGTTGACATTTGAAGTGTAATAATATAGAAAATCGCCTGCTTTACTTTATCATTCACCTGAATACACTTCTTTATCGTTTCCTCTATTGTTCTGCCACTACCGCTATAATCATCAACAATCGCAATCTTATCAAAATTATTCCCCCCCATAGCTAGTAAATCACAGATATTTTTCTCACATGATTCTTTGATGTTATTACGTATCCAAAACTCATTAAAAAACTCATCTGAAAAACCAACCCCCCCATATTCCTTATACACGGGGGGGATAAAAACAACCTCATTAGCATTCTCTTTCGTTTCATCTGTGAACTTTTCGAATAATTCTTCTATTCTAGATAGAACTTTTCTTGCTGTATAAAAATCATAATGTTTAAGTAGCTCCAGTAAAATCTCTTTTTCTCCTGATTCAAATTGAGCAATCCAATCATCGATTTTCCTATCATATTCTTCCTGAATCTTCTTCCCACCCCCCCAATTTCTTGTAATGGAGCGATACTTAAATTCTAATTCTGACATTCAATGTAACCTCCCAACAACGCTTTCTTAATCGCTAAGTAATTACAAGCAGCAACGCTTATACTTTTTTTCCACTGCCACATGGACACGCTTCATTCCTACCTATTTTTTTTGAACCGTTCTTTCTTACCTCATATTGTTCTTTACTAAATATAACACTTGGTACTAAACCTTCTGATAGATATTTCCCTTTTCTAAGGTTATAAACTAGTTCAAGTATATATACTATAACCGAAAAATTCTCAATACATAAATCAGCGAAATCAATGAGGAACATCGTCACTTCTCTTGTTCTCCCACCATGACTATCTGTGAAAGTTATCTCCTGTGACATGTAATCAATTTCAGTATCAATATGCTGAATTGCATTTCTAATACGATTTTTCAGACTGCTAGTTGGAGGACTAAATGGTTCTGAATCATTAATATAATCAAGTTTTTTTGTATTTCGAACCTATCTTCAAAACACTTTCAAATGATTTTTCATTAATACATATATTATAATCATTCCTTGTAACTATGTTATTTAAGGCAATTACAATATCAATATTGTCAAGAATCCACTCGTAACTCTTAGCATAAAAGCTAGTCAACTCTTCAAAGTTAGTTGTCATAATACCGTACTTATCCCGATTAACGTTATCCAAACTATCAGCGTTCCTCAATGCAACAACTGGAATTAGTTGTTCATAAAGGCTTGAAAAAGAATCAATAAGCTTGAAAGCTTTTTTTTCAATGCCATTCAACTCAATTGAAGCATCCCGAATATATTCTTGTACTTTTTCTAATGTATCTTTTTTTGTTAGTTATTAATCTTGATATTTCCATATACTTATCTAAGGCATCTGGTTTTAAAGCTTTTGTTAGTCCTGTTGTTGTAATCATCATTTGGTGCATTGCCATATTTGCATCTAAATCATTTATAACCTTGGTTATTGGCATTCCCTCAATATTCCTAACCTCTTCTTCAAGTTTAGGATAAAGTAGTGCATCTTGCTTGTTCCAGAACAAGTCATACATTACTTTCATATCTTTCCATCTATTTTCAAAATATTGAGCGAATTTCATTGCGTTTTGAGTTGCACTTATTGCCTTTTTTTTCATCTGAATAAAAAGTCATATTTGCTAAATATGGAGGTAGCATATACTCGTCAAAATCTCGAAGATACATCTTACATGTAGGAAATTCTGCACCTAACTCTGCACAATATAGTTTTCCTTTTGATTTTGACATATTTGCCACTATATGTGCGTTCTCCAATTCAAGTTTCATACCACGTTGTTCTTGGTTAATAATTAACTTTCCGTAAATATGTGTATTGCATTTCGGACAATGAAGATTAAATGGAATATTATAATAACCTATTTGTGCTCTGAGGTTAATCTTTGTTTCACATTCATTACAACTTACAAAATAATTCTCTGTCATCGCTCCATCACCCTATAAATACCTTTCCACAATCAGTTTCTTTTTCTCATCTAGCTCATGAATTAATTCGTTAAAAGTAATACCTTTTTTTGTCAATATGGTCTATACAGTCTAATAACCAGTCAATATCATCGAACGAGAATCCATACCGAAGTAGCCATATCTCTGTATCATCATTAGTACCATATCTAATATAATTACTTATTATCCCCCCCGCACGATGGTCACCAGTACGATTCTCGAACAATTTAAATGCAGCACAAAGAGGATTTGATAATGATAACGAAATAACTTTATCAAGATAATCATATGTATCATAAACCAATGTATCATAATCGATATCCAATACTGACATGTCCCTAGAAAAGAGGCTACTTGCGTAAAATTTTGAATTTGGTAACGAGGTAGCTCTACAAGAATATTTAGGTTTCATGAGTCTCATTTCTGCTTCAGCTTGCTCAGAAGTTATTTGCTCTTGAACAACTTGATTCCTAATTGCACGCCTGTCATCAGCCCTTGATAAAAATGCATATCGTAATGATATCACTTCACTAAATGACTTCCCTTGTATATGCCACAATAATATTGGTATTGCAGCACTTAGAACGGTTTTCTCTGCTTTTGTTAATTCTTCCTTTCGTAGATGACGAGTATATATGTTTCTGAATGCTTCTTTTAACTTGTCTCTATCAGAATTTTCCATATCATAATATTGCTTGGTATTTAAGGGTACATCATTAACCAAAAATTTATCAATAATATATGTGACGTCCTTAGATACTTCATCATCATTAAGCCTGTCAACTTGGCTATCTGTTAACTTTAGTTCATCATTAAATTTATCTTCAACCATTGCTTCAACTAAATCAATGTCATCTACATCAACATTTGTAATCTCTTCATCTAATTTCGAAATGTCATTAATCTCATAAACATCGTTAATCCGACCAATAAATGTATCTCTGTTTCTGCGGTTAACTATAACGAAACCATAGTCAAACTTATTCTTTTCCATAGTTGACCGACCTGCCCTACCAATGAGATTTTTGAGTGTTAGAGTGTCCATATCTCTAAAATTATCTATCCAAACAATATCAAATGGCATGTTTATTCCTTGGTTTAATGTTGAAGTTGCAAAACACATTTTTGCATAGTTATTCTTAACAAATTCTTCAATAATCAATCTTGCTTTCAGCGGAATGGAGCCATGGTGAACCACAATCCCCCCCTTTTCCATCATATGAATAAGTAGTGAGAACTTTTCTCTCTCATTAGCACCAATATACTCTTTTAATTGATTAATTAATTCTAGAGCCTTCTCATCAACTACTTTCTGACATCTATCAATATATTTAGCAAATCGCTCAATATACTCTCCATTTATTATTTTTGCTTTAGATATATATATCAAAACCGTCCTATCCATATCTAAATAATTTTCAACAATATCGTAACCGACATCCGTTTCTTTATTGGTCCATTCATTATCATATGGCGAAAAGAACTTGAACATATTAGAGCTATAAGTAATAAACATCTTACCTACTGTATGTTGCTCATATAGCGAATAATGAGCAGTATCATATGAATTATAACCATGTTTAATTAACTGTGCTTCGGGATTATTGACAAATGGATGAGCAAACACCTTCTTTGCAAAAGGCAAATGCTTATCAACCCTTCTGACAAATGAATCAAACTTCATTCCCCCCCGCACTTCTTCCTCTGAGATTTGAGCTTCGTCAAGTAGAACTAATTCAACGTTTAATTCATCACATATTGAGAACAAATCAATTCCTCTTTCTGGGGGGGTTACAATATATATACGCCTGTGTACACTATCAGTGTTTATATTCTCAAGAAACTGAAGTACAAGTACTGATTTATCTACTAACTCTAAGACTAATCCCATGTATTCTGATATCAAAGCTCTCGATGGAACAACGATAACAATGTCTCCTAATGATTCATTTATTAACTTTCTAAATAAATAAGATTTACCAGAACTTGTTGGTGCAGAAAAAGAATAATACATCTTTTCTTGAATATACCTTTTTGCCTCTGACTGCATTGGAGTATAAAATGCTCCTGTTTCATGAAAAATAGATTGAGAGAATATATTATATACTTCTTCGATAAAATCGCTAGGTTCATCTACTTTATAAAAAAGTCCCATTAAATAAAGTAACTTCTTTTCATACGTCCTGAAAGTTTCATGATGATATTCCTTGATATATGTTAACACTTCAATATTTCTGTTATCAATTGGTCCCTTAATATGTGTTGTACCCATTATTTCTAGCAAGATTTTTTTTCGACATCTTCATTTTTCATTATTTTTTTCAATCACAGACTTCAACTCCAATCAAGTAAACCTCTTCATTATATAAAAGACTTTTAAACTCACTAGATTTCAGAGCATTATCTAGCACTTGAGTAACATTTTTACAGTTTAATGAGAATGCAGCCGTATACCCTTTTTTCCCTTCTACAGCAGCCTCAACAGCAGATTCACTTACAAAGTGTGAAATAGTCACTATTTCAGCATCATCTTTCTCATCACTTATAAATTCATTTATTTGTGTTAACGCTGCTTTGTATTTTGTAGAAGAACCGCTATATTTTGCCTCACCGAATACTATTCTATTCAGGTGACTTTCCGTATGAAAATCAAACCCACCATTTCCCGACTTACGCTCCTTAAAAATATCAGCTAACGGGAGTTTCTTATGATTTACATTCGTATTTAAGATACATTGTGCAGTATCTGATATCATTATTTCACCAAACTCTGTACCTACCTCACCATCTACGTTTGACAATATCTCATTAACAAACTTATCAATAGTTCTTTTAGATGCAGCTCTAAAACTCGTTTGTGCGGCAATGTTCATTCCTGCAATCCACGAAGTATTTTGAATTGTTTCAATCATATCCTTTGCTTTTGCATCGACATCACTTATTTTCACATGGAATACTTGAACATGACAAATATGCCCAGTAGACGTAATTCTATAATTTACTTTCTTTCTACTTACTACTTCCATTTATAAAACTCTCCCTTTTTCTTAATCTATCAACCCTCTACTGATTATATCATATTGCTCTATCTTTAACTATCTACCTATTAAGTCATACCACGAATAAAACGCCATTTTCAGTACCTCGCGTACTGAAAAAAGCGTCTTTATTTCGTGTTGCTTTTTCTATCCGTAGGATAGGACAAGCAAATATTCTTTTAGTAATAAATCAATCTTTCAAAGATGAATGATTTTTTTATATATTCTAACTACTTTTAATTAGTTTCTTTTAAGACAAAACCTCCGAAACCCTTGCTATCAGTGGCTTTAACTTTCATTTTAGACAGCTCTAATGTCTAACAATCTACTAGCTAAACATTTCTTTAGCTTCTTCTGCTAAATGGTCTGTATCTTCGTACTTCTCAGGACTTATCTTGGTCCAAACCCCCCCACCATTCTCTATCCACTCATATAGCAGACATCTCATCCTAATAGATGGAATATACAGCTCTATTGATTCTCCATTACGAATTGCTGAACGGTAGAGCCACTGAATCAACTCTGATAATGCCCATCCATTTTCTTCAATACTAACCTTACAAATATCTTGAAAAAATGCAGATTCAATTGGGTTCATAAATCGGTTACTTATATAAGCAAGCTTCGTTTTATGAGAATAACTGTTTGTTCCTCTGGCATTTATAGGAATATGTTGCTTAGTGTACTTCCCAGCTACCTTTTTTAATATCTTATCTCCTTCACCTTTTACAACAGTCCATAGTCGTTCATCTGCTTTAGCCTTTGTAATATTTTTAAAGTAATTTTCAAGTCCTTTTCTCACTATATCGGCGTTCTTTTTACTCATCTTTCCTAGTTTACTACTAGATAGTGAAGTATCGTTAAGAACTTTATCCTTAGGGATTTTTTTCTTTTGCTTGTCCAAGATAATTTATCTTACTTTCATGAATATTGATTAAGCTCTTTAACCATTCAACATCCATGAATATCTGTTTATCATCAAGTTCATATCTGACATTTGGAAACTTATTACATTTTGTTTCTTCTGTTGGTTTCACTGACTTATATCTATAATCTATACCTAACCAGTCAAAATAATATCTTTGGAACTGGCTACTGAACATGTATGTTAATACATATACTTTTTCAAAGCACATGAAATTGTATGGGTCCATAGTCCAAATTAATTTTGAATCTCTTACCAAATACACATCTTGGTTCTTGATAACTTCCTGAAAGTCTGTGTACTCTTTATTAATTGAGAGATTAGCATCCTTATCCGCAATCCATTTTAGTCTACTATCTTCTTTATCAAACTCAACGAGCCTGCATTCTCCAGTAGTGGAACAGCATCCTTCCCTAAGCCTACCCCCCCATTAACTACTTCGACTACTTCATCTAGTATCAATTCATAATCATTTGAAGAAATGAATAACCTCATATCCTCAGACATATTGATAAACATCCTGTGAGTTGAGACAATATTCTCTCTATTCATTATTAGCTTGAATAAGTCATCACTTTTATTCTTTCCTTTAGAAACTTCTGGTGTCTTAAAATATGGTAATCTACTCATTAGCCTATCTATCTCTGATAAATATGGTGTTATATAGATAAACTTTTTCTTTTTTTCTATTTTCTTCCATGTACTGTATAGCCCATTCAGATTTTCCGTACCCACATGGTGCATCAACAACAGTTACAGCTTTAGAAAAGTTAAGAGAATAATGTTCTTCAAACTTTTTCATTTTAGCCTTTTTTTGTTCTTTATACTTCTTTGTTTCAACTGTCATTAATGCGCATAGCCTAGCCATTTGAGCTCTTTGGTCAATACATAGTTCTACATCATCAACAGAGATGTAAGTCCCTACCAAATCGTCCATACTGACAAGAGCTTTAGTTGAATATTTGTTATCTACGACATCTTTTATTTCAACCATATTGTTATATTTTGATTCAGCCAAAAAAAACCACTCTACCGCTTTTCTCTATTACAAACTCATTCACTTTCATCAATAGCCCTCCTAGACACTCAAGGACTATTTTATCTTTTTCTCCAACGTATTACAAGATTTATCTTATGTGTGTAGATGAAGGGACATATCATGGTATAGGTAAAGCCCATAGGAAATAATAAAATGTATACCCCCCCCTATAGGCTTATTCTATGCACTAACTTCTTGCTTTATGAAATTGTAGAAGGTATTTCTTTTGAGTTGTGTCCTGTTCATTGCCTCTGTAGCAGTTATCAATCTGTCTTTCCAAAGCTTATACACTTCATCCCAGTTAGAAGGCTTCTCAACCTTCTTACGACCTTTATACTTGCCTTTTTCCTTTGCAATGGCAATGCCTTCCTTCTGACGTTCAAGTAGATTAGCCCTTTCAAACTCATTGATACTACCAATCATGCTGACTAATAACTTGCCAGTTGGTGTTGATGTATCTAATCTTTCATTCAATGAGATAAGCTTAACATGCTTCTGATTCAGTGCTTCAATAATCTCCAGCAAGTCCTTTGTTGACCTTGCCATTCTACTAAAGTCCTTGATATAGATGACATCACCACTTCTGACATATTCTAACATCTGCTGTAACTGTTCTCTATTGGTATCCTTTGCTGATACTTTTTCTATGAACCATCTATCTATGCTTGTCTCTGCTTCAATTGCTTTGACTTGTCTTGCCTCATTCTGGTCTACAGTACTGACCCTAACATAAGCTATTCTTGCACCTGTACTCATAAACTATCTCCAATCTATTTGTTTAAACTCTGTTAATGGTAAACATCTGTTTGTTAATGTGATTATCAAGTCCAAACAAACACTTATGATGTTATTCTGTATGGCTGTTTGAACTGTAATCTAAATAAACACAAAAAAATAATGAATAGTTCGTAATTATGATAAAAAATCATCTATTTTGACCCTGTTATTGTCGATTTAAGGCTATCGGTAATTCAATCGTGACAATGACACAAACGTTGATTTAAAGCCATTCAGCATCCATATAAGGGCTTATTTATACCCATCGTATAGCATATAACAACGAAACTGTGTAGATGCACCACCTTACTTTTGCAGGTCTAAGCGTTCTTTGTCAGCATACTTCTCAAGTGGACTTAAGGCATCAATGTCATCCACTAAATCCTTTCGATTCAAGTTCACATAGTGATTCACTTGTCTCATCGTTGCATGACCAAGTATCTTCTTGAGCTTAAGAGGATTTCCTCCATTGGTAATGTACAGAGTAGCATATGTATGACGAAATAGATGTAAACTCCAACGACTTACTCCACGCTTCTGTGCATACTTAGAAACGCAGTATTGAAGGGTTGTTCTCGGTATCTGTTCGCCGTATATGGTGCAAAACAAGTAACTGTCAGGTTCAGCATCCCTATAGGGTAAGAACTCCTCTAAGACACCAACAAGGGTTGTAGACATTGGTACATAACGTTGTTTCTTGTTCTTGGTCTTTGCTAATAGACAAATGCCATCTTCAAGGTGTAGGTGTTTAATCTTGATGTTTCTAAGCTCCTTTGCTCTGACACCAGTACCTAACAGGAAGTTGATTATGACCCAGTTACGGTATTCAGCAAAGCTCTTCATCTTAGGCTTTACAAGCAATGTCTTAAGCTCCCATTCAGTGTAAATCTCCTTGATGACCTCTTCTTCCCTAAGGTACTCCATCCTAAAATCTTCCATGTATTTCATCTTCACTGCAAACTTCAGTACTGGTGTGATATGGCGTATATAGGTGTTAATGGTTATTGGCTTTAGACCACCTTTCATCTGCAAATACATCACATAGTCATTAAGTACCTCTCCTGCATGCATATCGGCAACTAAAGTTTCCTTGGCATTGATAAACTCGTCAAAGTATTTGTGGTTATTGTGGTAGGTTGTAATGGTAGCTGGTGCAAGACCAATCATTGTTTTGTGCCTTATGAACGCTTCAAATAAGTCTTGATAGGTCATATCACTTGCTCTTGTCATAGACATTGCCACTTTTCTCATATTCTATCTTCCTCCTTATACTAAATCTGTAAAAAATTTCCAACATCTCGAAATTCGATTCCTGTTCCTGCTGGTATAATTATTCGACCGTTATGGGTCTCATTCGTATACGCTTCGTCTGATTTATTTTTATTCTTCTTATAGTTTAAGCGAATAATAGTACAACAACCCTTTTAAAATCTTCGTATATATGCGAACTATTACGAACACATAAGCGAACTTATATGCGAACTATTCCAACCTATATAAGTTGTTTTCTTCGTATTTCATGCTATAATTTGCTTAAGAAAACATTTACAAAGGAGTGAAAAAATGATACGTCAAAAAATGATTGAAACAGATACAACCCAACTATATAAGGATAAGTACAGCTCATGGCAAGATAAATCAAGGAATGGTGGTAAACAGCGTAAGTTCGCAAAAGTACCCAATGAAATCATGAATTACCTAGGAACCCTTAAACCTGGTGCAATTAGGCTTTACCTCTATTATTGCCTAAGAGCCAAGAACGAAACAGGTGAATGCTGGCCAACTCTTGAAACCATCTCAAAAGACCTGAACGTCTCAACTCGTACCATTGAAAAGGATAATAAAGAACTAATTGAGAACGGTTTAATCGTTCGCATTAATACCAGAAGTAAAAATAAAACTACAGTGCTATTACCTTTAGGTGAACATGTTAGAGTATTTGATAACTTCAATGAAATGAAGTCCTTCCTATACGTCAATGACAGAGCAACAGTCTATGGTGAAATTGATACCCTCTATCAAGTTGTCCTAAACAAGCAAGATGGAGACACTATCACACAAGAACACACTATCATAGCCTCACTTAACTTAACATTACCTAATGGTACAAATAAAAATACCATATTCATGAGTAATGCAACTTTGGATAATCATAGTTTTTCCGTTCTTCCCGAAACACTCAATGATGACTTATGTACCTTTACACCTTCCGAAGAACTTCTTAAATCATTAGGGCTAACTATCGAAGTTCAATCCTTATTAGGTGTTCTGTTGAACCCAGCATCTGAGTTTAGTACAGACTATGAACTTGCCACGCAAATGATAGGGGGGGCTGATTTCGACTCATATCCTACTACAACTATGACCACATAAAGGAGGGCATATGAATATACTTTTATACATTGTAGCCATATCAACATTCATTATTTTCTTGGTAATTATCTCATCTAAGAATGATGGGTACAGTAGAATCAACTTAAAAATCAGTAAGTTCTTTGAGTTTGCTTATGAACGTACAGAGAAACCGACGAATAATAGAACCAATTAATAATTACACCTCACCTTCTTGTTACATAAAATCATAGGCTACGATTAAACACAAAAATAGGCTATGACCTACCCAAATAAAGGGTAAAAATCATAGCCTACGGTTAACTGTTTATTCAATTCAAAAATCGCTCAAACCCTTGCTGTGACTGGGTTTACATCACTCCCACTCGCTTGGTAGAAAGTATACTTTCATGTATTCTGGCTAATTTTCATTGTTTTTGGACTCATATATATCACCTATATCATTTGTTTCTCTCCCTATCTAAGCGGAATAAGTCAAATTTCAGTCACTTACAATTTAAGTTCAGTCAGTAGTCAGTCACAAATCAGTCACTCAATGATTTAAAGGTTACAGAATATCTAGCTTTATATACTAATTAGTTCTACTTCACATCCCTCAAATAGATCCAATAAATCCTTCTCCATATCAGAAGGAATAACTTTGACACAAATCAAATTATTGATTGCCCTTGAACATGCTACATAAAATAATTTCTGGTTAAATAATTTCTTATCTGTATCAGTTTCATTGGAATCAAATATAGTACTAAACTTATATTTGTACCAAAAATACTCTTCTAAGACAACCATTACATTTGCAATTCCAGAACCTTTAGTTTTATGCATTGTTATATATTCTGCTTGTTCATTTAAGTATATAACATAATTCATAATTTCACTGAACTTAATTTGATCTGAAAATAAGTCCCTGTAGAATCGTTCCTTCTTATACATACGCTCGAGCTCTTTATAATGCTCTTCACTATCAACAACATAAACTTTGCTCATCTTTGTAAAGGTATTATTTCCTTCATTACATTTTTGCCTAAAATCCTTATACTTTTCATCAGCTTCAATTTCCTTCGTGAAAACATCTTTTCTATCAACAAAGGATTTATAAGAATCAGACTCTTTTAGTAAATTATTTTCGAAGGCTTCAAGAAGCACCTCTATTGCTCCTTTTCCTTTGTTCAAATTCTCATCAAATAATGATTTTATCTTTTCTTTGTCCGATATTGAATTAATGACAAATCCACTCTTTTTCAGCTCGCTAATGACATAATTGTAATTACCAAGATTATATTCGTTTATCAATACCGCTAAATCAATTAATTGAAGTCTGTTAAGGTCCTTTTCTATTTCTTCTTTTACATCTGTATATCTCATATCAAAAACTCTATACAGATTCTCAAAATCTAGTTCTTTGGCAATTGACTTATTTGTGAGCATTAATATTCTATACTCTGTGTTGTCATCTTTCACTTTCTTGATTGTTGAATCTACATACTTTAGATACTCATCCTTGTCCTTTGGATTACCACTAGCAGTTCTTTCACCATCGTAGATAGAATAATAGAGTTTTACTATACCTTGCCTGTCATCTATTGATTCATAAACATCTTCAACTTTCTTAAAAGCAACTTCTTGCTTTAAGCCATCATTCCTCAATCTGTTTATAAAACCTACCACCTGTATTGAACACCGATAATTATCTTCTTTTTCTATTTTAACTAGTTGCCCATTACTTACATAATTATCAACATCTCCAATTCCATTATCGTAAATTCCTTGCATAGAATCACCAAATAATCCAATTGTGGTATTCTCTCTACTAGATACAGCATTCAAAAAAACATCGATTATCTCATCATTAGTATCTTGATATTCATCAATGAAGATGTAATCATATTTATCACACACAATTTTTGATAGCAATGGGTATTTAGAAAATAATAACCCTGTCATTTTTAAAAGACCATCATGTCCAAAAGTCAAGTCTCTAAAACTATCGAAACGAGTTTCATTATACACAACCTCATTGTAGTCCTTATCTTTAATAACAGTGTCAATATAATCATTTAATGCAGCTATATTTTCATTTAACATCCTATTATACTGATCTGGGTTTATATCATAAGCCCTTTTCCCTATTACCTTTGAAATACTTTCATCTTTAGCTGTATATAATTTTGAGGCATATTTTTCATAAAGTCGTTTATATTCTTTATGGTCAAAGCTGTCAATTATCTTTAAACTAAAAATCTCACTAATAACTTCATGCATATTCATCTTATAATTTTTTTTATAAGACTATTAACAAATGAATGAATTGTACATATTGTATATTCCTCGTCCACCCTAGAAATAATTTCATCAACCGCCAAATTAGTATGAGTTATACATGCCACTTTCTTATCTGGATAATTTTGTGATATATACTCTAGAACTCGTTTCAAGGATTCAGTCTTACCACTTCCTGCACCTCCTTGAAGGATAAAGTTATCTCCATCTTTTATACACTTGAAAACTTCATCGAGGACATTTATTCTACTATCCATTCTAGCCCCCCCTTTCTAATGTATGAAGGCATTTGCCAGACCACATCTTTTGTCAATGAGTTCCAAAGCAAAGATGATGCAAAATCCGATTTTTTATCAAGTATTTCATCAGTTTTATCATCAATTGTTTTATCACTTTTCAAGATCTCTTCTGCATCACCACTTATTCCTGTTAGCGAATCAACATTACTTGTTAATTCAACAATGTTGATGTTTATAAAAGCCTCTTCAAAACTTCTCCCGTGATAGCCATTCTCTTCCAACTGATATGCTACTTTTATTTTATCATTGGTCATAACTAACTCATTTTTTTAATAAGTTGTCAAACCACCTACTCCATTCAGCTTCCTCATTAAATTCTGGAGAATTATAGTAATATCTAATCGTTGCATTACTAGTATGAGTCCCTTCTGATACTGGACATTTATGATAACTTAACCTATTCACACCTTGTACCCCCCCTTTGGTAGTATCTATATCAGTGATAATCAATGTCTTTATTTCTAAAAAATCAATAAAATGCTTAAATGCTTTTGCATTCGCACCAATTTCAATGATTGAGATATTCTGTGAAGACAAGTTTTTTTGTCCTTCTACTCTTTCATCATCAAACTTTCTGATGAAATATGGTAACAAAACCCTTTCTGTATATCCCTCAATGAAAATAACCTGCTCTGCAAAAAAAACAACTCAGCAGATTCGATTGTAAGATACTGATTAAGGAACTTAAAGCTATCTTCATCATCACCATATTTTGTCTTAAGATCTGTATAAAAATTTCTTATATTGACATTGCAGCTATCGCTATCATTAATAAAGCACCTGATATCTTGAAATTTACAGTTCTTAACTATGTGAGATGAATGCGTAGTTACAAATGTTTGTAATGAAGGGATATCAACCAATATACTTCGAATTTTTTCAATAAAAACTGCCTGAAGTTGTGGGTGTGTATGAGCTTCTGGTTCTTCTATAAATAGAAGATTGATATCTGTTGTTTTATCCATAAAATTTTCTTTAGTTATCTCTAACTGTATAAGTAGATAAAGAATGTTCATGTATCCCAATCCATTCAAGTGTTCTGGTAACGCCAAGTCTTCTTCACCATACACAACTTTTGAATGATTCATAATAATTCCTTTTGATTCAAGATCGGATACAACCCTTAAATCTGTCATTGCTAGAAAATCTTTTGACTTATTAAGAAAATCACTAAAAAAAACGTTTATATTTCGTTTCAAGAGTTTGATCCATCTCCAATATAGATGCATTAATGCCATCTAACTCTTGATGTGATAATTGATTTTCACTCTTTTTATTAAAATATTTTGTTGCTAGATTCGACAGAACTTTGCTAGAAGTAGTTGTTCCTTCCGAACTTGCCACATCTCTTTTAGCATGAACAATCTGACAATTAATCAGGCTATTAATAGTTTTAGGGTCTTTCTTTATTAAATTGCTACGATTTTCTGTTTCAATATTTTCATATTTATCAAATGTATATATATGTTGTAATAAATACTTCCCTAGGCTCTTCTTGATAAAACGATTCCTATTTTTATCAATCGTCGATAAATCCTTCAGCATCTTTTTTTTATCGATAAAGCACTCAAATAAAAGTTTCACCTTGTTTTCTGTGGGACTTAAATCTAGTATAAATTCTGACAAATTGGCCAAATTATCTTCCGCAGTGTAAGTGATTTCAACTAACAATTTAATTGATAATTCATGTACATCCATTTGCTCATCTATATCAAGAATCTTCTTTCTGACTTCGTGAGAGAAATCATCGAAATCAAATGTTCCTGCTCTTTTTAAGAACTTGTCAAACAAAACGATAAACGATGTCTTTCCACTATTATTCCTTCCAATTAAAATAGAAAGATCTTTATCTTGTTGAGTTTCTAAATTTAATGTTGAGTTTTTTTAGCAATCTGAAATTTTTTTTACTGACACCTTACTAATATACATATTATAAACCCTCCCTAAAAATGAGTCATTTCATAAATAAACTCAAAATATATGTTAATTTTTCATTATGGGTAATTATAACATATATGGCATATGATTTATATTCTTGCAAATGTAACAATTTTATTAGACTAAATAACTAAAAAAAGCAGAAGTTCCAAAATGTACTATAA
>JDSG01000140.1_pt1 | contig 17455 bp, 33 predicted proteins | sample 199341 | NCBI WGS metagenome assembly JDSG01 (sample SAMN02584197, study PRJNA231836) | bioreactor metagenome | isolation source: continuous culture bioreactor short generation time transfer1 day 52 after... | place: Germany: Bremen | reverse complement strand
AGTGATTTAATTATTTTAATCATATCATACGCAAGGAAACTAAAATGCTTTCAAAACTATCTATAAAACAAAAACTAATATTAATTATGTCTATTCCTTTATTTGTTGTAATATTACTTGCAAGTAAACTTACATATGATTCATTTTCATATAATAACTCTCTTAAAAAAATTAGAAAAAGTTGTTGTCTTCTCAACAAAAATTGGAGCACTTGTACATGAGACTCAAAAAGAAAGAGGAATGACAGCAGGTTTTCTTGGTAGTAAAGGTAAGAAATTTAAAGATAAATTACCAAAACAAAGAGAACTTACAAATAATAGAATCAAAGAGCTTAGTAGTTTTTTTTACAAAGTTTTGATTCAAACTCGTATGGAACAAACTTTTCAGATAACCTAAAACAAGGACTTAATAATATTGAAAAACTATCTAGTATTAGAAATAAAGTTTCATCGCAAACTATAAAAGCAGGTGAGGCTATTGGGTTTTATACAAAAACAAATGCCATTATGTTAAATCTTATAAGTTCAATTACAAAACTATCTAATAGTGCAAAAGTTTCTCAAGATATTATCTCTTATATGAATTTTTTTATTATCTAAAGAGAGAGCTGGTATCGAAAGAGCAGTTGGAACAAATACATTTGCTAGAGATAGTTTTGGTAAAGGAATGAAAGCAAAATTTTATACATTAATTGCAGCCCAAAACTCTTATATGGATGCCTTTTTAAAAGTAACAGAAGAATCATCTCAAAACTTCTATAAAAGCACAGTACAAGGTTCAGCTGTAAATGAAGTAGAAAGAATGAGAAAATTAGCACTTTATAGTGGAAAAGATTCAGATTTTGGAGTTGATGCTTCATATTGGTTTTCAGAAATTACTAAAAAAATCAATCTACTAAAAAAAGTAGAAAACTACTTAGCAGACAAACTGACTAAAACTATTTTACTTGAAGAACGTGAAGCTCAAAAAAATATGATTATCTTTGGTATATTGAGTCTTATTGGTATTGTATTAACATTAGTACTTGCTAGAACTATTGCTTTTGCAATTTTATTAGATGTAAAATCTGTAAGAAAAGGATTAACTGACTTCTTTGCATTTATTAACTATGAAAAAGATGATATTCAATTAGAAACTATTAATTCAAAAGATGAGTTAGGAATGATGTCAAAACTTATTAATGAAAATATAAATAAAACAAAAGCTAATATCAAGCAGATAGAGATTTAATAGCTAATACTATTGAAGTAGCAAATAAAATTAATAAAGGGTGTCTTGATTCAAGAATAAGTGTAGATTCAAATAACCCTGCACTTCAATCTTTAAAAGAGATTATCAATGAAATGCTTCATACTCTAAATATAAATATAGATAATATCATGCAAGTATTAAACTCTTATTCAAAACTAGATTTTACTCCAAAAATAAAAGAGAATGATTTAGAAGGAATAATAAAACAACTTGAAGAAAATGTAAATATTTTAGGCCAAGTAATCACTGAAACACTAGTAGAGAACAAAAGAAGTGGTATGATTCTTAGTCAAAATGCAAATACATTATCAGAAAATGTAAATCTAATCTCTTCTGCGGCGAATGATCAAGCTGCAAGGTTAGAAGAGACAGCTGCAAGTTTAGAAGAAATTACATCAAATATTACAAATAATACAGAAACAACTTCTGAAATGGCAAATTATGGTGAAAAAGTTAGTAATTCAGTAAAACATGGTCAAGAATTAGCTTTTAATACAACAAAAGCAATGGAAGAGATAAATGAACAAACAACTGCTATTAATGAGGCCATAACAGTTATTGACCAAATTGCATTCCAAACAAATATTTTATCATTAAATGCAGCAGTAGAAGCAGCAACAGCAGGTGAAGCTGGTAAGGGATTTGCAGTAGTTGCACAAGAAGTAAGAAACCTTGCAAGTAGATCAGCAGAAGCAGCAAAGGAGATTAAGGACTTAGTTGAAAATGCACAAGAAAAAAACTCATGAAGGGAAAAGAACTGCAACATCTATGATTAAGGGATATGATGAACTAAATAAAAATATTGAAAAAAACAATTCAATTAATAGACAATGTTGCAACAGCTAGTAATGAGCAGTCAGCAGGAATTATTCAAATTAATGATGCAGTTAACAACCTAGATAAAATTACACAACAAAATGCCTCAAGTGCAAATGAAGCAGATTCAATTGCTAGAAAAACATTAGAGATTTCTAAAATGATAATCGAACATGCAGATGCAAAAGAGTTTGAAGGTAAAGATAGTATAAAAATTAGAAAATCTAGTACTGATTTTAACTATGATGGTGTTGAAAACAGAAGAGTTGAAAGTGAGATTAAAAGTTTAAGAAATAGATAAAGTTTTTAATAAGTAGAGAAAGTTCTACTTATTAATATTAAATTTTTCTAAAATAGTATGAAACACTAAATACAATTGCTAAAATAGCTGCAACTCCATAATATTTATACTCTTCAGCATAAGTTAAAATAATTTCACCCATCATATAACTTGCCATACCAACAACAACAGCCCAAACAACTGCTGCTAAAGCATTATATACTGTAAATTTTTGGAAAGAGTACTTAGTAAGCCCCCCCATTGCTAAAGGAATTAAAGTTTTAATTCCATATATATATTTTTGTATAAATACAACTGTTGAGCCATACTTCTCATAAGAAGATGTGCTAAGGCAACTTTTCTTCCATATTTTTTTTCATTGTGTCATTTGCATATATCTTATTTGTTCTTGCCATATAAAATAAGAATTGATCACCAATAAAGTTTGCACTTCCAGCAACTATCATTGAAACAACAATATTTAAATCACCTGCATAAGATAATACTCCTGCAATAACTAAACCAACAAAACCACCACCAAATGAATATAAAAATAGAGCTATATAGCCCCCCCAATCTCTAATAAATTCTTCCAACTTATACCTTTATATTAAAAAACTCTAATGACTCTAAAACTTCGTCATCATCAATATCTATTAAATCTTCTTCAATTTTTTTCTTTTATTTTATTCGAAATAAAATCTTTTACCTTTTCTCTTACATCATTTATATCATCCACAATTACAAAACCGTTAAATTGAATTTCATTGTCGTAGTATACTAAAGTTCCATTACAATTTGCTTCAATAAAATCAGAAATTTCTCTATATGATATATCACAAACTATACTTAACCAACCTATATTTTCAAGCTCTTTATCCTCAAAAAGTTCAACGCCATCAGTTTGATGATCAAAGTATAACATTCTTTCTTGGTTCAAAAAAAATTATTTTTTGCCAAGCAACTAATAGATTTAAAATACATTTATTTCCATCTATTAAAGGTTTATAATCATTAAATATATTTTTTACCAATGCCTTTATATTGACAATTGTTGAATATTTTTTAGAATCTTCTAATCTAAATATAACTACTTTTTTTATATCAATTTTTTCATCAAAATAAATCTTTCCATCTATATCAATCTCTATTTTTTTATTTAATGAAATTGCATTTAAGATTTCTGATATATTAATATGAACTTTTAATTCTTTTATATGAATCTGTTTCAAATTATTCTCCAAAAACAATTTGAGATTTTATCTAAAGAAGACTAAAAATAGTCCAATTATACAAGTTGTATATTTAATTTAAAGAAAATTTTAAAATTTATAAAAAATTAAAGTTTTTTTATCAATTCTTAAGATTAAATTATATATACTGAAAATTAATAATATAAAAAGAGGTTAGAAATGTCCATATTTCAGACGTTGTGTAAGCATTTTTATAAAAATGATACTAAAACAATTTATATTGTAGATGTATTATATATGAAAGATATTAATGCTATTTACGGTTTTGAAAATGGTGATTATATACTAACACAACTATATAATTTACTCAAAAAAAATATCAAAGAAGAAATACTATTATCACTTGAAAGAAGACTTTGTATAGAGATAAAAAAACAGTCATGTTGATGTATTTACTATAACAATTTATGAAGAATTAAATAAAATGGAAATAATAGAAGTTAAAAATATTATTTTTAATAATATTGTAACTTCTCAATTTGCATTATTAGATAAAGATATAACAATCGATATTGATATTACGGTTGGATGCTCAAAGGGTGCAGACCAAGAGTTACAAGTTTATGCAGAAAAAGCTCTTCATAATGCAAAACTAAATTATATCAACTTCATGTATTACGATTCAAAATTGTATCAAAATCATTTTTTTTAAATGAAGAGTTACTAGAAGCACTTCATCGAAATATAAAAGAGAGAACTGTAGAACCATTTTTTTTCAACCAATAAGATGTAATAAAACAGCAAAGATAATAAAATATGAAGCACTAATGAGAATTTATGATAAAGATGGAAATATTATAATGCCTCAAGTATTTATAAACAAATCAAGAAAATATAGAGTTTTTAATAAACTTATGGAAATACTTATTTTAAAGGTTATTGATTATATTAAAAAATATAAAATAGAAGTAAGTATAAATCTTGATTATAATGATATTTTAAATCCATCTATGAAAGATTTAATCATCAATAATATCAAAAACTCAAATATTGGAAAATATTTAACTGTTGAGATTTTAGAGAGTAGAAAAATTAATAATTTCTATTTAGTAAATGATTTTATAAATGATTTAAAAACATATGATGTTCAAATTGCAATTGATGATTTTGGTAGTGGTTTTTCAAATTATGAACATATTTTAAATATCAATACAGACTATATAAAACTTGATGGAAGTCTAATTAAAAAGATAGATGAAGATGTATATTACAATCTTGTAAAAAGTATTGTACTCTTTTGTAAAGAACAAGAGATTAAAGTTGTTGCAGAGTTTGTAAGTGACCTTAAAATTCTTAGGTATGTGAAATCCCTTGATATAGACTACTCTCAAGGTTATTATATAGGAAAACCTCAAAAAATAGATGAAATAATTGGAGTTGATGATGAAAAGTAAACTAAAAGAGATCACAGACTCAACAATAAATGAACTTCTTTGTAATGAAATAATCTTACCTTCAACTTATTTTCAATGTTTTGATAAACATGCAAAAACTATTGATATTGATTTAGACAATGATGATTTTGAAAAAGAGTTAAGTGAATTAATACTAGATGAGTTTAATACGATTAATGCTTATGTAAATGATGCCATTAAATCAATAGATACTGCTGCAAGTGTTACACTTGAAGCACAAGAAGCTATAAAACAAAATAACACTTTAGCTTTAAAAAATTTATACTCACAAATTAAAGAGTTACAAATACAACTACAAGATATAACTGATAATATTTACAAAGATTACCTAACAAAAGTACATAATAAAAAATGGTTATATCACAAATATTTATCAAAAGATGCAAATTTTAAAGAAGATGCAATTATTCTACTAATTGACGTAGTTGATTTTAACTATATTGCAGATACATATAATAAACTAATTTCAAATAATCTATTAATTTATATTTCAAAATATTTACAAAATAAATTTAAAGAAGAAGGTCTTAAGTTTGAAATATCTAGGTATCTATCAAATAAATTTATTATTGCTTTAGATGAAAAAGATTTAGTATCAATAGAGACACTTATGAATAATATCTCTACTCTTTTATATAATACAACACTTAAAAGTAATTCAGGAATAATGATTAAACCAACTTTTGAATATGCAACAATTAGAGTAAAAAAAAGATGAATCATTTCTTGCGTCACTTGAAATGTTAATTAAAAATGTTCAAAATATCAAGAGAAAATAGAGTAAAAATCTCGTAATTTCTCTTGAGCTTCCCTTATATCAATTAATTCAAATCTAACTTCAGAACCTATCTTTGCTTGAGCTAATTTAAAACAGTCTATTGATAAAACTGAGCCAATTTTAGGATATCCTCCAATTGTTTGTCTATCTTTAAGTAAAATTATTGGTTGACCATCTTTTGGTATTTGTATTGCACCAAAACTTATTCCCTCTGAAACTATTCCATCTAAAGTTGATTCTATTTTTTCACCACTTAATTTGCAAGCCATTCTATTAAAATCACTTGTAACTTTATATGAAGAGTTAAAAAATTTATTCTGTTCTTCTTGTGAAAAACTATAATCTTGATAAGAAAGAATTACTCTAAGAGTCAAATTTTCATCATATTTAGGAAGAAGTTCTTTTTTTAACTCTTTTTTTCTAAAACTTTATTTGAAGGTAAAATTGGAAGAAAATCACCATTTTTAAGTTTTTCTCCACTTAATCCACCAAGAGATTCTTTTATAGAAGTTGAATTACTACCAAACTCTTTTTTTTAATATCAAAACCATTTTTAACTGCTAAATAAACCCTACTTCCACTTGTAAACTTTCCTATTTTTATGCTATCCCCCCCAGCTTTAATATTATAACTTTTCCATGTCTCTTTTATCTCTGTATTTATGAAAAACTCACAAAAAGCACCTGTAATAGCTATAGTTGTATCAACAGTTGATTTTAGTTCTACATTTGAGAAAGCTATTTCGAGTAAATTTGTATTTAAATCATTATCTAAAAGTCTATTTGCCCATAAGGATGAATATTCATCTAAAACTCCTGAAGGTGAAACTCCAAGGTGAGTAAAACTATATCTTCCTAAATCTTGAACTAGAGTAAAAACACTTGCTTTCTGAATTATTAATCCACTCATATTATTCCACCTTGATTTAGAAACTTTTCTTTTGAGATTGAATTAAATTTTATTTCAGAATCTATTGAGATAGGACTTAAATCATCTAAAGTTTTATCAAAAAGTTCAAAAGTTGTTCGTCCTAAAATATTCCATCCTCCAGGAGAATTTCTTGGATATACAGCTGTTTGATTATCTGCAATTGCAACAGAACCCTTTGGTATAACTTTTCTTGGACTTTCAAGTCTTGGAACAATTATCTTTTCATCAATTGAAGCCATATATGCAAAGCCTGGTAAAAAAACCTATTGCATACACATCATAAATTTTTGAGCTGTGAATATCAATTACATCTTCTACAGAAATAGCTGCAAAATCAGCTACTCTTTGTAAATCAAAACCAACTTCTAAATCATAATAGACATCTATTTCTATAAGATTCTTACTATTGCTTTCATAAGGCTTTAAATTTTTTTTAAACTATTTTCTAAGAAAAACTTTATTGAATCAAAATCAAATTTAAAAATATCATAAGTAATATACAAAGATGTATATGAAGGAATTAATTCGATTAAGCCCTCTTCTTTTAACTCTTTTAAATATTTATAAGCACTTTTTACTTTTAGTGAAGTCTCTTTAGAGATAGTTTCACTAAAGTATATTATTACAGAATCAACTGATGCAATTTTTATATTCATCTAATTCAATACTTTTTGTAAACCTAGTATAAATGCTAAGGCATTTTCACCATCACCATGTACACATATAGTATCAGCTTTCAAAAAAAAGTTTTTTTGCCATTTACACTTTGCATAAAACCTTTCTCTTTTAAAAATTGTACTCTTTGTATAACTTCAAGTTCATCATGGATTACTGCATTCTCTTTTACTCTTGAAACTAAAGTTCCATCATCATTATAGTTTCTATCAGCAAATACTTCATATATCAAAGATACTCCATAAAGCATTGCAGTATGTTCATAAGCTTCAAAATTAGGAGTAGATAGAATCATAAGTCTAATATTTTTGTCAAAAGATGAAATAGCACTAAGAATAGCTTTATAAATATTTTCATCTCTCATCATATCATTGTATAAAGCTCCATGAGGTTTTACATATGCCACTACAGTTCCATTTGCCTTACAAAAAGCATTTAAAGCACCTAGTTGATAAAGAACAATTGATTTAATCTCTTCTAATGTACATTGCATACTTCTTCTACCAAAACCTACTAAATCTTGATAAGAAGGATGAGCGCCAATTGTTACATTATATTTTTTTAGCTAAATCAACTGACCTACTCATTGTAACAGCATCAGAAGCATGAAAACCGCAAGCTAAATTTGCCATATGAATATAAGGCATTATTTGCTCATCAGCTCCCATCTTCCAAACTCCAAAACTTTCACCCATATCACAATTTAATCTAATCATCTCATTGCCTTGCATTTAAATACCTCTATTTTACCATATATTAAATAATTTCAAAACTCATCTTTAATTCCTGATTTATTAAATCTAATAATTCCTAGAACTAAAATCATTCCCAATACAAAAAAATATATTTACATCAACTATAGTAGCTACGTAAATAGTAATTATACTTGCTAATAAAGCTAAATTTCTATACAAAAAAAGAGTATAGATAAATCAACACAACTGCTAGTATAAATAGTAACTCTGTCATTTTCTCACCTGTCATTTAATTTATTTGAAATCTTAACAAGCAAAAGTGTGAAAGAGGTGGGTTAATCACCTCTTTTTTTTAAACAATTTATTTAATCATCTGATTTGGTAAATAATGAACAATTTCAGGAAAGAATGTAATTGCCATTACAGTTATAATCATCATTATAAAAAATGGAAAAGTTGCCTTTAATATAGTTTCAATCTTTTCATTGGATATACTTTGTATCACAAATAAAGAGAAGCCAACAGGAGGTGTTATTTGGGCCATCTCAACCATAAATACTAAAAATACACCAAACCATAAAGGATCAAATCCAGCTAAAACAACAATTGGTAAGACAATTGGTAAAGTCATTACAACAATTGAAATAGCCTCTAATATCATTCCTAAAATAATATACATAACACCTATGAGTAAAATTAACATCAATGGAGATAATCCAAGTCCTGTAATAAACTCACTCATAGCTCTTGCAATTCCTAAAAATCCAATAACTTGAGAAAGAAAAACAGCTCCTGCGATAATAAAACTAATCATAGTAGATGTTTTAACAGAGTTTAATGTAGCTGTTTTAAAAATCTCCCAGTTAAAACTTTTAAAATAAATAGCTAAAAGAATTGCACCCATTACACCTAAAGCTGCTGCTTCTGTTGGAGTTGCAAGACCTCCATAAATAGAACCTAGAATTAGTGTAATTAAAGATAATATGGGAGCTAAATCTTTTAGTGAATCTATTTTTTGATTAAGAGAAAAAGTCTCTTTTACCTCAGGTTCTACACTCTTGTCAATCTTTGCGACTATCATAATATAAAAAGAGTATAAAGTTGCAAGTAAAAGCCCTGGTAAAATTCCTGCAATAAAAAGTTTACCAATAGATGTATCAGCTAATACTCCATAAATAATCATAATAAGTGAAGGAGGAATTAAAAATCCTAATGTTCCTGCACCTGCAAGTGAACCCATTGCAATTGATTTTGAGTATCCTCTTTTTTCAAGTTCATCTAAAGTAATCTTCCCAACTGTTGCAGTTGTAGCTGCACTTGAACCTGATACTGCTGCAAATAAAGAACAAGCAGCAACATTTACATGAAGTAAACCACCTGGAACATAACTAAGCCAAGGTTTTAAACCATTTAAAAGTCTAGTAGAGATAGAAGACTTATATAAAATCTCACCCATAAGTATAAACATAGGAAGTGCTGCTAAAGACCAAGAGTTTAAAGCATCATATAAAGATGAAGCAAGTAAATCCCCCCCTATTTTGTCATAAACTGATATTACAGGCGGTAAATTATGATCAAAAAGAAGCATTCCTACAATTCCTGTTAAGATTAAAGATACTCCAATCCAAATAGAAGATAGTAAAAATGCAAACATAATTACTATAATAATAATTGATAAAATAAGTGGATCACTAATCATTTTTAAGCCTTTTTATAATAACTGCAATAACAGCTAACATAAATAGAATTGTTCCTATTGGCATAACTATTTGTGTTAGATATAAAGGTGTTTCAGAAACAGCTTCAGAAAGCATCTCAAGTTCATATGAATCATATGTAAATAGAACTGTTCTATATAAAACAAAAGCCAGTACACCTAAGGTAATTATTGAAGCAATAATATCTATAAGACCATTTACCCCCCCTTCACTTAATCTTGAAGTTACGATATTTATACGAATATGTCCACCACTTAAGAAAGTATACGCCAAACCTAAAAAGATTGAAGCTAAATACAAATACCCACTATATTCATCTGCAATCATTGTAGACATGTCAAAAAAAGTATCTTAAAAAAAATCTCTGTTAGAATCAGACAAACTAAACCTATTAATAATGTTCCAGATAGGTAAGCTCCGCCTTTGCAGAGCCTATCTATAAAATTTGAAAAAGTTTCCATTTATTTACTTTCTATATTCTTTAAAAATCTTTTTAATCTCTGAACTAGCACCATCTAAATATTTTTCTAATAAATCATTAGCAATTTTGTCAAGCTCAGCTTTTAACTCAGGACTAGCATCACTTACAGCCATACCATTTTTTTTGCAAGTGTTTCAAGAGATACTCTATCTTCTTCTTTTGAAGCTTCCCATTGTACTTTTTCAATCTCTTTTGAAGCTTTTAACATAGCTTCTTGTTGAACTTTAGTTAGTGAGTTCCAATAATCTAAATTAATAGTAACTGCTTGTAGCGGATATGCATAATTAATTTTTGTAAAGTTTGTTAATACTTCCCAGAACTTACCATCTTTCCCTGAAGCTGATGAAGTTACAACTGAGTTAACCATCCCAGTTCTAAGTGAAGAGTAAACCTCTCCCCCCCAAGGTAATGCAACAGCATTTCCCCCCCCTGCACTATTTACAAATGCAGCAGAATTTTTGTCATAAGTTCTAGTTTTAGCACCTTTAAAATCAGAAATTGAAGTCATTGCTTTGTTTGAGTAAAATCCAGATGGAGGCCAAGTTACACTATAAAGTAGTTTTTGATTCCATTTTTTAGCTGTTTTTTCATAAGCTGGTTTAGAGATTTGATATAGTCTATATGCGTCATCATAAGATGAAGCAATAAAAGGTAAAGCAGAGATACCAAATACTTTACCTCCACCTGAAGTAAATGGAATAAACATATCAGTCATTGCAACTGTTCCATCTTTAACTGCTTTTAATGGATTTCCTTTAATTAAAGATGATCCCGCATGAACTGTAATATCAACACTTCCATTTGAATAATCTTTAACTAAAGTAGCAAATTTCTCTGCACCTTTTGTATGAAAATTATTTGCTCCATACTTTGCATTTAAATCCATCTTCACATTCCCTGCTACAAGTGATGCAGCTAATCCTGCAATTAATAAACCTTTTTTTAACATAAGTACTCCTTGAAATTAATTTCCAAAGATTAACAATTTCAAGTGAGTAAATGGTGAGTTTTAAAGTTTAATCTATTTTTTGTAGTTTATAACCTGTTTGAGGGACATTTCGAATGAGTTCAATAGGAAGTTTTTGTCTTAACTCTTTTATAAAAGTTTTTAATGCACTCATACTCATAGTTCTATCTTTCCAAATATATTCTTCTATTTGTTCATAACTTAGAACTTGATTTCTATTTTTATGTAAAAGAAGTAAAAATTCTTTGTCTCTTTTTCTAAGACTTATTATCTCATCTTTATATATTAATTCATGCTTTTGAACATCAAAAAAACAATCTTTAGAAAAAGATAGATTTCTTGTAAGTCTATCTCCTAGTGCTTTTATAATTCCATTTAATAAATTATCAGAATTTACAGGTTTTAAAATATAGTGATTTATATTTAAATTTATTAAATCTAATAGATACTCTTCATTTGAATAAGCTGTTACCATTATTATAATTGTTTCTAAATCTTGATCTCTTATTTTTTTTGACCATATCGACACCATTTTTACTTGGCATCTCTATATCACTTAATATAATATTTGGTTTATATTCGCAATATAAATCGTAACCATCTTCACCATTTGAAGCTTCTAAAACATCTTCAAAATAGTATTTTAAAGTATTTACTAATCTTTTTCTAATACCATCTTCATCTTCTACACAAAGAATAGTATAGTTTTTAAATTGTTCTAATAGTTTCTCATCCATTATCCATTCCTACTACAACTTTAAATATAGCTCCCTTTTTTGTGTTTTCAACACTAAGTTCGCCATTCATATTTTTTTCAATAATCATCTTTGACATATAAAGCCCAAGACCTGTTCCTTTTGAACTCTCTTTTGTTGTAAAATATGGTTCAAATATTAAATCTAAATACTCCTCTTCTATTCCACCTGCATTATCTTCAACAGTTATCACTGCATTTTTTTTCAACAACATCTACAACTATATGAATAGTTGGGTTTTTAATCTCTCTTTGATTTAAAATATCTTTTGCATTTGATATAAGATTTAACATAACTTGTGCAAATTCTCTCTCATAGCCATTTATTATAGAGTTACATTTTACATCTTTTGTTAGATTTATATGATAACTTTTTATTGATGCACCAGCTAAAGAGATAGCTTCATTACATGCATCATCCACATAAAACTCAACTTTTTTCTTATCAGGTTTAAAAAAAGTTTCTAAAGTCATCAATAGTATGAGACATAAACTGAATAAGTCTATTTGACTCATCAATACTTTCACTAATCATTTTATTATCAGCTTTATTAAATTTATTTGCAGTTTCAAGTTCCATTAATATTCCAGAGACTTCACTTAAAGGCTGTCTCCATTGATGAGCTATCATAGAAAGCATTGCTCCCATACGTGCAAGCCTAGATTGATGTAACATTGCTCTATCTTTTTTCTTAGCTTCTTTTAAAGCTATTTCAACTCTTTTTTCTAAGCTCTTATTTAAATCCTGAAGTTCAAGCTCTTTTCTCTTTACATTCTCTTTATAGTTTGCAAATACTTTATTTATCTTATTTGACATTGCAAAAGATAATACTCCAATAATCAAGATAATTAATAAAGAGAAAACAACAACTTGACGTACATATTTATTTACTCTTTTTTTCTAAAAGTTTTTTTATTTTGTAAAATTGAATTCTCTATATCATCAATATATAATCCAGCACCTATAACCCAATTAAACTTTTCATACAGTCTAAAAAAAACCTAATTTCTTAGAAAAATGCAGCTCTTTTGGTTTTTGCCAATAATAACCAATAAAAACTCCATCGGGCTTTTTTTAAAGTTTCATCAATAAATTTCTTTGTAATTAAAGTACCCATTGCATCTTTTAAGTCTATATCATATGTACCTATTCTATCTTGTCTAAAAGGATGTCCTCTTAAATAGTAGTTTGTATCATGAATCCAAATATATCCATGTTTTTCATATCTAATTGTTTCAATATATTCAATTAGCTCATTTTTTTAGTTCTTCATCAGTAAGTTTTTTATTATTTTCAACTCTATGTTTAATATAGTTTATTACATAATTTATCTCTTTTTTTTAAAATATTTCTCTGTTTTTGTAAATACTCTTGCTCAACTCGTATACTCTCTTCTTCAAAGTATGCATATTGATTTTTTACAAAGAAATATATTGTAAAAAAAAGCTACTAATAAAACTGTGATAACAGGTGTTAAGATTATTAACTTTGAAATATTTTTTTTCACTAAACAAATACTACTCCTAAAAATTATATAATACTCTCATAAAGTGAGTTTTTAGTGAGATTAAAAGATTTAAAAAAAATTATTAACTTACTAAACCATTGTATTTATAAGAAAAATGCAATTATAATATTTAAAATTACATGATTAAATATATTTTATCATTTTTAGGAGTAAATCATGAAAACAGAAGAAACATTTTGCAAAGAAAAAAATCGCACTAGATTTTAGTAATGGCAAACAACTATTAAAAGATTTAAAACATAATGTAACTTTTTTTTGGAAGTGCAAGAACAGCTCAAACAGATAAGTATGCAATGCTTGCACAAAAATTAGCATATAAACTAGCTAAACAAGGAGTTAATATTATCACAGGTGGTGGAGATGGTATTATGCAAGCTGCTAATAGAGGAGCATATAAAGCAAATAATGCAGATTCTATAGGGCTTAGTATTCAATTACCATTTGAACAAAGTGAAAATCCATATACAACTAAAAACTTAACTTTTAACTATTTCTTTTCAAGAAAATATATGTTAGTTAAGTATTCTAAAGCTTGTGTAATATTCCCTGGTGGATTTGGAACACTTGATGAGATGTTTGAAGTTTTAACACTAACACAAACAGGGAAAATGAATGGATTTAAAATATTTTTAGTAGGTGAAGATTATTGGAAATACCTAATTAAGTTTATCAAAAATCTTTATATAAAGAGAAAATGATTAACAAAGAAGATTTAGATATTATTGTATTGACAGATGATATCAAACTTATAGAGACTAAGATACTAGAATTAGTATCTTAGTCTAAATATTTAATTTTGATACATATGATATTTTTGATTTTCTTTAGCTTTTGCCTCTTCAATTTTTCCATAAACTTCTAAGGCTTTTATTTTTTTGTTCTGTATTGATATTTCCACTATTATATTCATTTATAAGAACATTTAAAACAAGTGTATAAACAATTGTATTTAATTTTAATGAATCTTCATTTTTCATCAATTTATCTAAATCAATTGCATAAACTGCTTCTTGAAAAGTAAAAAATAGTCTTTGAGAAACATCTTCTAATCTATATGTATATCCTAGTATAGTCAAAAAATTTTCTTGGAACTCAACTTCATAGCCATTTTCTATTAGATATGAACTATATTTCTCTATTTGTTTATCATATTTAGAAGCTAATTCATCTGCTTCTACAATTTTATTTTTAAAACTATATAAAAATTCTGATATTTCTTCTATCATTAAAAACTCTCTTCTTTTAATTTCACAATTATTATATAGAAAAATTCTAAAATTTTTCTACTTTTATCTGTTTTTACATATAATAATAAAAAAGTTTATCAGGAGATAATATAATGAGAAAAAAAAGAAATTCTACTTTCTACTAAAAAAAATTTTCAATTGCTACAGCACTTGTTTTAAGTTCTACCATGGCATTTGGTTTTGATTTAGGAAGTATTGCAAAAGGTGTAATGGATAACGTTTCAAACACACCTACAAAAACAACTAGTTCTAATAGTGGACTAAGTAATTCGACTGTCTCTAGTGGATTAAAAGAAGCTCTTAAAGTAGGAGTTGATTATGCAGTAAAATCATTAGGTGCAAATAATGGTTATTTAAATAACTCTTTAGTTAAAATCCCTCTTCCTGAAAACTTAAAAAAAAGCAGAAGGATTAATAAGAACTGCGGGTGGAGATAAAATAGCTGATGATTTAATAAATTCTATGAATACAGCTGCAACTAAAGCAGCCCCCCCTAAAACAGCTCAAATTTTTGTTGAAGCAATTGAAAAGATGAGTCTTACTGATGCACAAAAGATTTTAAATGGAAATGAAAATGCAGCAACAGAATTTTTCAAGAATAATACAACTGATTCTTTAAAAAAGATGATTACACCTATTATTCAAGAGACTATGAAACAAAACCAAGTTGCAGCTTACTATGATACTTTTAATAACTACTATAAACAATATGGAAAAGGTTTAGTTGAAAATAGTGGAGTTATGAATATGGCTAAAAACTTCGGTGTAGATTCATATATACCTGGAAGTTCAGATAAAAACTTAGATGAGTATGTTACAGATAAAGCTATTGATGGGCTATTTAAAATGATTGCACAAAAAGAAGGTGCAATTAGATCAAACCCAGTTGAACAAACGACATCTATCTTAAAACAAGTGTTTGGTAAATAAAAGGTTTTCCTTTTATTTACTATAAAGATATATTTATACCAATACTAGTTCTTACATTAAAATTCTCTTGCCTAAAATAGTGGTTTATTATATTTTTTTTCTAACTAAACTATCATTATAATTTCCAGAAAACCTCTTTTTAAATATATATTTGTTTTCATAGTCAGGTTTAAAACTTTTTAAAAGCTTATTGTATAAACTTCCATTATAGTCTAAAATAAATTTATCCGTTGAACCTCCATAAATATATATCATACTAAGATAAGAATCATTGTCAATCTTATATGTCTTAAAATTATATGAACCAATATCAAAGTTTTCAACCACTTCTAGTAAATCTATTTTTAACTCATATCTTAAGTTTGTCTCAAAAAAAACTACTAGGTAAACCTGTCCAACTACAAGAATAATCTAAATCAATATACTCTACAAATAGTCGTCCATAATTTTCGTTTAAATCATTTAAAGTATAAGATTGTCTAACACAATTAAAAGAGGAGTGATATTGTATAGTTGGGTTTGTAAGTGGTACATTAAAGATTTGTGTTTTTTTATTTCCTAAAACTAACATTTTTTTAGAATTTGAATAGTTATATACTGAATTAGTAACACATCCTGATAATAGTATTACAAAAACTAATAAGGCTATATATTGTAAATTTTTTTTAATCACCTGCACTGAAAAAACTCCTTAAACAATTCTCTTTAACTAAAGAGATATTAAAGTTTACATTTCCTTTCTCTACTTTATCATATTTATAAAGATATTTACCATCAAGTCTGAAAAGTAAGTTTTTATAAAGCTCACCTTTCATATCTACTATTATTATATCAGTATCTACCATATAAATATGAATCATATGAAGAACAAATGAGTCATCAACTTTTTTTTGTTTTAAAAGTATAATTTCCTATAACTTTTTTTTCTATTGTTTCAAGCTCATCAATATTTAATTTTTCTTTAAAAAAAATCCTTCATAAAAACTTAATGCTTGACCATTCCATCTTGAGTTATGATCTATTCTAATATACTCTAAAAAGATCTCTTCAGTATTTAAAGTATATGCTTCTAAAACAAAAGGGTCATGCCTTGTTTTAATATCATAATTCTTTAATTCATACTCATAAAATTCATCATTTTTTAATTTAAAGAATAAGTGGTTATTTTCAAATTTAAATAAAGGAATCGATGCCTTTGCAATAAAATCCAATACTTTTTTGAAAATCCCCCCCATTTTTTATCCTTTAAATTAGCTTCTAAAAGCTTTCCCATTCATCATCTGAATCATTGTTTGCCGTTATTGTTTTAGCTGCTATAACTTGTGGTTTAGATTCAACTCTTCTTGCTTCAGGTTTTGAAGGAGAAACTACTTTTGAAACCTTTGTATCAGAAACTATAGTATTTTCTCTTTTTTGTTTAGAGATATCTATACTATTTTTACCTTCAAACTCTTTTTCATCCGCATCAGAAACTATTGTTTTTGCTAAATTTGATGTATCTAAAGCAATACTTTTTGTTTCACTTGCAACTGCTGCATTTTTCTGTGTCTGTTGATCAAGTGAATTTATTGCATCATTTATTTGAACTATACCAGCTTCTTGCTCCTTACTTGCATTAGCTACATCAGAGATTAAATCAATTGTTTTATCAATATTAGTATTTAAACTTCCATATCCATCAATCATTTTATCTGCAATTGATTTACCTTCATTTGCTTTTATATTTGCATCTTCTA
>JDSG01000139.1_pt1 | contig 17540 bp, 33 predicted proteins | sample 199341 | NCBI WGS metagenome assembly JDSG01 (sample SAMN02584197, study PRJNA231836) | bioreactor metagenome | isolation source: continuous culture bioreactor short generation time transfer1 day 52 after... | place: Germany: Bremen | reverse complement strand
TAGTGAAGATACAAACAATACTTTTAATATAGATGACACAAAACAAACAGAAGAAGCATATGGTTGGGCAAAAAAAATGTAAAATATGCTAATAATTTTTATGAAACAGGTCCTTTATCACGTGCAATAATTCAAGGTAGGAAGTTTATAAAAGAGATACATAAAGAGTATAATGATTCAGTGTTAACTCGAGTAATGGCAAGAATGGACGAGCTAGCATACCTTTTATACAATACAAAAGAGTTAATTAAAAAAAATTGATATAAGTGAAGAATCTTTTATTAAACCAAAAATTTCACTCTCAAATATTGAAGAGGCAAGTGGTTTATCAGCAGTTGAAGCATGTAGAGGTTCTTTATATCATAATGTATCAATAAAAGATGGGATAATTGATAGTTATAATATTATCACACCTACAGTTTGGAACCTAGGACCTGAAGATAAAGAGAATTTATCTGTTGCACAAAAAGCAATAATAGGTAATAATTCAATAGAAAAAGCTAAAATAATTCTTCGGAGTTTTGATGTTTGCTCAGTTTGTACTACTCATTAAATAATTTGTTTCAAAATGAAACAAAAATAAAAATAAAAGAAATCTTAAAAATAAAAATAAAAAATTAATATTTAAATATAACAAAAAATTATAAAAATCCTATAGATACCATTTTCCCAACTATTTAAAAATAGTAAAAAAAATAAATGCTATTTTAATGCTATTTTGATGCTACGAAACCCCCCCAAATTATAGCTTTTTTTTACCTAAGTTTACTTTAAGAGATTTAAGGTTAATTTTAGATTGAAGATAAATGAATATTCATTTAATTAATGACAAGGAGAAGTATATGGTTGATTCTCATGATATGGTAAAAAAAGTTTTTACCCAAAATTCTGCAAGAGTTGATACAAATAAAGGTGATGCTTACTATAACAGCCTTTTTGAAAAAGCGAAAAGTAGACTAGAGGCATTAAAAAAAACAACCTGCACTAAAAGAAATCGATATGATGGAAGTAGTACAGAGTGAAGGTGTGGATAGAAGAGATTTTATGAAATGGGCAAGTGCAACAACTGCTACATTAATGTTACCTCCTATGTTTACTCCGTTAGTTGCCGAAGCAACTGAACTTATGAATAGGGTTCCTGTAATTTGGATTGAATTACAAGACTGTGCTGGTAATTCAGAAGCTTTATTAAGATCTTCAACACCAACTGTTGATGATTTACTTTTTGATGTACTAAGTTTAGAGTTCCATGAAACAATCATGGCTGCTTCAGGTCATCAAGCTGATGCTCAATTAGAAGATGCAATTCATCATTTTAAAGGTAAATATTTACTTTTTGTTGAAGGTGCTATTCCAACTGCTTTAAATGGTGGTTATGGAACAATTGGTGCTAGTGGTGAAACTTTCCAAGAACACTTAGAAAGATTATCTAAAGATGCTGCAGCAGTTGTTGCTGTTGGTACATGTGCTACATTTGGTGGTGTTCCAGCTGCTGCTCCAAATCCAACAAAAGCTGTTGGTGTTATGGATTTAGTAAAAGGTAAGCCTATTATAAATATTCCTGCCTGTCCTGCAAATCCGGCTAATATGGTTGGTGTAGTTTTACATTATGTATTAACAGGTCAAGTTCCTGAACTTGATTCATTATTAAGACCAAAATTTGCATTTGGTTATAGAATCCACGATAACTGTGAAAGAAGAGCACACTTTGATGCTGGTGAATTCGTAGAAGAGTGGGGGGGAGATGAAGGTGCTAAAAACAACTTCTGTTTATATAAAGTTGGTTGTAAAGGTCCTATGACATTTAATAACTGTTCAATTATCAGATACAACGAAGGTGCAAACTGGCCAGTAGGTGTTGGTCGTGGTTGTATTGGATGTTCAGAACCTGATTTCTGGGATAAATATGCATATGAAAGACCAATGGCTGATGCAAACATTAAAGCTCCAACTGGTGGAGTTGAAAAAACTGTTGATGAGTTTGGTTTAGGATTATTAACAGCAACGTCAATTGGTATTGGTGTACATGCAGTAGCTTCAGCAGTTGCTGGAAAAAGAACAGTTCATAGTGAAGATGGAGAAGAGTAATGAGTAAACATGTAGTAATAGATCCAATAACAAGGATTGAAGGACATCTTAGAATTGAGGCAGTTATTGATGAGAATAATGTAATCAAGGAAGCTTATAGTTCTTCTACGATGTTCAGAGGTATTGAAGAGATTTTAAAAGGTAGAGACCCAAGAGACTGTGGTCTTTTAGCTATGAGAATTTGTGGTGTTTGTACTGGAACTCACTATCAAAGATCTATTGAAGCAGTTGAGCATGCATTTAATGTAACTATTCCAAAAAATGCAAGACTTGTTAGAAACTTAATGCAAGGTGCATTATATATCCATGACCATGTTGTTCACTTCTATCATTTACATGCATTAGATTTTGTTGATATTACAAAAGCATTAGAAGCTGATCCAAAGAAGACTGTAGAAGAGGCTCAAAAGTGGGCTAAAGTTTCAGGTCAAAGAGCTTGGAATGCTAGTGAAGATAACTATGCTGAAGTACAAGCAAGAGTTACAAGATATGTAAAACAAGGAAGACTTGGTATTTTTGGAAATGCATATTGGGGGGGATCAAAAGCATATAAATTAACTCCTGAGCAAAACTTAATTGGTCTTTCTCACTATTTAGATGCTTTAGATTTACAAAGAGATATTGCAAAAGCACAAGCAATTTTTGGTGGTAAAAATCCACATCCACAATCAATTGTTGTTGGTGGTGTAACTTGTGTTCAAGATATTAAAAATCCAATTAGAGTAGCAGAGTTTAAAGATATTATTCAAAAAGCTCAAAAGTTTACTAAGCAAGCTTATCTTTCTGATGTTTATATGGCTGGTACTATGTATGCTGATGAAGCCTTAGCTGGTATTGGTGGAGGTTTAGGAAACTTCATGTCATATGGTGACTTTAACCTAGATGATTTACCATTTTATGAGTCTAAAAAAAACTATTCCCAAGTGGAATTGTATTAAATAAAGATTTATCTAAAGTATATGAATTAGATCAAACTAAGATTACTGAAGATGTAACTCATGCTTGGTATGAAGGTAAAACTAATTTACATCCATATGATGGAGTAACACATCCAAATTATACTGGATTTGCTAAGAAAGAAGATAATATCGCTTACTTGGATACTAAAGGTAAATATTCTTGGATTAAATCACCATTATATGATGATGAGAGAATGGAAGTTGGACCATTAGCTAGAATGATTATTGGTGTAGCAAAAGGTGATGAAAAAATCACTAAATATGTAACAACATTCTTAAAAATGGTAACTTACCTACAAAAGTTCTTTTCTCAACAGTTGGTAGAACAGCTGCACGTGCAATTGAAACTGAATTAATGTGTGATGAAGTAATTAAATGGTGTGATGAGTTAGCAGCAAATGTTGCAGCTGGTGACTTATCTACGTGGACTGAATTTGATTTTGATACTGTTGCTAAAGATGCAAAAGGATTTGGTATGGCTGAAGCACCAAGAGGTGGATTAGGTCATTGGGTTAAAATCAAAGATGGTAAAGTAGAAAATTATCAAGCAGTAGTTCCATCAACGTGGAATGCAGCTCCAAAAGATTATAAAGGAAGAATGGGTGCATATGAGGCTTCACTTGTTGGAACTCCTGTTGTAAATCCAGATGAGCCTTTAGAGATTATTAGAACAGTGCATAGTTTTGACCCTTGTATTGCATGTGCTGTGCATATTATAGATACAAATGGGAAAGAATTGGCAGTATATAAAGTAGATCCAGTAGGAGGAAGCCGTGCCTAAAATGAAGCGGGTTGAAAGAATGACCCCCCCAATCATGCGAACGATTCATTGGACGAATGCGATTTGTATGATTGCTGCGGTCATAACCGGGCTATATATAGGTCATCCATATTATCAAACTTTTATAGCAGATCCTGCAGTTGATAAATATGTGATGGCATGGAACCGATGGGCACACTTTATTGTTGCCATCATTTTTGATGTTTCTGCAATCTTAATTGGGTATTTATATCTATTTTCTAGATTTGAGAAACCTTATAAGAAAATTTTACCAACAAAGAAAAACTTTGTTGAGTTTTGTGAAGTATTTTTTTAACTTAATTACTTTTAATAGAAGAAAGAAATTTGATAGTGAACATTCTGATAGTTATAATATCATGTTCTTTACTCTTTTTCATATTATGTTAGTATTTATGTTATTAACAGGACTTCAACTATATGTACATGGTTTAGCCTCAGGTGAGAGTTCTATTGGTACTTGGTGGCCTGCAATGCTTCATATTGCAACTGATTGGACATTAGATGTATTTGGTGGAAATATGGGTGTTAGAATTGCACACCATACAGCAATGTATCTAATCATCATGTGGGTTATGTCACATATTTACTACCAAGTTTGGAGAACTATCTTCTGGAGAGAAGGTGATATCAATATCGTATTTGGTGGAACAAAATTTGTTAACAAAAATATTGTTAATGAAAAAGGTGAAATTGAAAACCACGGTAAATAATTCAAGTTTTCAATCTTAGCTAAATAGCTATGGTAAAATACCATAGCCTATTTTTTTTAAAAGGTTTACTAAATTTAATAGTTTTATTTTTATTAAGCTTTTTATATGATTTAAGGAATTTTTTTATGAGAAATATAGTTATAGGTGTTGGTAATGTTTTATTTAAAGATGAAGGTGTAGGAATATATGCTTCAAAATATTTAGAAGCAAATTATGAATTTGATAATGATTTAGAAATTATAGAAGGTGGGACATTAGGTTTTAAACTTATGACTTATTTTCAAGAGTATGACAATGTAATTATATTAGATACTGTTTCAATAGAAGATAATGCATGGAGATATATTTAGACTTCCTTCAGATGTTTTACTTGGAATGGGACAATATAGGAAAACTGCTCATGAAGTTGAAATTGTAGAGATGCTAGAGATTGTTTCTGTTTTAGATACTCATGCAACAGTAACAATTTTAGGAATAATACCTGAAGATATTGAATCAGTTCAAATTGGATTAACTCAAACTATTGAAGATAGATTTGAAGAGTTTATATTAAATGCAGTTAAAGAGATTGAGAGTATTGGTATAAAAGTTACAAGAAAAGATGATAAGAGTGTTAAAACGATTGCCCAAGAACTTATTGGAAGTTACAATGGTGAACACTTAACAAGAATTCCAAATGAGGAAGATACAACATGGAACTAATATATAAAATTGATTTTCATAGTACAAATTTTTATTTTAATCATATAATTGAAGATTTAATTGAAGAAGCTAAAATTAATGCAAAAACAAAAATGTATAAAGGTTTTATCTTAATAGTATGCAACGATGAAGCAGAAAAAAATTGAATCGTTCTTTAAAATACTAGAAGAAAAACTTCCTTTATCAATATTTCTTTCTGGTGCAAAAGTTATTGAGAGTTTTGATTTTGATTCTTTTGAAGAGCTTGAAGATAAAGATGTAAAAATAAACTTATCTCTTCTTACAAATGATGAGATTAGAAAAATATTATCTGAAAATAAAATTGATTTTTCAAATGATATAAATAAGATAAAAGATGGTGGTATTTCAAGATTTGAAACACATAATGGATTAAAAGATTTTTTTCTTACCAAATAAAAAGATAAGAGAAGAGTTTGAATCTAAAGGCTATGAAGTTAAATTACTTATTACAAATGTAAACAATTTATCAAATTTAGTAGATGTAGCTCCAAAAGATTTACAACTTCTTTGTTCAATTGAAAGACCATTAGTAAAATTAAAGTTTAAACTTTTACAAAATTCGCAAAATGAATATTCAAATACAAAATTTATTTATGCAAAAATTCCTGATGATAAAGAGACCGTTCTATTTTCACAAGCTTTAAAAGAAGAGGGTATAGATTATCTTTTATATGTAAATGATGAAGTTTATCAAGATGGATTAAAAGTTACATATAATGATAATCAAAATATTGTAATCCATGGAGAAAAAGGGCTATTTCCAAAGTATGATTACATGCTTGATAGAAAAGTAAATTCAAGTGCTGATTATTTTGAAGAGTATGGTTCAGTATTTAAAGCAACTTTAGCACAATATAATAAAAGGTTAGTTCCTACAATTGGTATCTATTTTTCATATGAAAATGATGAGTCAGCAATTAAAATTAATGTTCCTGGTGTTGGACAAAAAGAAGTTATTCATGTTCCAAATGTTTTAAATAATATCGATAATTGCTTAGAAGATATAAAAAGTATTGATGAAAACACTCAAAAGTTAGTGGACAACTATAAAAAGAAATTTCCAGAGTATTTTGAAAAAGAGTTTATTGATAAGGATGCAGATGGATTTGAATCAATACTAAATTTATTAAGTTATATTTTAGGGATGAAAGATTTTAAAGAGTTTGAAGATACGGCTCTTTTATATAGTGCAAAAAGTGGTCTTCAAATAGACATGCATTTACTTAAAATTGATGGTAAAAATTATTTAGACTATAGAAGAATTATCCAAAGTACAATGAGTTATAAAATGGCAGGAGTAGAAAACACAATGCTTGCATACTCATTTTATGAGAGTTTATCAGATTTTGTTGTTGATAATGTTTCAAAAATAAACTCTGAATTAAATGCAAAAGATATAATTTTATGTGGAAATATGATCTCAAATACAATTTTACTTTCTAAGCTTAAAAAGAATCTAAAAAAATTACATATTTTAATACCTAATGAATATCCTTTAGATTACTAATAGATTATAAAAAGTTATAAGATTTAGCATATAATTATGTAAGAATTATGTGCTAAATACTCCATAATGTTACTCTTTTACCCCCCCTCTTGTTTATAAGTTTTATTTATTATGAGCAAATGTTCAAAATCGATTAATTTTTTATTTAAAGTTAAGTTTAAGTCATGTAGTATTTCAGATAATTAGACTAATGAATATTCATTCATAATATTGATTAAAATCAATGTAAATCGCGAATTGCGTAACTATAATGATGAATGAACAATTATTCAAAAAAAATAAAAAGGAATAAGAGTGAAAGATTTAAACTTATTTAAACAACTTTCAAAAAGACTAGATACTCTTGAAAAACTTCCAAAGTTAGATGAATCAAAATCTATACCAAAAGTTTTAGAAGAAAAAGGTGTTAGTAGAAGAGATTTCATGAAATGGGCTACAGCAATTACCGCAATGCTTGCACTTCCAGGAAGCTTTACTCCTTTAGTAGCACGTGCAGCAGAGTTAAGTGATAGACTGCCAATTATTTGGTTACATATGGCTGAGTGTACAGGATGTTCTGAATCACTTTTAAGAACAGATGCTCCTACTATTGATTCACTTATTTTTGATTATATCTCTTTAGAATATCATGAAACATTAATGGCAGCAGCTGGTTGGCAAGCAGAACATAATTTAGAACATGCTATTGAAAAATATAAGGGTAACTATATTTTGATGGTTGAAGGTGGTATTCCAAGTGGTGAAAATGATTTCTATCTTACAATAGGTGGTCATGGAAATACTGGTGAACATAGTGCAAAACTTGCATCAGAACATGCAAAAGCAATTTTTGCAATTGGTACCTGTTCATCATTTGGTGGAGTTCAAGCTGCAATTCCAAATCCAACTGGTGCAGTTGCTTTATCAAAAGTTACTAACAAGTCAGTTATCAATGTACCTGGATGTCCTCCAAGTGAGAAAAATATTGTCGGTACATTACTTCATTATATTCTTTATGGAACACTTCCTGCTCTTGATGCATATAATAGACCAAAATGGGCTTATGGATTAAGAATTCATGATTTATGTGAAAGAAGAGGTCATTTTGATGCAGGTGAGTTTGTAGAAGAGTTTGGAGATGAGGGTGCTAAAAAAAAGGTTACTGTTTATATAAAGTAGGTTGTAAAGGACCATATACTTTTAATAACTGTTCAAAAAAATAAATTTAATCAACATACTTCTTGGCCAATTCAAGCAGGACATGGATGTATTGGATGTTCTGAACCAGATTTCTGGGATGCAATGGGACCATTAGAAGAACCTGTTGGTGATAAACTTTATAATACTGTTTTTGGTGGAGCTGGAGCTGATGCTACTGCTGATAAAATTGGTATTGGGGGGGTATTAACAACTGCGGCAATTGGTATTGCGGCACACGCAATAATTTCAAAAGTAAAAAATCCAGTTGAAGATGAGGAACATTAATCATGGCAAATAAAAGAGTAATAGTAGACCCAATTACTAGAATTGAAGGACACTTAAGAATTGAGGTTGAAGTTGATGAAAACAACGTAATTCAAAATGCTTTCTCTTCATCTACATTATGGAGAGGATTAGAGACAATTGTAAAAAATAGAGATCCAAGAGATGCGGGTTTTTTTAATGCAAAGAATCTGTGGGGGGGTATGTACATATTCACACTATAGAGCAGGTATTGAAGCTGTTGAAGATGCTTTAGGAATTGTTCCTCCATTAAATGCACAGTTAACAAGATCTTTAATGAATCAAGCACTATTTATGCATGACCATGTTGTACACTTTTATCATCTACATGGACTTGATTGGGTTGATGTTGTATCGGCACTTGATGCAGACCCAGCTAAAGCTTCAAAAGAGGCATTTAAATATACTAAATATCCAATTGCAACAGGTGAAAATGATTTACTAAAAGTAAAAGATAGAGTAAAAGCATTTGTTGATAAAGGTGAACTTGGACCATTTGCAAATGCATATTGGGGGGGACATAATACATTTAAATTAACTCCTGAGCAAAACTTAATTGCACTTTCACATTATCTTAAAGCACTTGAAGTTCAAAGAACTGCTGCACAACTTATGGCTATGTTTGGTGGTAAACAACCACATCCACAAAGTCTTACAGTAGGTGGAGTTACTTGTATAATGGATTTAATGGATCCATCAAGAATGGGAGAGTATTTAACTAAGTATAAAGAAGTTGCAAACTTCATTGAACATGCTTATTATGCTGATATTGTTATGGCAGGGAAAGCATATGCTACAGAGCCAAGTGTTACAAGTGAAGCTGGAACTATGAACTTTATGTCTCATAAAGAGATGCAATTAAATAGAACTGAATATCTTTTTGATACAGGTATTATCTTAAATGGCGATCTTTCAAAAGTTCATCCTATAAATGAAGATTTAATCACAGAAGAGGCAACTCACTCTTGGTATGCTGATAATGAACCGTTACATCCATATGATGGAAAAACAAATCCAAAATATACTGGAATGAGTGAAGCTATGACAGTTGGTCCTGATGGAAAAGAGATACAATCTAAAGTTATTGATACTAAAGGAAAATACTCTTGGATTAAATCACCAAGATATGATGGAAAGGCAATGGAAGTTGGTCCATTAGCTGCAGTACTTGTTTCATATGCAAGTGGAAATAAAAGAATTAAAAAAAGTTGTTGATGAGTTCTTAGAGACTACTGGTTTACCAACAGCTGCACTGTTTACGACTTTAGGAAGAACTGCCGCAAGAGCTTTACAAACTAAAGCAATTATAGATAATGGATTAGAGACATTTAATACTTTAATTGAAAACTTAAAAGTTGACCAAGATACTTGTACAACATATAAAATTGATAAAGATAAAGAGTATAAAGGAAGATTTATTGGGGGGGATGTTCCAAGAGGAATGTTATCTCACTGGATTAGAATTAAAAATGGTGTTGTAGAAAATTATCAAGCAGTGGTTCCTTCTACATGGAATGCTGGACCTGAAGATTCTACAGGTTTAAAAGGACCATATGAATCAAATTTAATTGGTATGAAAGTTCAAGATATTTCTAAACCATTAGAGATAATTAGAGTTATTCATAGTTTTGACCCTTGTATCGCGTGTGCAGTTCATGTAATGGATACTAAAGGAAATGATTTAGGAACATATAAAGTTGATCCTGTTTATGGAAGTAGTTGTTAAGACTTAAAGGATAACAAATGATTGAAAAAAAGTATGAGTTTTCTGGAGTTTTAAGATTTAATCACTGGGTTAGAGTTGTAACAATGTTAGTTCTTGTTGTAACTGGATTTTATATTGCCTACCCATTTTTAACTCCATATGTAAATGATGAGCCAACTAACTTTATGAATGCTTTATGGAGAGCTTGGCATATTATTTTTGGATTTATTTTAATAGCTTCTACGATGGTAAAGAGTTATCTATTTATCTTTGATAAACATAGTAGAAATGAGAGAATATCGTTTTTTTGATTTTATTAATCCAAAAATTTGGATTCAACAGATTAAATACTATATGTTAATTGGAGTTCATCCTAAAGCTAGAGGTATTTATAATCCTTTACAGTTTATTGCATATTTTATGATTTTTGTAACGTTGTTTATAATTTCAATTACAGGATTAATTTTACATATGCATGTTTATCATGAAGGTTTAGGTGGTATGATTTTTGATATTTTAAGACCACTTGAAGTTATGATGGGTGGATTAGCCTCTGTTAGAGAGATTCATCATATTACTATGTGGATTTTTCTTTTATTTATTCCTATTCATGTATACATGGCTGTATTTAATTCTATTTATGGAAAATCAGGAGCTATGGATGCAATCTTTAGTGGATATACTTGGCATAAAAAGAAAGATAAAAAAAAGAAAAATGAATATCTTAATATTAGGAATAGGAAATATCCTATTCCAAGATGAAGGAATTGGAGCTCATTTTATTCACTATTTAGATGAAAAATATGAATTTAATTCAAATGAACACAGTGTAAGTATAGTTGATGGTGGAACGTTAGCTCAAAGGCTAATTCCACTCATCATCAAGTATGATAAAGTGTTTGTAGTAGATTGTATTGATGCTTTAAATTCAAAAGCTGGTGATGTTTATTTTTTTTGATTATTTAAAAGCTCCTGCTGAAATTGATTGGCAAGGAAGTGCTCATGAAGTAGAGATGCTTCAGACTTTGAATATGATAAAGATGAATGGAGATTTACCTAGCACAAATGTATTAGGAGTGATTCCTAAAAGAGTTGCTGATGATACTACATTTGATTTAAGTCATGAGATTGTAACTGCTGTGGATACTATGGAGCATACAATAATAAAAGCTATAAGAGAATTAGATGTAGATGTAAAAGTAAAAAATGAAAATATAACAATAGATGAAATTTCAAAGATTTCATTTAAAAGAGAGATAATAAATGGTCCTAGAGTATAAGTTTGAGTACATTTCGAATAATAACAACTATATAGTTTTTTTTAAATAACATATTAAAAAAATAATGATTTAGTTTATAAAATATGTAAAGAAAATGATTTTATATTTTTATATATCCAAGCTGATGAAAATGTATTATTAGAAGTCTCAGATAAAATATCTCAAAAACTACCTATGTCTATTTTCTTGAAAAATTTTACATTAGAAGTAGTGCCACAAATACCCAAAAAAGATTATATTCTAAATATAGATTTGATAAATCTGTCTTATTGTTCAAATTGTGTAGCCAACATTGAAAATGAATATTTAACTAACTCCCATAGTCCTTTTTTTTGAGTGTAATATTTGTGGTACTACTTGTGATGTATCGAATATAAAGTTTTTAAAAGATAAAAAAGAATTAGAATACAAAAGTATAAAAACTCTTTTAGAAGATATTGCTTCAAAGATAGCTGATAATAAAAGGGTTAGAGTAAAAACAAAACATAGTGATTTTGTATTTTATAGGATGAATAATCTAGAGTATAATAATCAAAAGGTTTTATGCACTAATATAGAATTTTTATCAAAACTTGTTGTCTCTTCGCAAGAGAAAAAAAAGTTGCACTTACAAGTCTTGAAAAACCAACAATAGTTTTTAATATAAATGAAATTTTTAAAAGAAACAATAATATAAAATTTGAAAAAGTAAGTGTAGGTTTAGCAAATGATATTGTTTTATATCTATTATCTTTAGAATTAAAGATTATAGGTATTGAGTTTCTATCTTATGAGAATTCTGTTAATTATGATTATGAAATCTTAGAAGTTTCAGATGATAAAAAAAGTGACGAATTATTAATTACAATGCATAATGATAGAACATTTATTTTAAAAATGATAATTATAATGATAAATTAAATGATATTTATAATAGGTTTTCAGAAGAATCAAAAGCCCATTTTATGGTAAATATTGAAGAAAATAAACTTTTTGATAAGACTTTATTAAATCTTTATTGTAGCACAAAGTATGATGAACAAATTACTCTTTATTCTGAACAAATTGATGGAATGGTTGATATTCTGAACTACAATATGCCTTTAAGTATAAATGATATTCTAAATGAAATTTCAAAAAGTGAATCAGGGAAAAGACTTCTTGAAAACTATAAAAATAAGTTTCCAAAAACATTTGCTAAGTGTATAAACCAAAAAGAGTTAGTTTATGATAATAGTTCTATAAGCTCTTTATGGAAAATTGTTGAAATTGTATTAGGTTTTGAAAAACCAATTTTAGAAAATGCAAAGGCTGCTTTACTTCAAAAAGGTCCAAGAGTAGATTATAAACTAATAGATAGTGCAAAAGTTTATAATAGAGAGTTTAATCTTCTGAAATTAATTCAAAGTGGAATTAGTTTTAAATTAGCAGGAGTAGATGAAAAAAAGTTTATCTTTAGGATATGTTGAGAGTTATGCATACTTTTTAGCAAATATTGTTGATGATGTAAATAAAGAGTTTCTACTTGATGGAGTAACATTATGTGGAGATTTAATTGCTGATGAGTTTTTCTATAAAATGTTAACTAAAGCTATTACAAAAAACTTCAAATTATTTTATAATAAGGATTTTCCTATACAATTATAAAAAAAGATTTGGTTGGTTTTATGAAGTCTATTGAAATCCAAGTAAAAGGTATTGTTCAAGGGGGGGTTGGTTTTAGACCTTTTGTATATAACTTAGCTTTACAAAACAGTCTTAATGGTTGGGTAAATAATGATGATAGAGGTGTTAATATAGCTTTAGAAGGAGAAGAAACTTCTATTGAAAAGTTTATTGATACTTTAAAAAAAACTCCCCCCCCGCCACTTGCAAAGATTTATTCAATTGATATAAAAGATTTAGAACTTCAAAACTATACCTCTTTTGAGATAATTCAAAGTGCTACAACTTCAAATAAATCTACAATTATAAGTCCTGATATTGCTGTTTGTGATGATTGTATTGATGATATAAAGATAAAGATAATTTTAGATTTGAGTATGCTTTAACTAACTGCACAAATTGTGGTCCAAGATACTCAATAATAAATACAGTTCCATATGATAGAATCAATACCTCAATGCATAAGTTTATTATGTGTGAAGATTGTAAAGAAGAGTATGAAAATCCATTAAATAGAAGATACCATGCACAACCTGTCTCTTGTGAAAAATGTGGTCCAAAAATAGCTTTATATGATAATAAAAATAGCTGAATTAGAAAAGATTATAAAGCTATAGAAGAACTTGCATTAAAAATAAAAGAGGGTCATATAGTAGCCTTAAAAGGTATGGGTGGTTTTCATATTGTTTGTGATGCAAGAAATGATAGTGCGGTACAGAAATTAAGAGAAAGAAAAAAAATAGACCTACTAAACCTTTTGCAGTGATGTTTAAAGATATAAATCAAGTAAAAGAAAATGCAATACTAAATCAAAAAGAAGAAGAGATAATTCTTTCAAAAGAGAAGCCAATAACACTTGTTCGAAGTAATTCAAATCTAAGTTCATATATTGCTCCAAATATTGATAGAATAGGATGTTTTATAGCTTATACTCCTTTGCATATACTACTTTTTGATAATTTAAAAAAATCCAATTGTTGCGACAAGTGCAAATTTATCTGGTGAACCTATTATAAGATTTAAAGATGAGATAATACAAAAGCTTGGAAATGTAGTTGATTTTGTATTAGATTTGATAGAGATATTATGAATGCCTGTGATGATTCAGTGGTTCAAATTGTAAATAATGATCTTCAAGTTTTAAGAAATGCAAGAGGATATGCTCCAACTTCTCTTAAATTAAAAAACAGAAGTGATAAAAAAATACTTGCATTAGGAGCAAATCAAAAATCAACTATTAGTTTAGTATTTGATGATAACCTAATCTTATCACCTCATATTGGCGACTTAGACTCAATTACATCAGTTGAGTATTTTGATAGAACTATAGAGACTTTTAAAAGGTTTTATGACTTTGAACCTGATTTAATAGTTTGTGATAAGCATCCAAACTATGAGAGTACAAAATGGGCTAAAAGTCAAGATATAGAAGTTGTACAAGTACAACATCACTATGCTCATATGTTATCTTCTATGGCAGAGTTTAATTTAGATGAAAAAGTTTTAGCTTTTTGTTTTGATGGAACTGGATATGGAGATGATGGAAATATTTGGGGGGTGGAGAAGTTTTTTTTAGGTGATAAAAAAGAGTATGAAAGAGTAAATCATTTTAAATATTTTAAACTTTTAGGTGGAGAAAAAGCAATTAAAGAACCTAAAAGAGTAGCTTTATCACTTTTATTTGATGTTTTTACTTAGAGGAAGTTTTAAGTTTAGATAGTGAAATGGTAGCTGAGTTTTCCCATGGTGAAATAAAACTTATGCATACTATTTGGGAAAAAGGTTTAAATGCACCACTTACAAGCTCAACAGGAAGACTTTTTGATGCTATAGCATCTTTTGCAGCAATTGCACATACTCAAAGCTATGAAGGTGAAACGGGTCTCAACTAGAGATGGCATATGATAAAACTATTGAGGAGTTTTACTCTTTTGATATAGTAGATAAAAATATTTGTTTAGAAAAAGCTATAAAAGAGATAATAAAAGATAAAAATTCAACTGTTATTGCAAGTAAGTTTATAAATATGCTAGTAGAAATAATAGTAGAAATTTCAAGCCAATATGAAAACTTACCTATAATACTCACAGGTGGAGTATTTCAAAATAAAACATTGTTAGAATTAGTACTTAAAAGATTAGAATCTAAAAAAAGTCTTTATTAGTAAAAAAGTACCTTTAAATGATGCTGGAGTTTCTGTAGGTCAAATTTATTCTCAAATTTAAGGCTTTCTTTTTTTTAGCTTCAATAAATAACTAAAATCCATACTTAAAAAATAATCTGATAATATATATTATAATTTACAATTAGTTTACATTTAGGAGTATATTATGTATTTAAAATCTACTTTATTAGTAATAGTTTTATTCTTATTCACTGGTTGTAGTAATAGTGTTATTCAATCAACAATGGATTTAAATAATGAATTTGAAGTGAAAATTGGATATGCAGGAGCTCCAAATCAATTAAAACAACTATCAATAAATGGACTTTCTCCTATTACAAATGTAGGTGAGTTTTATTTCATACGTCCTAGAAATGGCTTACAAAGTGCGATTATGTTAAATGGGACTGATTTTGTAAGTAGCCCTGATGATTTTTATGTGCAAAGAACTACATATAGGTCTGTTGCTTCTAAAGAGGAGCTATTTGAAATAAAAAAAACTTATAAATAGACTTGAAAGATTATCTACAAAGATACTAGAAGAGAAGATAAAAAAAACTTAAAAAAAGAAGTGAAAAATATAGAAATAGAAAGAAAGATAGATTTAATAAATAAGGAACTTGTAAAAAAATTCTATAAATAAAGAAGAGAGTTTATCTACTCAGAAACAAGAATTACAAAATCAATTAAATAGTAATGAAAATCCTAGTTTAAATTTAGATACTCAAGAAATAAAAAAAGAGTTAAAAACTCTTTTGGATAGTGAAGGTAATATTTTATCAAAAATAAAAGAACTTGAAAAAAAATTAAACGATGATAATACCTCAAATGAAGATAAAGAAAAGTTTAAAAAAAGAGAAAGAAGAAAAAGAAAAAGAGATTGTCTTAATTAGTTATAAAATAGATAGTCTAATGCAAAAATATGGAATAATAGCTTATGAATTGCAGTATGATTTATTATATGAGAAATATTTGGAAAAAAACTAGTAAAGAGAATATTTTTGTATTTAGATGGAAAATGAAAACAGATAATAGTTTTAATGCAGAAGCTAGTGATTATATAACAATAGATTCGAAAAATAAAAAAAGAGAGAAGTGGTTATTTAATCGCATCAGGTGTTACTATTGAAAAACTTGTTCCAAATAAAACTTTTATAGAATATCTCGAAAGTAAAGCAAATACTTCAAATTATGGTTCAATATTAAGAGGTCATCTGGGTATGGTTACATATACTTTAAAGGTTGATCATTTAGTATCTTTTGTTTCACAAAAAAAAGAGAATATGTTTAAACTATTAGCTTCTTTAAAAGATGTACAACACTTTTCAAGTGATATAAAAAAAATTACAAATGTTGAATTAGGAATATCTTTATTAGGTGCATTGGATGTATCTACTTTTTCAAATTTTTCAAACCCTTATCATGAAAAGATAAAAGGTGATTTTTTATATAAAAAGCAGAGTTAATTACTCAATCTAAAAAAAATACTAAAGAGAAAATTAATCTTAAAAGTGCTTTAGGAAAAACTGGAAAAGCTGGAATAGCTGTAGCTTCTACACTTGTTGGAGTATCAGGAGTAATTCCTAACTCTGAGTCAATAATAGAAAGTTCTAGAACTCTTTCTAAACCAAATCAGACTACAATTTTTTTCAGTTATAACAGAAGCTACAGAGTTAGCAGATATGTATAAATAGGTTTCTACAAACCTATTTATACTACTTTAGGTCAAGCTTATTTTAATATCTAGTTTTTATATTAATTATTTAATAAGTTAAATATATTATATAATATAAAAAAACATCTAGGAGTTTATCATGGAAGACTCACTAAATGACCAACAATGGAAAGATGGTACTCTTAAAAAAAACAAAAGATGTAAAGACTCTTTTAGAACATAGAGCTAAAACATTAAAACCTATGGAAGGTTTTGACTTATCCTATTCAAATTTAGAAAATATTAATTTAGTTAAACAAGGTTCATCTGCTGGATACAAATTAAATAATAGTGATTTTTATAAAGCAAATTTAAAAAAATGCCCACTGTTTTAAAGTTGATTTTTCAAACTCTTCTTTGATGAAAGTAAATTTTGAACATGCTAATTTACACTTTGCAAATTTAGAAAACTGTAATCTTCTTGGTTGTAATTTTAAGTATGCAAAATTAGAAAATGTTATTTGGGGGGGTAAAGAGATTATTCAAGAAACAAGTGCAAAAAATGCTAAGACAAAAAGTGAAGCATTAGATTATTATCAGCAAGCGGAAGAGATATATCGTAATTTAAGACGTACAACAGAAGCTGATGGTTTATTTGAGACAGCAGGGCTTTTTTTTCAAAAAGAGATGAAAATGAGAAGAAAACAGATGCCTGCTTATTCTTTTAAAAGATTAATCTCAAAAATAGTAGAGGTATCGTGTGGATATGGAGAGAGACCTTTAAGAATTATATCTATTAGTTTAGTAGTTATATTATGTTTT
>JDSG01000138.1_pt1 | contig 18128 bp, 25 predicted proteins | sample 199341 | NCBI WGS metagenome assembly JDSG01 (sample SAMN02584197, study PRJNA231836) | bioreactor metagenome | isolation source: continuous culture bioreactor short generation time transfer1 day 52 after... | place: Germany: Bremen | reverse complement strand
AGACAGTCAAATTGACTATCTCCCTTATCTTCTGTATAGATTGCTTATCTAACTAATCTTCTTAATCATCTTAAGTCTAGTGAATTCTTCTCTCTCTTTTTCTTCAAGAGCATTGACCATAAATTTGGTGATGTTCTCATATTTAGGAATCATTATGTTCTTAAGGGCATTGGCTCTTTTTTTGTGTACGCTTTATATTGATTGCCAGCCTATAGATTGCGTTCTCAACCTCAGCCAACTGCAATGTAAGATGTTTAACCTTATCAAACATGGCCATGGCTTCATCAAGGGATAGGTTTGTTCTAGCAAATCCATATTGAGGCTTAAACTCTGTAGTCAAATCCTTAAGAATCGGCATTTCAACACCCATTATTGAACGCAATTTTATTTCAATATCCTCTTCCTCTTCTATGGCTTCACCAATTTGCTGGACTGTATTGATGCCAATGGTTAAGTTGGCCTCTTGAAGGGCTTGATATGCATTACTAAAGGTCTCAGAGATACTGCTTTGTATCTCTTTAGCTTCTTCCATCAAATTCATCATTTCCCTAACAAGAATATTACGTTTCTTGTCAAGTAAATCATAGCCTTGTTTGGATAAAGCCAATGTGTTCTTGGCCAATATAAGATTACCTTTGGTTGGAAATAATGTGTTATCCATAATAGATCACTTTCTTTTACTGTGCAGGTTTATAATACTTGCCTAGTAGTTCATCATCTAGACGTGTCAACTCTTCTCTTGGTAATATACCAAGGAGCGACCAGCCAAGATCTAGAGTCACTTCCATGAATCTGTTCTCAATAAATTTCTGAGCAACAAACTGGGTTTCAAAGGCTTTACCAAAAGCCATATATTGTTTATCAATGTCAGTCAGTTCATCCTCACCAATAACAGATGCCAAAGCTTTAACTTCTTGGACTTTTGCATAAGAGGCAAATAGCTGATTGGCTACTTGTGGATGGTCTCCTCTTGTAAATCCTTCACCAATTCCATCCTTCATAAGCCTTGAAAGAGACGGCAATACAATAATTGGTGGGTATACACCTTTTTGGTGTAAGCTTCTATCAAGAACAATTTGCCCTTCTGTAATATAGCCAGTCAGGTCTGGTATTGGATGGGTAATATCATCATTAGGCATTGTCAGAATAGGTATCTGAGTTATAGAACCCTCCCTATCCTTTAACATTCCAGCACGTTCATATAGTGATGCTAAGTCTGAATACATGTAGCCTGGGAAACCTTTTCTTGAAGGTATTTCACCTTTTGATGAAGATACTTCCCTTAAGGCTTCACAATAAGACGTCATGTCCGTTAATATAACGAGAACATGCATATTATGTTCAAAAGCAAGATACTCAGCTGCGGTTAGAGCAGCACGTGGCGTTACTATACGTTCAACAACCGGATCATTGGCTAAGTTCATATACATGACAACTTTTTGAAGCACACCACTTTGCTCAAAACTATCTCTAAAGAATTGGGCCACATCGTTTTTCACACCCATTGCCGCAAACACGATGGCAAAATCATCATCTTGGCTATTTTCAACTGATAATTGAGCTTGATTGACAATCTGAACTGCCAATTGATCATGTGGCAAACCATTACCAGAAAAAACTGGTAGCTTTTGACCTCTGATTAGTGTTGTTAGACCATCAATCGCAGAGACACCTGTTTGAATAAAATTTCTAGGGTATTTTCTGGAAATTGGATTAATTGGATCTCCATTGACATCCCATCTAACATTTGCCATTAAGTCTCCTAAACCATCCACTGGTCTACCAAGACCGTTCATTGCTCTACCCAGAATTTCCTTGGAGAGGGGGGGAATCTTTAATGACTTACCTGTTAACTTGGTTCTTGTATTACCACTAGAAATTCCGGTTGTACCTTCAAACACCTGAATAACAGCTTTGTCATCCATAATTTCAATGACACGACCCGATCTGATTTCGCCACTATCTAGGGTGATTTCAACCATCTCTTCATATGTGGCATTCTTAACACCATCAAGGACCATTATGGAACCTGTGACGTCTTTAACACCTAGATATTCTATACTCATCCATTTTTCACCCTTCCGAATTTTTTATAACTTTCAAGCAATGAACCAAATTCCTTATCAATACGTTCATATAATGGTTTGAACTCTTCTATGTCGTCGTTACCTATTGTATATTTAATTTTGACCAATTCTTCAAATATCCCTGTTTTTCGCATCTGAGAAACAGGTATACCATCATTAGCCAAAACTTGAGCTTTATGGTAAACATACATAACGATTCTCATCATTTCTTGTTGCTTCTCCATTGGTACATAAGTATCTACGTCATGAAATGCATTCTGCTGCAAAAAACCAAGTCGTAGGAGCTTGGTGATTTCAAGAATCAACTTTTGGTCTTCTGGTAAAATATCGGCCCCCCCTATAAGCTTAACAATCTCCATAAGCTTACTTTCTTCTTGTAATAAGGCCATTACTTCACGACGAATCCCCCCCATAAAGTCAGGTGAAACATTGTCATTGTACCACTGCTCAAGTCCATCCACATACTCACTATAGGAGTTTAACCAGTGAATGGCAGGGTAATGTCGTGAATAAGCAAGTTGTCGATCAAGGGCCCAAAAACATCGTATAAACCTTTTTGTATTTTGAGTGACTGGCTCAGAAAAGTCACCACCTTGTGGTGAAACAGCGCCTATAATTGATACAGAACCTTCACTACCACCAAGCGTATCAACATATCCTGCCCTTTCATAGAACTGTGATAATCTAGAGGGTAGGTATGCTGGGTATCCTTCCTCAGCTGGCATCTCTTCCAAGCGTCCTGAGATTTCTCTTAAAGCCTCAGCCCATCTAGAAGTAGAATCTGCCATAATCGCAACATGATAACCCATGTCACGGTAATATTCTGCAATTGTAATCCCTGTGTATATTGACGCCTCACGAGCAGCAACAGGCATATTGGATGTATTGGCTATTAATACGGTTCTATCCATCAAGGGCTTACCAGATTTTGGATCGATAAGCTCAGGGAAGTCTTCAAGCACTTCGGTAATCTCATTACCACGTTCTCCACAACCAATATAAACAATAATATCCGCATCAGACCATTTGGCTAGCTGATGCTGGGTCATTGTTTTACCAGTACCAAACCCGCCAGGTACGGCTGCTGCGCCACCTTTTGCTATAGGATATAGCTGTCAATGACTCTCTGGCCTGTCACTAAAGGTTGAGATAATGGTCTTCTATGACTAAATGGCCTTGCTTTTCTTACTGGCCATCTTTGGTATAATTTCAAATCTATGACTTCATCAAATTCATTTCGTATTTTGGCCACAACATCGTTTACATGATAAGAGCCATCTGCTACAAGCTCTACAACTTCACCAGACTTATCTGGACCTAACATTACTTTATGCTCGACCAACTCAGTCTCTTTTACCAAAGCATAAACTTGTCCACCAGTCAGCACATCACCAACCTTGACTGTCATTGTGACATCCCATTTGATTGAACGTTCAAGCGCCTTTGTTTCAAGACCTCTACCTATAAAGGATCCTGATTGGCTTTCAATGTCTTCTAAGGGTCTTTGAATCCCATCAAATACACCACCAATTATTCCAGGCCCTAGTTCCAACGACATGGGTTTACCAGTTGCATAAACCGGCTCACCTACAGATAATCCAGTTGTTGATTCATAAACTTGAACAGTGACATCTTCGCCATTGATATTGATTATTTCTCCAATTAGCTTTAGATGTCCAACAAAAATCATTTCAAGCATTTGGAAGTCTTTACTACCACGAATGGTAACTACAGGACCATTAACACCTGCAATTTTTCCTTTTTCTATCACACTAGCCACCCACTATTCTACGTCCAAATGACATTTGAATATGAAATCTTCTCTTTGATCATCCAATTTACGAAGGAATGAATAATCAACAACAATACTACTAGATTTGTTGTATACTTTACATCCTCCTATTAAATCAACTTTTTTTGGATTCCAACGTCACTTTTAGACCCGATTTATTTTCTATTTCTGAAATAAGATCCTTATCTGCAGCATTAAGACAAACCTCAATCTCACCATCTCCCAGAAATTCCTTTGCATCTTCAACCAAAGAAAGTACATGTGGGACATACTCATCAGATTTTGTAAATGCTCTAAGTGCCTTAATAGCCTCATCAAACATCTCATCAATCAGTGCATTTCTTTTTTTTAGCAGCTCTACTTTGTTGCCCATAATACTTTTTGATAACTGCTCATTCTTTTCTTTGTCGATACTCGTTAAAGCATCTTGAATCAATTCATAGGCATTGCTAGAAATGTCATTTCCTTGGCTTCAAGTTCAGCACGCAGTTCATTATCAACCGCTTCTATGATTTGTCTTCTTTCCTCACCAACATCCGACATAATATCGCTGGCAAAGTGTTCGAGTTTTTCTTCAATTTTACTCATTTATACCACCTATAGTTTTAACCCAACAGCATCTCTTACATATCTAGTAATTGAATCCATACCACGTTCAGAACCATGTCTATCAGGTATCTCTACTATAAGAGGTGTTGGATAATTGGTCTTAATATCATTAATTAGTTCCGGTATCATAAGTCCTAATTTCTCAGTAATCATCAAGACGGCAATCTCAGGATTACGAATTGCTTGATTCACAGCTTCTTCAACTTCTTCTTTTGAATGAACGACTATACCAGGAATACCTGCAAGCCTCATGCCTGTTTTGGTGTCAATGTTATCACTAATCAAATACATTTTCATATCATCACATCCAAACTTTTCTTATTCTTAGCTTCCAAGAATCATAATTGATATGATAAGACCATAGATTGCTATACCTTCTGCAAGTCCAACAAAGATAATTGTTTTACCAAGAAGTTTCTCATTCTCAGAAATCGCACCAATTGCAGCTGATCCAGATATGGCTACGGCTATACCACAACCAATACATGCAAGTCCAGTTGATAAGGCTGCTGCAATATACTTAAGTCCATCAGATGAAGCTGCTGCACCAGCTACCGCCTCTGATGCTGAAGCGTCATTACCAGAGAAAACCAATACGGCTGCTACAATCATTAATGTCATAAAAGATAAACCGTTCATACCAAGAAATCTTTTGGCATTCTTTCCACTTAAACCATTTTTGATACTTCTAATACCAACCACTACCGTTGCCCCCCCTACTAAAATAATTGTCATTACTAAAATAAAATTCATTTCTTAATCCTCCATCTGTTATATAAATCACTATGCTTCATTACTTGTCTTCTTAATACTAAAAGGCTTGAATTCTACACCATCACCCTCATAGAAACGACTAAATAGCTCATAATATGCAAGTCGCATACCTTGAATTCCTACAATCAATCCTTCAAGGGCTATAATAAGGATATTCCCCCCCAGTATCATTACAACCACACCGCCGGCTTTACCAGATGATTCTGCAACAATATCCGATAACATGTGAAATGCAAGGAAAAAACCAACGTGGTTTAGAGCAAAGGCACCAATCCTCATAAATGATATTGTGTTGCTTAGAAAGGCCAACAAGGTTTCAATTAATTCAAATAAGGCTTCTATGAAGAAACCACCTTTGTCTGCTGGCAGTATATGGCTCTTACCTTCTACTAAATTACCTAGAGGGTGGGCAAGGAATATAAGAATCATCGGTGCCACAATAAATACAAGAACTATAATCGGGCTCACTTCAATATTCATGATACTTGCAAGTATGATACCAAGAACAGTTAAATAAAATACGAGTCCGGCAATACCATTACGGTCAAATAGGAGTTTACCAATCTTATGTTGGTCATAGGAGTTTTTGATGCTAATTACCATAGCTATAAGCATCAAGAAGATACCAAACCCTATTGTAACCACTAGAATCTCCATGGTCACTTCCATAGGATTAATTGGCTTATAACCAAGTAGGTCTCCTATAAGATGCTCATCGCCAAATAGCGATCCATAGACAAAGCCAAATGCAAAGGACATACCACCCAAATACATCATAATTTTACCCAGTTGGTTCTTTGACTTACGATAGATCAAATAACCAACCAAACTAATAACAAGACCTTGACCCACATCACCAAACATACCTCCAAACAATACCATGTAGGTTAGTGCAATAAAAATTGTCGGATCAATCTCATTATATGATGGCGTACCATACATTTTGACTAGGGCTTCAAAAGGTTGGAAGAAGCCTGGATTCTTAAGTTTTGTAGGCGGCTTCGACATCCTTATGGCATCATCTTCTTCAACAATACATGTCACCGCTGGAATCTCATCTACTTCACCAAGGAGTGTGTTCAGCTGAGAGTCCGGTATCCAACCCGTCAGATAAAAGGCATCTTTTGATCTAACCGCTAGTTTTCTAACATCAAATACGGAATCCAGCTGTGCTACAAAAGTGTAAAGCTCCTGAATTCTGTGAATATGAGTTTGAACATAGGCTCTTGATTGCTCTTCAAGCTCTTCAACTCTCTTGGTCAACTCTTCAATTTCTTCATTCAGTTGCTCCAAGGCCTCCTTAGGATAACCTCGAATATCATCTGATAAACGAATACGTTGAAAATAGATTGAAGCAAATAGACTGTCGATATTCTCTTGTTGTGATCTTGGCGTAAAGTAAACCAAAAAAAACATTATCACCATCTCTTGAAACCTCATAAACAATGACTTCAAGTTCAGCAATATAATCAAAGAGTTTATCAAAGCTATCTCTTGGCATAGAACCAAAGCGGAACTTCATATAATCAAAATCAAAGAGTTTATCTACTTCAATCTCTAGATTTTGGATATGAACCAATTGATTCCTTATTTGAATCTTATAATCCAAGTCTTCTTTGAGGGTCTCGCTGATATGCCTAATGGTTTCTAATTGTCTCTCGTAACCATCTATCTCTGGTTCAATTAAATAAGTTGGCATAATTGTAACTGGCGCATTCTCGTCATAAACAAAATCGACCCCCCCTGCAACTTCTCCAAGCAACTTGACTTTATCCACAAGTTTCTGATAAGGGTTTGCTTCCGTAAATTTGGATATCCCTCTTACAGACGAAAGGATGTTGTAGGCATTAACCAGTTGGACTTCATGGGGGGGCACAATGCTTTGAATTACAAATGTATCAAGAATTTTTATAGGCCCTGCAATGTTCACAAAATGCATTTTTTTCTACCATTTTTGACGCCTCCTTCCCCCCCTATCTTGATAAAAATGACGCCATCACTTCTTGGTCTACATTATAGCGGACCCCCCCTTCAATGATTGTTGTCAAATTTAGTATTTCAATCTCTTTAATAAACACATAACCAATAATCGGTGCTATTGTAAATGGCATAAACCGCATATTAAGTTGCTGAGCTTTGCCATAATACTTATAAAAACTATTGTCCCAATGACCAGACTCAAAATCTACTATGTCTTTGTATGGACCTCTCTTTAATAAAGAAAGAACCTCTTGTGCTGTGTCTGTCTCAACAAGGTCAATAATTCGATCTTTCTTAAGTTTGTAGCCTCCTGGCAACATATAGGAGAAAAGTATCTCTTTTCTTAAATCATAGAATTTCTTACCCCCCCTATAAATCCACATCATATTTCTAAAATCAACGTCAAGGCCAAAAGCCACACTAAGAATTTCTGCATCCTTGCCAGATGTATGTTTTTTGATGTCATCAATAACCTTTTTATAATAATATAGGTCAAGGGCCATCTCAGCGGCAAAGAGGTTTATTTTGTGGTCGTTAACCATTAAGGGTTCTAGTATTGCATAGAAATTCGTATGTCTTAAAGTTTCAATTAATTCCCTCATGGTCTCAGTTGTAAGTGATACGTTAAAATCGATATGACTGTATTTGCTAACAAACAAACTTTGTTTATTCAAGCTCGATAAAGGTTTGCCCATTTGCAGTGAACGTATCATTTTCTTTAAATCTTCAACCTCTTGTTTCTATAAACAAATCTATATATTTTCTTCTCTTTACCCTTTAAATAGCGACCAATTTTTAGGGCATCTGTTAGATGTGCCCTATATAACATCACTTCTAGATCACCTCTATGGATTGCATCCTCTTTAAAATCAAGGAAATTTTCGCCATAGTAAGTCTTGTTTTTCAAATAGAGGGCAATCTCCTTCACCGAAGTCATATTCAGTAAATTATCAAAATCCTCATTACTAAGCATTTTGCCCTTCATTGCCCTGATTTTTGTGGTCAGATGACCATAATTAACCATGTTTAACATCGTCTAAGCCTACCTTTTCAAGACATTCTCAACCAGTTCCTTGACCCATTGTTCTTTATGCTCGCTGACTCTTGCTTCCATTGCAACAATTTGTTTCTCACATTTGCTTGCTCTCTTATCTGAGGCAATTTTATTTTCGCTAAGCTCCCTTTCCCTTAGTTGTTTCACTTTTTTCCTAGCGTCACCCATAATCTTATTCTCTAGACTTGTAACCTTCTCTTCAAAGTCCCTACGAATCTGATCTTTTTCCTTGTTTGCCCCCCCTTCAATAATTGCCTGGGCTTTCTCTTCAATTTTAATGATTTTCTTGATGACATCTTGCATGTTAAACCTCTTTTCTTATTATATCCATATAAGCTTCCTGACTTAAACTGTCATGACGATTGTAAGAGCACTCAGGAAGTTTTTCATCAAAACCGCAAACACTTTTGTAGACACAATAATCACATGCGGTTTGGCTTTTTTTTAACAAAGGGTTTGGGGGGGCTTATTTCACCATTGACAATACCATTGCCAAGGCTTGTACTTTTCTTGTTGACAAACGTTCTAAGATGAGTCATATCCTCAGGGTCAATGGTTCTTGAATTCTTAGAAAGTGTGCCACTTTTATTCCTTTTCACAGGTATTACTGGTGAGTCTACTGTAAACTGACTGTCCAATTCCTTGATAATTGTCTCATCCTCAATCACCAGACCTCTCAACCTAAAACTTTTCAGATGGGCCTCTTGACTTTGGTCCGAGCTTAGCAGTAAATCACTGTCGATATAGGGATCATCAACCTTGAAGTAAAAAAAATACCAGCTGGTTTAACCTCTTCATTGTCAATAGCATTAGAAGTGACCTCAATAGCCGCATTAAGGTACAAAAGCAATTGAAGTTGTAAACCGTTATAGACGTCACCATAATCCATGTCTTTGGAGGATGACTTATAATCGATGACCGTTAAATATGAAACACCGTCTTTACTTAACTTATCAACTCTATCAATGGTTCCAAGCAAACACATCTCCCTATCACCATTAAGGGAAAGGTTCAACGCCTCCAAAGAATCATCACCTTTGAATTGCCACTCTGCTTCTGCCGGTTCAAAGTTACCTCTACTTATTTGGAATCCAATAGCCTCAATGGTCTTATCAAGTATAGCTATTAGACGCTTTATCCTATATTGATTTCGCTCGCTTGAGAGGAAAACTTGATGCTGTTCTTCAAGGAGTGCTGATTCAACCATTTCGCCTATCCAAGCAAGTCTTATTGCTTGTATCACCTCATCCCAGGAAAGTTCCCGTTCTGAAATTCGCTTTGAAAAAAAGTTCAATAACACGATGAAAAATCATTCCCAGTTGTGGCATGGTAATTTCATACATTTCTCTTTCATTTGCTCGAAGTCCGTAGGTAGCAAAATGAGAAAAGGGACATTTGGCATACTGCTCAAGCCGAGATACAGTGTTTAGAAGCTTATCTCCATACATCTTCCTTACTAGCCTATCACTAAGTTTGTCATCCGTCACACTATGTTTTTTTGCCTTTCAAGGCCTGCTGAAACTGGTCCTTATAATCCGATGAATCTCTAAACCAATTTAGGTATAATTCCCAACCAGCATTTGGGTCAAGCTTAAGACTGTCCATTAGGTCTTCATAGGCCATTTCACTTGTTGACAGTGAAGAGGATGTTCTGTAGTTGTCATCAACAATACCCACCGGCACCTTTGGACATAACTTTTGTAACATATGGATAAGATGTGATGGTCTGCCTACCTTGCCCTCATCATCAATAAGTGCATAAGATAAGTAGACATCTTCTGTTGCTTTTAGCAATTTGAGGTATATATAGAATCGGTCTTTGTACAAGGCTTTGCTTGCGCTTGGCGCTAATGCAAATCCGTGTCCATCCATTATATCTCGCTCTTTGTCTGTCAGAAGAGATGCACCTTCGTTTATTAAAGGTACAAGCCCTTCATTTACACCCAATACAAATACCAGCTTCTTATCATTTATCCTTGATCTGGTTAGATCACCAATAATGATCTCATCCATTCTAGCGGGAACGTTCTTGAGTTCAAGTTGCTCAAAGCCTGCTTCTAGAACTTCATAGAAGCCTTTGAAGTCCATAGGGCTATCAGAGTCCAACTCGTAGAGCTGTTCCAGCAAATCAATAACAATGCCATATACTTGATTATACTCTCTTGCCTTATTAAAATCACCTTGAGCCTCATATTGATTTCTTCTTTTTTTGAATTGTTTTTTTCCAGTTCAAGATTATCTATAAATTCGTAAAGGCATTTTACATGCTCTTTGATGGTCATAGGTTTGTTTTCTTTTAATTTGATTATTGGCTTTAGAATTGAATCCTTTAGTTGATTAATTGATGCCAAACATACAGAGTGAGCTTTACTGTCTTTTTCAAGATGGATATCTGGAACCTTATATTGCCACTCTTTCTGCCAACCACTCAATCCTTTTACACCATATCTAATGACATAATTCTCAAGATAATGCATCACTTCTTCATCGTAATCAACATAGGCCGATTTTAAGTACGTAAACATAGCCTTATAACTCAAGTTACGATAGAATATACCAACACATGACAGAACAAATCCTGGAACGTCACTTGCCAAGAATGGCTTTTTACTATCAAGGTAATAGGGCATATCCATCCCTTTAAGACGCCAGTTTAACAACCTTTCATACCTTGACACATCACCACATAATATGGCAATATCCTTGTACCTATAACCTTTGTTCCTTACATAATCCACAATTATATCACATACAGATACGACTTCTTTTTTTAGAGATACTGCTTTGATAATTCGAATGCCTTCTGTTTGATCTTGATATACTTTGTAAGGGTACTGATATAGATTATCTCTAAGATGATTCTTTGTTACGTTAATATGGTCATTGGTCATCACCTTGTCAACGACTTCAAGACCAGGATTCTCCCTAACGATATCTTTTAGTTTGTTGTATGTTTCATGACTTTCAAAGTATAAATGGTTTTGTTTAAGGCTTTGCTTTTTTAGAATTTCCTTGCTGATTGTTACTGTTATCGTTAAGTTTTTGACCCTATTGACAAGTTTCTCAATTAGAGCATATTGAATAGGTGTGTAACCATAGAAACCATCAATGAATATATGAGAATTCTCTATAAACTGGCTCTTGTCACACCTTGAAACCAACAGGTCCATCAAAGAATCTCCACTAAAGTAGCCATCATCAACCGCCTTTTGATATGCGACAAATAATTTATGACAATCCATTAATTTATGTTTTAACAAAGTCTCATCGACTTTATCAATAACTGAGTCAAAATCACTATCTGTAATCGTATACCTTGAGAACTCTGACATCAAATCTCTTAATTCGTTTACGTAGCCTTTTTTTATGAATGTTTTTAGCTAGAAAAGGATATGACTTACTGTCATCATTGATAATTTTGCGAATTATCATATTCTTACCAACATCGCTAATGACTGTTTTACCAGCCACGCCTAGCTCATCAACCATTCTATGGGCTAAACGGCCAAAACTTAAGACCTCAATATCTGTTATACAGTGATTTGGATGTTTTTGAATCATTTCGTACTGAACATCAAGGGTTCCCTGCTCCGGTACAATAATCAGAATTCGTTCCTTAGATGGCAACACCTTTGACTTTGCTATGATCTGTTCTAATAAATGTTGTGTTTTGCCTGTGCCTGTTTTACCAGTTATAAAACAAATCGCCAATACATGTCACCCCCCCAGCTTCATTTATCACATCTGCATGACTTTCCTCAGTCATCAAGATTAACCCAAAAATGCCCTATTTATATTATAGGACAAAATTCTCAAACGTGCCTTAGGTATATCTACCAATTATTTTCTATCCACAACGACACTTTTGTGCATAATTTCATGAGGCCAAAGCAAAAAAACACAACTATTATCCAAATAGTTGTGTTTTGTTATGTTTTCTTATGCTTAATATGCTCATTGTTGAACTAATACACTTCAAGGATAAGGGTATCATATTTATCTGCATTAACATCCTCTAGGTATGTTTGTGGAACAACAACAACGTCTTCCCTACCATCAGAAACATATTTAAGTTCAGGATGGTCATTATCATAATGGTTAAAAAACCACCACATGTCTTGAACTTCACCTTCTGACCCTCTGACTCTTGGTGCATTAAAAGGCGAAAACTTTTGATGAATTGGCGGTCGCAAAATAAAGCTTGGACCTTCTCTAAAACCTACACTATAATCAATTCCTATGCCCTTGTAGGTGGTCTCAATCAAATTATTAATAAGTGTTTCATTAGGTCGCTTACCATAAGGGTATGTAATTGCACTCATGTCATAATCCATCTCAAGTTCTAGAAGCAACTCATCCACTTGGCCAATCTCTTTTATTAAAGCTTGCTGATCAAGCTTACTTAAGTCAGCGTGGGTAGCCGAATGGTTACCTATCTCATAACCGTGGTCAATAAGCCAAGAGAGCCTCTCAAATGCACTGCCTTCCCCCCCTCTAAAATTCGCCTTTGTATCATGAATAAAAAGAGTTGCTGTTTTGCCAAAGTCAGGGTGCTCCTTAGAAAACGCCTCAATCAGACCAATGGCACTCTCCGGATTCACTAGTAGCTTTCCACCTTCCTCGATTAGTGAGAATGTAGAAGATAGACCATCATCAAATGTCAGAACAATTGGTGTCATACCAATCTCTACATCGATTGTCTGATTCAGATAATCTGACATGCTAATTAGTCTATAGCCATTGTCATACATGTAGGTTAAATCTTTGATAAAATCATCTTTCGTCCTATGGTAAGGAGGATTGTCTTTAATCCCATGGTACATAACAACCATAATGTGCCCTATTTCATTAACACCATGAGCCAAAAAAATCCTCTGGCCCTATTTGAGATTCTATTTCTTCTGTCTCGCTTATTTCTGTATCCGTTTCCTCGTCACCTACATGCTCCCTATTTTCCTCATTTTCTTCTTGCTCGCTTTCTTCTTGCTCGATTTCTTTTTGCTCGTTTTCTTCTTCCACTTTATGCTCACTTGAACTTTCTGTTTCTTCTCCTAGGTGCACCGAATTATTATTTGTGCTTGTAGGTACCTTACTTTGACAGGCCGTCAACAATAGGACTATTATTAAAATGCCGTGTAGCCATTTAATTTTAATCATCTCTTTCTTTTTTAGCTCAACTTATAATTTCCAGTCATTAAAATATGTATCAAGCTCGCCGTTAACAATGGCCGCCAGATATTTATCAACAATCATAAATAAATCCGATTCATCTTTCAAACGTATTTCAACCCTGTTACCATTATAAACAAGGCGTTCATCTTTTCGCTTCTTGCCAACAAATCCATCAAAAGCTATGAACCATCTCCCAATCAAGCTTTCTTCAATTTCTTCGTAGCCATACATTTCTGCTTTTATTTCTTCCCTAAAATCTTCAATAGGTAATATTAACATTTTCATTCCTCATTTCTACTATAGGCTCTATAAGGGCCTAATTACTTTCAGTCGATTATGTAATACTTCAATATCCAGTGGAAATGCTGGACCAGTTTCTCCATCAATATCTGATTCCTCAAAACCTTTGACACCTTCCAAGCATTCTATTCTCATCTGGCGGCTCTTAAAGAAGACAATGTTCTTATCACTTAAATGTTCACCAATAAGAATTTTACCAAACAAACCTGGTATTTCTTGAACTGGACAAGCTTTGATGCCAACAAAGTCCATAACACCATCTTGAATATCGGCGTCATGACCAAGCCGTGAAAAACCTCCAGCACTTGAGCCATTCAACAATAAGAACAGATAGAAGTAGTCATCAATTATACCATCTTCATGTTCAATTCGAAAGCGAATTTTGTCAAAGCCTGGTAATTGACCAATACCCTTAATGTAGTATGCCAGTTTCCCTAAAGTATTCTTCAAATCAACATCAATATTGGCAGAGATATTAGCAAATAGACCACCACAACATACGTTCACAAAATAAGCGTCATTAACCCTGCCAACGTCTACCTTGTCAATATTCATTTCTGCAAGACATTCTATCGCTTCAATCTGATCTACAGGTAAATCAATGTGATTAGCAAAGTCATTGGCCGTACCAGCTGGAATAACACCAATTGGTAGGTCTATCCCCCCCTGAGATAACATTGCGTTTACAACACGGTTAACCGACCCATCACCACCAGCAACAAAAATCGCTTCACACCCTGTCATGTCTTTATCCAGTAAATATGTGTAAAAGTCCTGAGCACTTTGAGTCCGGTAAACTCTAACTTCATAACCCTTGTTCTGAAAGATTTCAACAAAACGATCAAGGTACATTGGAAAAAATCGCTGTCCTGCCATAGGGTTGTATATTAATTGTATATAAGGCATATGAACCCTCCTATTATTTAATCTATATATGTATTATACCAAAGCAAATAGAGATATATAAGTAAAAAGTGACCATAGCAATGCTATAGCCACAAACCTAACAGTCACTTAATACAATTACTTTTATATCTCAGGCAATACAGAATGTGTGTCTTTAATGGTTGACAATACTATGGTTGTTTTTGTCTTTAAAAGTCCCTCAAGGGCCTTAATTTTTCCAATTAAGATTTCAAGACTGGCTGTATCTTTTGTTACAATTTTTAGGGCATAATCATAATCACCTGCAAGATAATAACAATCTAGTATATCACTTTCTTTATTCACAAATTCTTGGAACAAATCTGCGTATTTGGGACGTTCAAGTGCAACCATAATTATAGCTGTCAGTGATTTTTCCATCATTATTGGGTTCAGAATCGTTGTATAATTCTCAATAATGCCTGATGCCTCAAGTTTCTTGAGACGATCACCAACGGCCGAAACAGATAGATTGATTTTACCACTAATTTCCGATGCTGTAATTCTTGCATTCTTATGAAGAATATGTAATATTTTCTTATCAATTGTATCCATCCATCAACACTCCCTATAGTTATTTGTCAATAATTATAGCATAACGCCTACCATTATTAAAGCAAATCCTATAAACAAACTTATTATTTAAGCCCTGGGCTCACATTGTGCTGATATATTACGACGAAAGATTTCTTTCAATGGTTAGGCATGTTAATGAGAGACGGTTGGATATTATTGGGGGGGGACAATGGCATTGACTGGACATTTGTCTATATAAGATGCCAAGCCATCTTTATTACATAAACCACATTCAATGCATACTTCCTCATCAATCACTAAGTCATCCTCATCTTCATCTTCTAACTTTAATACTGATTCTCGCTCCACAAATTTTTCCATAAAGGCCCCCCCCATAATAATAATTGCAACTATAGTCAAGACCCATCTAACTAACATGAATTTGATATTAAGGAATTTAGCCTCGTTAATAAGCATTGGTACTTTGATGACAGCCCATGAACTCAATATTATGACTATGTTTTTGATGCCCGCCCCCCCTTTTTTTAGCAGGTCTTACAGACAGGAAAAGCTGCATAAATCGGACCTGCTGATAGACTTCCAAGTAGTAGAGAAAAGAAAATGCCTTTTAAGGCTGAGCCTTCTCCTAAATTGTCTTCAATAGTTTTCTTTGGCACAAAGGCTTCAATGCCAATTGTTATGACAAAAATAATTGGCATAATCTTAGCCATCTCTATGATATAATACTTACTATTGTCAAAAGCAGTTATGATAAAATCAGGTTTTAGTACGTAAGCAATTAAGTAGAACATACCAACGACAATCAATAGACGATTCTGCTTCATAAGCCTGACAAGTTTGTTTAACACTTTCATTATAGTATCACCCCCCCCATAATAATAGCAATTACTATGGCAAGCACAAAACTAAGACCATTGCGCAGCATCGCAAATTTCAGGCCAAAATTCTTTTTTTTCCATTGGAAATGTCACAACACCGACCATGGTTAAAGTTGTTAGGAAGCAACGCCTGGAACTATGCTTGCCCCCCCTGCATCTACAAATGATCCCACTAAAGGAAATGCCACAAAAGCAGGAATAAGGGTCACAGATCCAATCAAGGCCGAACCTATAGTTGATACGATGCTATTTTCATTTCCTAGAAACAAACGAATAGTTTCTTCTGGTACTAAAGCTAAGACCAAACCTATAAGAAATATTATAGCAATGATATCACTTAACATACTCCCCCCCATCATTTTTCTACTTTTTCCAATTGGCTTTTTTTTAGCCTGTTTATCCATTCCATACATATACCTCCTTGCTTGATATATTAACAGTATACAGGTATGATAAGGGTAAAGGTGTTACCAAGGTAACACTTTCTTAAATTTATTTACTTTATTGTAAAAAGGAGATGCCAATGTTAAGTACTAAAACCTTAATAGCCAAACATCCACTTATGTCTTTGATTCCAGAAGAAGTATTATCCACTCTTCAGAATCTTGGTCAAATCACTATCAATCCTTTTCATAACAATCAGCTCATACACATTGCTGGTGAACCTTGTCGTAAATTAGAAATCCTTTTACTTGGGGGGGAATTGGTTGTCGAGCGCATTGATGAAAATGGTGATTTGTTAACCATTGTTTCTTTTAAGCAACAAGAACTTATCGGAGGCAACACCTTATTCTCCAAAAAACCAAATTACTTGATGACCATTACTGCTAGAACAGATGGTACATTAATTGCAATTAATAAGTCTACACTTCTAGAACTACTTTCCACCTATCCAATGTTTTTAGAAGCTTACCTAGAAAACATAAGTGACAGGGCTTCCACATTAGGCAGCAAACTAAGGGACCAATCTAACAAGTCACTTAGAGATAAGCTACTCGTTTACCTAAAAGCACAATCTTCCAAGCAAGGCAGCTCTACAATCAAATTACCTACAAGCAAAAAAAACACCTAGCACAAATGCTAGGTGTTCAACGTACATCTTTATCCAGAGAATTGCAAAAAAAATGGTCATTGCAAAACTGATTCTAGTGGATGGTCGAATGATTACGCTAATTCAAGAGCAATCTCCATCATCTTTGTAAAAGCATTTTGACGCTCCTCGGAAGTCGTCACTTCACCTTTCACAAGTGAGTCACTCACAGTTAGTAGACATGAAGCTTCCTTTCCAAGTACTTTTGCATTTGCAAAGAGAGCAAAAGATTCCATCTCAACGGCTATACAACCATGATTATCTCTAATGCTTTCAAATACCTTGAAGTTTTCTCTATAAAAAAAACGTCTGAAGAATGGATACGACCACGCCTTACTGGAATATCAAGTACTTTACCAATGTTGGCAATCTTATCATTTAACTTTGGATCCGCTTCTTGTATATCACTGTCATTGCCACCTTGAACAGCTGCGTAAGAGGACTCTGACCAAGCTTCGTCAACTAACAATACATCATATAAGTCAAGTTCATCAGAATACGCGCCACATGAACCAATTCGAATTATTCGTTTTACATCATAAAATGCATAAAGCTCATATGAATAGATACCAACGGATGGCATACCCATTCCAGATCCCATTACAGAGATTTTTCTACCTTTGTAAGTACCGGTAAAACCTAACATACCTCTGACTTGATTAAACTGAACAACATCTTCTAAAAATGTTTCAGCTATAAATTTTGCTCTTAGTGGATCACCTGGCATTAAGACAGTGTCCGCAATGATTCCTTTTTCTTTCACTTCAATATGTGGTGTTGGAATACTCATTTTCTCCACTCCTTTTCGATAAGTTCTAGAGGACTAAAACTTCAATCCTATGATAATTATAAATAAGAGGCTATGTAATTGCAATAGATCATAGACACATTATGTCATTACATGCTTGTTGTAACATATTTGAGAAGGTAC
>JDSG01000137.1_pt1 | contig 18225 bp, 35 predicted proteins | sample 199341 | NCBI WGS metagenome assembly JDSG01 (sample SAMN02584197, study PRJNA231836) | bioreactor metagenome | isolation source: continuous culture bioreactor short generation time transfer1 day 52 after... | place: Germany: Bremen | reverse complement strand
TTTATGTAAATTTTCATCACATTTTTGAATACACTTATCATATTCTACTTCTGAAGCTTCACATCTATCAAAACACTGATCAAATGCTTTTTCACAAGCAATATATTTATCATCAATTGATTTATCAACAACTTCTGCATTAATTACTAATGCAAATAAAAATAGTGAAAAAAAATATTTTTTTAACATTTAAACCTCTCCTAATTTTAAAGAGTATTATCTTGTATAAACGTACTTCATAGAGGTTAAGTACACCAATTAGAAAACTTAAATCGCACGGCCAAATGCTTTGTTGGGTTTTCCTTTACTTAGATTATTTCCTAATTCTACTTTGGAATTATAAATCAATTTTTTTAAAAATAAACTAAAAAAAAACTTAAACTCTTTTTTTGAATAATATAAGTCCCTTTTAATGGACTTTTTAAAGAAAAAAAATAAATTCTTAGCTGTTAATTTTTATAAATTCACTATGATTAGTTTTCAAATATTTCAAAAATGTTAATATATCAACTTTATAGTAATGTAGTTTATTATAGTATTTTTTTCCTGACCAATTCTATATAGTGCAAAATCATATTTAATAGGGTCGTTTTTATCAAATTCTTTTAACTTATTAGTTATTTCAATAGCTGATTTTAAATCGTAGGTTTTTCTATTTAAAAGTCCAAGTTTTTGTGATACTTTAAAAGTATGTGTATCAAGTGGTAAAATTAAATCTTTTTTATCTATACTTTTCCAAAGTCCTAAATCAAGTTCATCACATCTTACCATCCATCTTAGAAACATATTCCATCTTTTATATGGGGGGGCATTTCCTATTTGTTTGATATTTCCATTTTTATCTCTTTTAAAAGGACTTGATACTAAAAATGTAAAGCCTTGGGATTTATAATTTGCAACTTCATGAATTTTAGAAATTACATTATCTAATCCTTCAAGTACATCATTATCTTTTTTGTAGACCTCAAAAAAAAGTTGTTCAAGGCTTTGTTCTTTTTTCATCTTCAAAAAGGTTTTAAATATTTTTTTTACATCTTCACTATTTTGAAATCTATAATAAAAACCTTCTAACTCTTTATCTATTTTCTCTTCATTTTCATCTAACAAAGAAAAATCTAAACTATCTAAAAACTTTACTATTAACTTTGCATTTCCATAAGCAAAAAGTGCACAAAGAAGGATTGAATATTCATCTTTATATCTACTTGCGACTAAAAGAGGATCTGGTTTATCATATGATAATTCACAATTACTATTTCTACTGCAAACCTCTTTATCTAAAAGTGCTTTTATATCTTGCATTTTTCTACCTAAAACTTTTGATTTGCTATAATAACAAGAAATAAAAAAAAAGAGTTTAAATGAATTACAACGAATTAAAAAAAATTTAATCCAAGAATCAAGAACTACAAGAAGATTTAAAAAAAGACTCATCTGTTGATATAAAAGATTTAAAAGAGATACTTGATTTAGCAAGAATAACTTCAAGTGCAAAAAATATGCAACCAATTAAATATATTCTTGTAACAGATAAAAATAGTGTTTTACAACTAGCTCAAACAGCTACTTGGGCAGCACATCTAAAAGATTGGAACCAAAGAGAAGATGAAAGACCAAGTGCTTTTATTTTGATGTTAAATGACCAAATGATAGATGGTTTTCCTATGTTTGATGCAGGTGCTTCATTTACAGCTATTTCTTTAGCTGCAAAATCAAAAGGTTTAGCAACTTGTCCTATGGCGTCTATAGATAAAGAACTTTGTAAAAAAAACTATTTGTAATACCAGATTGTTATGATCTGATGATAGGTATTGCTGTTGGAGTAGGAAGTGAAAATATCAAGCTTGTAGATACAGAAGATTTTGATACAAACTATTATCGCCTTGAAGATGAAACACATTGTGTTCCTAAAAGAAGCTTAAAACAAATTATCGTAGGAGAGTATTAAATCTCTCCTTTTTCTATAAAATTTTCAATATCTTTTTCTATTTTTTCATATGCAATATTTGCATCTTCGTAATATACTTTATTAAAACACTCTTCAACTATAGCTTCACTTGGCTCTAAATTATTTAAAATAGCAAAGTCAGCATATTGAGTTAAAAAACTCACATCTATTACATATCCACTTGTACCAATAACAACTAATAAACCACAGTTTTCAAGAGCTTGGTACATTTTTTTTCATACATAGGTGCAGGTTCACCAAAAAAAGACAATATTAGGTCTCATCTTCCCACCACATGACTTACAAGTAGAGTTTGTATTATCTTGAAAATCATATTTTACATTTACAAGGTCTTCACAATTCATACATTTTAATTCTTCCAAAAAACCATGTAAATGAATAACATCTTTGCAGTCTGCTTTTTCAAGTAGATTATCTACATTTTGAGTGATAATCTCTACTTTTTCAGGATATTTCTCTTTAAGTCTTTTACACATATGATGAGCATTATTTGGAATCTTATCTTCAATATCTTTTCGTCTTAGATTATAAAAGTTCACCGTAGCACCATAGTTCCAATCTAAACATCCTTCACTACAAATTTCATTTATATCATGATTTTCCCAAAGACCATTTTCATCTCTAAAAGTTGAAATACCACTACTTGCACTTAACCCAGCACCAGTTAAAATAACTACTTTTTCATCCATAGAATAATCCATATATTTTCTGTTATAATACCATCTTTGAAAAAACATATACTTAAAAAAATCGGATAAATTCAATGCAAAATATTTTAATAACAGGATGTTCAACTGGTATTGGACTTCAAACAGCTAAAACACTTAAGAAAAATGGAATAAAAGTATACGCAAGTGCTAGAAAAGAAGAAGATGTTCAAATGTTGAAAGAGTTAGGATTTAACACTTTTTTTTATTAGATGTTACAAATCCAACTCATATAAGTGATGCACTAGAACAAATCATAAAAAATGATGCCAAAATTGATGCAGTTTTTAATAACGCAGGATTTGGACAACCAGGAGCTTTAGAAGATATAAAAACAGATGTTTTAAGAGAACAGTTTGAGACAAATGTTTTTGGACTACATGAACTTACACGTCAAGTATTACCTTATATGAGAGAACAAGGCTATGGAAAAATTATACAACACTCATCAGTTTTAGGAATTATATCACTTAAATTTAGAGGAGCATACAATGCTTCAAAATACGCTATAGAAGGTTTAGCTGATACACTAAGATTAGAGCTTGCAGATACGAAAATATTTATTAGTACAATAAATACAGGTCCAGTAACATCAAAGTTTAGAGACAACGCAGTTAAAAAAATTTCAGCAAAATGTTGACCAAGAAAACTCAGCATATAAAAAAAGAGTATGATACACAACTAAATGCAAGACTTGAAAGTAAAAAAAAGACGATACTCCTTTTAATCTTCCAGCAACTTCAGTGGCAGATGTAATTCAAAATATCATGAATACAGATAATCCAAAACCAAGATACTACGTAACAAAAGCAACATATATTTTAGGATTTTTCAAAAGAGTTTTATCAACATCTTTGTTAGACAAAATATTACAAAAAAATATAAAAAGAGGAAATAATTCCCTCTTTTTATTAATTTTCCATATATGGTTTCCCATAAAATCTTATTACTAAGAATACTACTAAAAGTCCAAGTGGAAGTAACATATAAACAGGAACCCCCCCAAAGGCTGCTGGTAAATAACCACAAACAATAGCTACAATACCTACAAAAATTGCATACCATAACTGTGTAGAGATGTGATCCATATGATTACAAGATGAAGCCATAGATGATAAAATTGATGTATCTGAAATAGGAGAACAGTGATCTCCGAAAATAGCACCAGTTAAAACTGCACCTACATTTAATACAATATAGTTGTGTAACTCTGTTCCTTCAAGACCGGTATGAATTCCAACTGCATTTGCTAATGGAATTGTTAAAGGCATTAAGATACCCATTGTTCCATAAGATGTACCAGTTGAAAAAGAGATGATAGAACCAAGTACAAAAATCACTGTTGGTAAAATAAACTGTGGTGTACTATTAGAAAGAATAGTTACAAGATAGTTTGCAGTTCCTAGTTCTTTCATTACTGCACTTAAAGACCAAGCTAAGATTAAAATCACTGCCGTGATTACTAAAGCTTTTACACCATAAACCCAAGTTTCAATAGCTTCATGAAGTGAAAAAAATCTTTTGTTGTAATCCCATTCCAATAGCAACTAAAGAAGCTAATAAAGCAGCCTCAAATATTACGATTGATGCGTCAGCAGCACCAAAAGCTTCTCTTATAGCATAAAATGAATATGGATCAGCATTAACTGCTTCTAAAACTTTTCCTTCAAGTCCAGATACCCCCCCATTTATATAAAATCCAATAAAGGCTACAAAAATTAAAACCATAATAGGAATAATTGCATTATAAATAGAATACTTTACTCCATCTTTTGGCATCATAAATGAATTTTCTTGATTCATTAATGTACTATCTGTTTGTGGATCAGTAACTTCACCTTTTGTATGAGCTCTTACAGCTGCTTTATGCATAGGACCAAACTCTCTTAGTGTGAAAGCAGAAAAGAAAACAAATGCCAACATCAAGATGTTATAAAATCTATACGGAAGAGTTTCAACAAATATAGAAAAAGCATTTATCTCAGGCTGTCCAATTACTGTATATGCATCTTTAATTAAAGATAACTCATATCCAACCCATGTAGAAATAAGTGCAAGTCCAGCTATTGGAGCAGCAGTTGCATCAATAATAAAAGCAAGTTTTTCTCTAGCAATTTTCAATTTATCAGTTACAGGTTTCATAATAGGACCAACAACTAGTGAATTTGCATAATCATCAAAGAAGATAAAAAATCCCATAATCCAAGTATATAACTGTGCAGATCTTTGACCTTTTGCTTTAGTTGCAAGTTTTTCTGCAATAGCTCTAGGTCCACCCATTTTTGTAATAACTGCAATCATACCACCAATAGTAAGAACTTGAAGAACAATACCTGCATTCCATGAATCAGCTAATGAACCAACCATCTTTCCTGACATATCAACAAATGCATTGAAAAATGAAGCAAAGATATTCATACCACTAACATTTACCATAAACGTTCCTGCAAAAATACCCATAAATAGTGAGAATACTACATTTCTTGTAATAAATGCTAATACAATAGCAATTGCAGGAGGAATAAGTGTTAAAGCTCCATATGTCACAGCATTTGCTTTTGCATCAGCTGCAAAAATTGCAATAGGAAGTATCGCAAAAAGCAAAAATATTTTAAATAACCTATTCAAAAATCATCCTTTTTAGTAAAAATAAACTGAGGATTATATCATTAAGTTATTTAAAAATTACAAAAAAAGTTGTGTTTTTATTACAGTTAATAGTATATTTATTATTAAGTTTGTTGTATCTCTTTTGTATTTGCTTTTTGTTGTAAGAAATCAGAGATTTGCATCAAACAAAATGTCACTATAAAAATCATAAGACCTGGGAAAAAGCTAACCCACCAAGCGATATCTATAACTGACTTCCCATCACTAAGTAAACTTCCCCCCCAAGACATAGCAGGAGGATTTATACCAAGTCCTAAAAAAGAAAGACCAGATTCAGCTAAAATAGCACCCCCCCCTACTCCAAAAGTAAAAGAGATAAGAAATATAGGTGCTAACAAAGGTGCAAAATATTTAAAAATGATTTTTAACTTTGGAACATCTGCTAGCTTTAGTATCTTTATATAAGGTCTGTTTCCTATTGCAAAACTTTCACTTCTTATAAGTCTAGCCATTCCCATCCATCCTGTAATTGAAATCACAATGATAAGTACCAAAGATGAAGCTTGAATATAAGAAACAAGTGCTAAAAGTAAGAAAAAAAGTTGGAAAAGTTAAAAATAAGTCAATTAAAATAGTAATACTTTTATCAATATTACCTTTGAAAAAACCTGCATTTATCCCTATAAAAAGACCTACAAAAGATGCAATTGCAGCACTTAAAAATCCTATTATAAGGGATGTCTGTCCACCTTCTAATATTCTTGCTAAAATATCTCTACCTAATCTATCTGTACCAAAAATATGTTCTAAAGAAGGAGCTTGTAGAATTTTTGTAGGGTCTAATTCATATGGTGAAACTGTATAAAAAATGGCATCAAAAAAAACTAACACAATAAGTGATGATAATAATATAAATGCCATTTTAACCATAATTTACTCTTGTGTATATGTATAATAAGATAAAGAACTTTTTCCAAACTTCTTTGTCTTATCTAATGAAAATTTACCTAATATTTCAGGCATCTGTAGAGTTGAAACATGTTCAATGATTACGATATAAATGTTATCATTTTCAATATTTTTTTACCATCTCAAATGATTTATCATAAATATCTTCCATACCCTCTCTATAATCAAATGGAGGGTCAATATAAACTATAAGTTCATCACTTGAATTTTTCAAACTATTAATAATAGATGGTGTCTGAACAAATGTATCACCAAGAACAGTTTGAGAGTTATCAGCTTCAATATTTTTACAATTTTTTTTGTAAGAATTCTATATGAATTTTTATCAAGCTCAACAAAATATGCTCTTTTAGCATCTCTTGAAAGTGCTTCAAGTCCTATACTTCCACTTCCTGCAAAGGCTTCAATAAATATTTTGTCAATAATATCAAATTGTAATACATTAAAAAGTGACTCTTTTAATCTTGCTTTTGAAGACCTTGTAATTTCTAAACTAGGAAGTTCTAAAGTTTTCCCTTTATACTTACCTGCAATAATCTTTGTAGTTGGTTTATTGTTTTTCATAATTCTCTTGTATCTTTAATTTTGTCGTATTATAGTCAAAAGTTCTTGAGTATTTAATTTGTCAAAATTTAATATTTTTTTTAAAAAAAATCAGATTATTATAAAATTTGTAATCTAAAAGAAGTTTAGATTTGATACCATATCATGAAAAATTCAAAAGGGTATTTTTGCCAAAGAAAAAAAACTAAAAAAAATCTTACCTACACATGAAAAAAAATAAAAGAACAAAAGTTCTTAAAAATATTTGGAAGTTTTTTACATAAAAGGGAAATCTGGAGCCTATCAAGAAAAAAAGGTAATTGCAGGTGTATTTATAGGTATTTTTGTAGCAGCCTTACCAATGCCTTTACAAATGGTTCTAGCCTCTCTTCTTGCAATAATATTTAATGCAAACCTACCAATAAGTTTTGCCCTAATATTTATAAGTAACCCTATTACAATGCCACCACTATTTTATTTAGAATATAAAATAGGAAATTTAATACTACAGCCAGAAAATCCAATAGAGTTTGACTTTAACTCAATGACAGAAAATTTTGGACAAATAGCCTATAGCCTATGGAGTGGAGCAATAGTTCTAGGAATATTTAGCGCCGTAACCTGTGCAATAGTGGTAAACTTTTTGTGGATATATACAGTTAGGAAAAATAGAAAGAATAGTTTAGGAAATTAAAATTTTTATCAATGAATCTTTGAAAAAGGAAGCTTTACGCTTCACTTTTTCTTATCTTGCGTAAGACTGAGCTCGAAGCTCTCTAATAACATTAACTTTAATTTCACCAGGATATTGAACTTTTTCTTCAATCTCTTGAGCAATTTCTGTAGCTAAGATTACCGCTTCATCATCATTTACTAATTCAGCTTTTACAATAACTCTAACTTCACGTCCTGCATTAATTGCAAAGGCATTAATAACACCTGTTTTTGAAGTAGAAATATTTTCAACCTCTTCAACTCTTTTTAGGAAGCTTTCAAGTACTTCTCTTCTTGCACCTGGTCTTGCTGCACTTAATGCATCCGCTGCACAAACTGCTGCTGATTCTACATTGATTGGCTCTTCATGTCCATGATGTGCATAGATTCCATTTATTACTGTATCTGGTTCATCATATCTTCTACAAATTTCAGCACCTAGATCAACGTGAGAACCTGGCATGTCATGTGTTAAAGCTTTACCGATATCATGTAATAATCCTGCTCGTCTTGCTAAGATAGGATCTCCACCCATTTGAGCCGCAAGTAGTCCAGCTAAATGTGCCACTTCTAAAGTATGAGCAAGTGCATTTTGTCCATATGAAGCTCTATATCTTAACCTTCCTACAAGTCTAACAAGTTCAGGATGCATAGATTTAATTCCTAATTCAAGAACTACATCTTCACCCTCTTTTTGGATATTGTTATCAAACTCTGTTTTTACTTTATTATAAATCTCTTCAATTCTAGCAGGCTGGATTCTTCCATCCTCTAACAATTCTTGAATTGTCTTAGTTGCAATTGCACGTCTGTAAAGATTAAAAGATGAAATAGTAATCGTGTTTGGTGTATCGTCAATAATAATATCAACCCCCCCAAGTAACATCTCAAGAGCTTTAATATTTCTTCCCTCTTTACCAATAATCTTACCCTTAGTCTCTTCATCACTCAATGGTAAATTATTAATAAGTCTTTCAGCCGCAAACTCACCTGCAAATCTTGTAACAGCCTGTGAAAACATATTATTGATTTCATCTTTACTTTTTTTTGTTCTGCAAGTTTATATTTTTTTTCTAAAAATTGAAGCAATTTTTGCTCGACTATCTTCTTTTACTTTTTCAAGCATTAACTCTTGTGCTTCATCTTGTGTCAGTCCAGAAGCATTTTCAAGTACTTTAATTGCCTTAGCAATTTTTTTTCTTCATAAGTTTTTTTTGTTGTCTTTTAAGACCCTCTTTAATTGTTGTAATTTTCTCATTTTTCTCAACAATTTGCGCTTTTTCTTCTTTGATTGCTTTAAGCTCTGATTCTAGATGATGATTTAACTCTTTCTCTTTCTTTTCAATCTGTGATAACATATCATCATATTCTCTTTTTGCAGCCTTAAACTCTCTGTCATAATCTTTTTTCGCTTTAATTTGTGCATCTTTTAGAACAACTTTAGCTTCATGCTCAATTACTTTTGCTTTAGCTTTAGCTTGTTCAATATAAATATCAAATTTTGCTTTATTGATTTTTTTTACTACGTAAACAGTAATAGCAACACTTATTATTGCTACAACTATTCCAACTATTACTGGTATAATCATAATTTAAACCTTAACTTGTAATTATCAGGTCGGCTTGAATATCATAATGATTAGAAAGTGTTTCTTTCGATTTACAAAGAGTTAATTGAGTAAAAACAATAAATGGTTTATAGTTTAACCTGTAAAAAAAATCTGTCGTACATTCCCCCCCTACCAAAACCAATTCTTTTGCACTTTTTATCTATTCCTACAACTGGTACAATTGCAAGATCAATGTTTTTATGCACGCAAAATGAATTTTTTGGTTCTTTAATACCAAATTTCTTGACTTCTAATGGTAATCTATACTTTACTAATTTAAAACTGTCCTCAACCATAAAAGGAACAAATACATTTATTTGTCTCTTTCTTAAGTCATTTATTAAAGGAAGCACATCAACTTCCAAACCCATAGGAATATATAACAACACATTTTTTTTGGTTTATATATATCTATAAATCTTTTTAATTTTTTTTACTGTTTTTTTTATCTTTATAAAACTTTAAAAAAACGGCTTGAAAACTCTAATCTATTAATACACGTTTTTCTAAAATCACCCTTGTGATTTTCTCTCATATTTAAGCCTTACTTAGGTAAAATTCTTACCTTAAAATTATTTTACCAATAAGGAATTAAAATGCAGTTTAAAAAAATAGCATTTTTTTTATAATTTCTGCAACCATACTATTTACGGGTTGTGATTCTAAAAAAGAAGAAAAAAAGAAGTAAAGAAAGAGATTATTAAAAAGAAAGCAACAAACTTTAAGTTAAATAGTCAAGATTTAAAAGAAATAAACCTTGAAAAAAACAGAAAATGGAATGCTTTTTAAAGAGTTAAAAGGAAAAGTTGTATTGCTTAATTTTTTTTGCAACATGGTGTCCTCCATGTAAAGCAGAGATACCACATCTTAACAATTTAAAAGAGAAATATAAAGACTCTTTTGAAGTAGTTGCAGTAAGTCTTGGAGAAAGAAGTGGTGGATTAACTTCAAAAGAGAAGATGGAAACATTTATCAATGATTTCAAAATTAATTATATAGTATCAAATAGTGAAATTAACTTTGATGTTGCCGATGCAATGGGTGGTATAAGATCAATTCCAACAATGTTTTTATTTGATCCATCTGGAAAAATTGTACAAAAATATGTTGGGCTTGTTCCAGAAGAGATGATGGAAACAGATATTAAAAGAGCATTAGGAAAGTAATATATGTTTAGTTTTTTTAAAAAGAAAAAAAGAAGAACCTAAAGTAGAAGAGAATATAGTTCAAGAAGAAGTTGAACAAAATGATATTCCAGAAGAGAAGCCTGAAGAAGATAAAAAAAGTTGAAGAAGTTATAGAAGAGACAATTGAAGAGGCTGTTGAAACTATAGAAGAAATAGAAAAAGAAGCTGAAGATATTATTGAAGAAAAGATTGAAGAAAAAATAGAGAAAATAGTAGAAGAAGAGACACAAGAAGAAGAAAAAAAAGGTTTTTTTTCTCTAGAGCTTTATCAAAAACTTTTGAAAATATCAAATCTGTAGTTCCACAAAAACAAGAAAAAAATTGCATTTGATGATATAGAAGAACTTCTAATAGAAGCAGATATGGAATATGAAATTATTGAAAAAGCAATGGATGGACTTCCTGAAGAAATTACAAGAAAACAATTAAGACACAGACTTGTGATGCTTTTTGAACATGCACCTGATGTTGACCTTTCAAATTTACCAAAACCATTTGTTAGACTTATTATTGGAGTAAATGGAGCAGGTAAAACAACTACTATTGCTAAATTAGCTACTAGATGTAAAAAACAAGGAACTTCAGTAATCCTTGGAGCAGGAGATACATTTAGAGCTGCAGCAATTGAACAACTTTCAACTTGGGCAGAGAAAATTGATGTACCAATTGTAAAAACAAAACAAGGTCACGATGCTAGTGCAGTTGCTTATGATACTATTTCATCAGCAGTAGCAAAAAAATATTGACAATGTTATTATTGATACAGCGGGAAGACTTCAAACACAAACAAATTTAAGTAATGAACTTAAAAAAAATCGTTAAAGTGTGTGGAAAAGCTCAAGAAGGAGCACCACATCAAAAACTTATGATACTTGATGGTACACAAGGTAATACAGCAATTGCTCAAGCTAAAGCATTTAATGAAATGGTTGGAGTTGATGGTATTATTGTTACAAAACTTGATGGTACAGCTAAAGGTGGTGCACTATTTTCTATATCAAATCAACTTGAACTTCCTATTTTCTTTGTTGGAATTGGTGAAAAACAAGATGATTTAGTAGAATTTAGTCCTGATGATTTTGTAGATTCACTATTAGATGAAATTTATACACCTGAAAGTTAAACTTCAAAGAAATAGTTAGTTATGTTAAAAAGAAAAACAACTAACTATTTTTTTATCTTAATCTTACTAACACTTTTATTTATAAGCTTTATTTTTTATATTTTAATAAATGTAAACAATGATAAAAAAACTATTAACTAATTTAGAATCCTCTTTAAAACTTACAAAAAAAACCTTTTAGAAGAACAAAAAAAGATACGCTTTGTCCTTATCTGTTTTAATTTCTGAAGATAAGGAGTTTCAAGAAAGTTATAAAAAAAGAGATAGAAAAAAAACTTTTGAAATAATAAATAAAAAAATTGAAAAACTTAAACAACTTCAAGGAAGTTTTTTTTGAAGTTCAAGTTCATGATAAAAATCTAAATACTTTTATAAGGTCATGGGATTTTTCTATAAAAGATATTCCCTTATCCTCTTTTAGACAAGGACTTGTTGAAGTAAAAAAACAATTTAAAACCACTTGCTTCTATTGAACTTGGCAAAAGATTAAATATTAAAGCTATAACTCCATTAATAGAAAACCATGAATTTATAGGTTCTATTGAAGTAATTATTGGTTTTGATTATTTAGAAAATGAGTTACAACAAAGAGGATATGAAGCATGTATTTTATTGCATAATAAATTTTTAAATATTGCAGATAAACTAAAAAACAATAAAAAAAATTCAAAACTTCACATTAGTAAATGATAAAAATAAGAATGCGAAATATCTAAAAACATTTAATTTAGCTAAATTAAAAGAGTATGGATACTTTACAAATGAAAATAGAGCTTTTAGTTACTTTACTCTTTATTCATTAAAAAGGGAGAAGCTAGGATATATAATTATCTCTTTAGTAAACAAAGACAATATTATAATTGAAAACTCCTATGAAAATAAAATTATTAATCAAAGCAATAGGATAATAATAGAATGAATATACTTTTACTTGAAGATGATTACGATTATAAAAATAGTATAAAAGATTATTTAGAGACTTTAAACTATTGCGTTGATGACTTTGATAATGGAGATGATGCATATGATGCAATTTATGAAAAAAAATTATCATTTACTTATTTTAGATATTAGAGTTCCTGGTTTAAATGGCTATGAAATAGTTAAAAATATTAGAGAAGACAAAAATAGTATTCCTATAATTTTTATAACTTCACTCACTGATATAAATAACCTTAGTATGGGATATGAATTAGGTTGTAATGATTATATTAAAAAAACCTTTTTCTCCTAAAGAGTTAAAATATAGAGTCGAACAACTTATTAAGTCTTTTTATTTTACATTAAATGAAAATAGAATTAAAATTAACCAAGATTTCTCTTATGATACTTCAACTATGCAACTTTATAAAAATGAAAAAAATAATTGATTTAACAAAAAAAAGAACAAGACATCCTTTTTTTGTTTAATTACTAATAAAAATTGTTATGTAAGTATAGAGAGTTTACGTAGTGAAGTATGGGAAGACAAATTTATAAATGAAGCTGATATTAGAGTTTTTATAAAAAACATTAGAAATAAAACTTCAAAAGAGTTTATAGAAACAAAACGTGGATTAGGTTATAAAATTGCAAGAATTAACTAATAAAAATTATCTTTTCAAGTTAGCACTTACATACTCTTTTTTTAATCATCATACTTATTTGTATTCCTTCATATTTTTATACAAAAAGTGAAATACAAAGTTATAAATTAAACCTAAAAACACTTCTACAAGAACGTGGCTTAAATATTCAAAGAAGTATTTATGACTTTAATAATTCAAAAAGTAATATATTTAATTTTCCAAAATCTTTTAACTTTAACTCATACTTATTTGATAAAAATAGAAATCTCATATACTCAACATCAAAAAAAAGATTTGAATTTAAAAGATAATATATATACTGAATATACTTTAAGTACGAATAGATTAAATGCAAAATTTTTAGTTATAACAAAAAAAACTAGACTTAAAAGAGATATATCTAAAAATATCAATCTTAACTCTTAGTATTGGACTTTTTATTTTTATAAGTGCTTATTTGATTTTAAAACAAACAATCATTCCATACAAAAAAGCAAATAAATACCTTGATACTTTTTTTTAATGATGCTATGCATGAGATAAAAACACCACTTGGTATTATTCAACTTAATCTCGAACTTCTTGAAGAGAAACAAAAATCTAAAGAGATTCATAGATCATTAAATGCTGTTAAATCTCTTCTTTTAACTTATGAAGATATTGAATATTTAATGAAACAAAAAAAGAGTTCAATATACAAAAGAAAAATTAGATTTAAGTCTTTTTTTAAAACAAAGAGTTTCTATATTTGAGAGTCTCGCACAATCAAAAAATATAAATATAGAAGCAAATATAGAAGATAATATTTTTCTACTAATTAATAGAATAGAATTACAAAGAATAATTGATAATACAATATCAAATGCAATTAAATACTCAAAAGAAAACTCAAAAATACTAATTGCGTTAAAAAAAAGAAGAAAATAAAAACTTCTTAATAATTGAAGATTTTGGTAAAGGAATAGAAGACACATCAAAAGTTTTTGATAGATATTTTAGAGAAGAAAAAAATCCAAGGTGGCTTTGGTATTGGATTAAATATCGTAAAAAAATATCTGTGAAAAAAAACTCTATAAAAATTAATGTAGAATCTAAAATAAATACTGGAAGTAAATTTACATATACTTTTTCTTAATTAAAACTTAATCTTACTAAATAAAAAAACAACTTTCAATTTATATTCAATTGTTAAAATACTGAAAAATAAAAGGAGATATGATGAAAACTTTAATTTCAGTCTTAATTTTAGTAAGTGTTGCTTTTGCCTCTGAAATTCCAGATGCACCAACTAAATATCCAGATGGAGAACTAGGTAGAATGGTTAAGTTAGGTGAAGATATTATCTTAAACACAAATACTCACCCACTTACAAAAGATTATGTAGGAAATAAACTTACATGTACAAATTGTCACTTTAATGGTGGTAAAGACAAAACCTTAGGAACTTTTATAGGAACTGCTGCTGCTTTCCCTGCTTATTCAAAAAGAGAGAAAACAGTTCAAACACTTCAAGATAGAATCAACAACTGTTTTATGAGAAGTATGAATGGTACTAGACCAATTGTTGATACAGAAGCATCTATTGCCATGGCTACATATATAACTTGGTTATCAAGTGGTATTCCAATAGAAATGAATCCTAAAAAAACCAGTTAATAATTATTACAAAAAAAGTTTGGCCTGGGGGGGTAAAAAAAATGAAACCTCTTGTTCAAAAAGCAACTCATAAAAATTATTTAAATGGTAAAGAGTTATATGCTAAAAAAATGTTCTTCATGTCATGGATTAAAAGGTGAAGGAGTAGGAAACTTTCCTCCTGTTTGGGGGGGAAGTATTTCATATAATACAGGTGCAGGACTTAGTAAGTTAGATAAAATGGCTACTTGGTTAAAATTTAATATGCCCTCTTGGAAATACAAATCTTACAGATCAAGAAGCAGTCGATATTTCAATATATGTAAATGCACAAGAAAGAGATGCTTTTGATTTAAAAGAGCACTTACTTCCAAAAGAGAAAATGGGTTATTATAACTCTAAAGTGTTAGAAGAGAGACATAGTGTAGAATCAAACTTCAAAGCCTTTAAATTAGATTTAAAAACTATAAAAGGTGAAAAATAGTAAGCTTTTTAGCTTACTATTTAATCTTTCAAAAAACTTCCTATTTTTCTAAAGTAGCTCTCAATATTTTCAAAAGAGTGATTTCCACCCTCTTCTATTATAAGTTCGCTATTTGGTAACTTTTCAACTGCATCGTTATAATCTAATACCTCATCTTCAGTTTGTAAAAGTGTTATAAAGTTTTCCTGATTTTGTATTTCTTGAATTTCCAAACCTTTTAAAGTTTGAATATGCTCTGAGGTAACTTCAAAAGAAGTTCCATCATAATAATTCATAGACATACCAATTTTGTCTAAAGTTTTATATGGATAAATTGCAGGATTTATTAATACTGCTTTTAAGTTATACTTAGAAGCTAAATATATTGAATAATACCCACCTAATGATGAACCAACTAATCCAACTGTTTCATCTTTTTCTAAAAGCATTTCTATTAACTGCTCTAGAGTATCAATGGCTAAATTTGGTATATATGATAAAGATGGTGCTATAACTTCTTCTTCAAAATACTCTCTAAAAAGACTAGCTTTTCCACCATGACCACTACTACCAAAACCATGAATATATATAATCATTTTTCATCCTATTTAAATATATTTAGAATTATATCTTATAAATTATAATTATAAATGAAACCCTATTTCTTCTTTAAGTGCATTATGTTAGCATTAACATAGCTTCTAAAAAGGTGTGTATATCATGTACGTAAAAAAAACTTTTAATTTTCTTCTGTACTATATTAATTCTTTTTAGTACACTTGAAGCACAAGATACGAAGATAGGTAAGTTTACAGGTGGTAAGAATACTACTATGCCTGAATGGTTTTTAAATAGTTTTCTTGACCTTTCTGAGGATATAGAAAATTTAGCTTCTGAAAAAAAAAGACTAATACTCTTTATTCATCAAGACAATTGCCCTTATTGTCATCTATTTGTTACAAAAACTTAAAAGATAAAAAAAACAAAAGAGAAGATACAAAACCATTTTGGAATCATAGATATTAATATGTTTGGAAACAGAGATATTACAGATACTGATGGTGAAGAGTATACAGAAAAAGATTTTGCAAAAAAAATATAAAGTTCAATTTACTCCAACTTTAATCTTCTTTAATGAAGAAGGAAAACAAATACTTAGGTTAAATGGTTATCTAAATATGCAAAAATTTAATACTGCGTTAGACTATGTAAAAGATAAAAGAGAAAAACTAATTACCTTTAAAGAGTATTTAGTTTCTGAAAAAAAAGATTTGGTAGACTTATTAAAGAACCAGACTTATTCAAAGAGTCTCAAAACTTTATGAGAACAAATGGTTCTAAAAAAAATGGCAATATTCTTTGAATCAACTAATTGTGAAGACTGTAAAATATTACACAATACACTTTTAAAAGATAAAACAACGAGAAAGCTATTAAAAAAAATAGACCTTTTTCAAGTTGATATGAATTCTAAAAAATCAGTTGTAACACCACAAAGAATTATCACAAAAGTTAAAGATTGGACAAAAAAACTTAAATATCACAAACACTCCTACTATAATATTTTTTTGATGAAAAAGGTGAAGAAATACTTAGAGTTGAAGCTTTATTTAAAAACTTTCACTTTCAAACTATAGTTGACTATGTTGTAAGTGGCGCATATAAAGAAGAAAATGAGTTCCAACGATACCTTACAAAAAGATCAAATAGCATAAGAGAAAAAGGAATAGATGTAAATATTTGGGAATAGCTTTAAATATACTCTCTTAAAGCTTTTCTTGAAGCCTTATCTACAAGATTAAAAAGTCTATCTACTTCATCTTTTAAAGAAGACTTTTTATGACCTTTCACTTTTTCAAAAGTACAATTTAATTTATCAATTACTTCATAAAACTTTTTATATAGTTCATGATTTTTTACTATTTTTCCTGTACTTGTTTTATAATCATTTTTTTTCAAGCTTTTCTCTTCTACTTTCTAAACCTAAAATATTTTGACAGTCAGTATAAATATAAATCTCTTTTTCTTTTAAGTTTTTATCCTCTAAAGCCCATAATAAAGCTTCAAGTTCAAGTTTTGTAGAAGATGTATTTTCAAATTTTTTAGTTTTAATAGATTTTTTTATCTCTTCAAAATCTTTTTTTTCATCTTCTAATATAAAGTATGCAGCGAATCCTACTTTTTGCTGTGGATTTACACTTCCATCACAAAAAAGTTTTACTATTTTATTCAAAGCTAGCTACTATATCAGGATTTAAAAAATCTATTATCATTGTCTTTTCTAAATACTTTTCTAACATTTTTTTTAATTTTAACTCTTCTTTCTCTTTTCGTGTTAATTTACTAACAACTAAATCATATGATTCATCAATCATCTCTTTTAAATATCCTCTTGCATACTTCCATCTAAGATAATAGTATTCCAATGTTTTTATTCATATGATAACCTGGTATCACACACTCATATATTTCTCTATATGCAAGAGCATCATTTGGATCACACTTTAAATTTAATCTTATAACACCATCTTCAAAACCATAAAGTGCAAACATTTTATTTTTTTACTTTAAATACTACAACATCATCTCCAAAAGGAAACTCTTTATTTACACATGGTTTTGCAAGTATTACCTTTTCTAATTTTTCTTGATTCATTTTTTTCTCTTTATGATCGTTTCTCTCCACAATTCCAACAAACAGAAAATTGTCCCTCATGTACTTCATTACACTTTTTACAAGTCCATGAATCTTTGTTTATATTATCTACTTCAATAACTTTTTTTTGCTTTTTGTAAATCATCTTCATCTACAAGAATCTTTACACCTCTTGCAGCTTGCAACTGAGGATGCATTCCACCTGCATCATCTTTATCAATAATTGCATCAATATTTTCATCTTTTAAATGAGTTATCAATACTTGTGCTTCCATCTCACTATAAACTGTTTTAAGTTCTACTAGCATTTTAACTCCACTCTTTATCTAATTTTGCATATCTTACTATCTGATATATTGCAATATCTTGTTCACATAAAAGTCTTACTATTTCAGGAATACATTGATTAGGTAATTCTAGCTCATAACCATGTGCTAAAGTAACAATATTATTCTCTCTATCATCTCCTAA
>JDSG01000136.1_pt1 | contig 18240 bp, 32 predicted proteins | sample 199341 | NCBI WGS metagenome assembly JDSG01 (sample SAMN02584197, study PRJNA231836) | bioreactor metagenome | isolation source: continuous culture bioreactor short generation time transfer1 day 52 after... | place: Germany: Bremen | reverse complement strand
TTTAGAAGCGTTAGCCTTAAGCTTGTTAAATATTTCATCAAAATCAGCTGGATAAACTCTAGTCCCTCCAACAGAACTGATGAAATTAGTATCACCTAACCATCTTGGTAACATATGATAGTGTACGTGCTGTTCTATTCCTGCTCCAGCTGCTTTTCCTAGGTTCATTCCTATATTTACAGCTTCACAAGGCATTACTTCTTTTAGTAATTTTACACCTTGTCTTACTCTTACACTCATACTTGCCCAAGTTTCATCATCTAGTTCTTCTATTTTATCTGTATGAAAATGAGGGATTACCATCATGTGTCCAGGTGCGTATGGAAACTTATTCATAACTACATAACAAAGTTCATCATGAAAGAGTACTTGAAGTTTCTCATCTTCTAAATTTTTTTTGAGATATGACAAAATACGCAGCCTTCTATTTTTTCTTCACTTACATAAGAGTATCTCCAAGGTGCGTATAAATGTTCCATATTTCTATATCCTATATAAAATTTGGTGCATCATTAGCAAAAAGGATTAAGTCCCCCCCTGCTTTTGTTTTTTCTGCTAATACTGTTTCCATATGAGCTTTATCTTCTAAAATAAATAGTTTTTCTTCATCAATATTTGCACTTAAAAGGTGTGTATTTAGACTTCCCGTAATAATTGCAAAATCAAACTTATCATTTATCTCATTTGCTAGTAAGATATTTGCTTCTGATGTTGACTCTACTAAGCCTGGTGTAATTATTACTTTTCGTCCTTCATGCTTTGTACAGATATTTATAGCTTCTAACATACCTTCTAGGTTTCCATTGAAACTATCATCAATGATAATTTTTCCACCAGCTTTTATTTTTTGAAGTCTATGTTCTACTTGTGGTAAATCTTTTATGGCAATTTTAATCTCATCAATAGTCATACCAAGTTCATATGCTACAAGTATAACTGCTGTAAGATTTATAGCATTGAAACTTCCTAAGATTGGTGCATGAAAATGTTGTTGTTCTCCATCTATTATAATATCAAACCATATTCCATCAAGATTTGACATAGTTACATTTAGATTATCTGGAAATTTAATAATAGTATCATACTCTTTCATAGGTACACTTTCATGTACGAAACCTTTTATCATCTTAGGTGATTTAAGGATTTCCATCTTTGTATGAATAATATTTTCTAAAGTTTTAAAGTACTCGATATGTTGTTCACCAACACTTCCTAAAATACAGTATTGAGGTTCTAAGAACATTGTGATTTCTTCAATATCACCTTTTTCTCTTGCTCCTGCTTCTGCTATATAGATTTGTGTATCAAGAGGTAAATCTCTGTTTACATCTAAAACAATACCACCTATAGTATTTACAGATCTTGGTGTTTTATAAACTTTATATTTGTTTTTAAGTACTTGATATAAATAGTTTTTAATAGATGTTTTTCCATATGAAGCTGTGATTGCTATTGTTTTTAGATTAGGAATTGCTTGATGTCTTTGTTGTGCTTTATGTTTAAAAGATATGAAAAACATTTTTTTCTAAAAAGTGTGAAATTAGGTATGCTAAAAATAGCGGAATAAATATAGCTGTTGTATGACAAGCATCACTTGCTAAACATAAGGCATGCATTGCAAATGTTGTAAATAGTAAAATTGTTAAAAATCTTTTTACACGTCCTGTTAATACTAGTGTTCTATCAAGTTTTCTATTCCATAAAACAAAACTTGTCATATATAAAAGATAAAAATATATTGCAAAATATAAATCTGGTAATAGATAAAAAAAGTACAATAGGTGCAACAAAATATGTTATATGCCACTGCCATTTATGATGTTTTAAAACAACTCTTTCTAACTTATAGTTATACCATTGTAAGTTGGTAATTAGATACCAACCTAATGCCATTATTAATATTATGTGTGTAAATATATTAAAGTATTCCATTCTCTATTCTCTTAGTGATATCTTTTGCATTTTTAGCAAAGAAATAATGGTCTCCATCATAAGATATAAATGTTGAGTTATCTATTAAAGAGGCTATTTTTTTTGCCAGATTCCAATGACGTTGCACTATCTTTTTCTCCCCCCAAAAATCAGGGCATTATTTTTAAAACTTGCAAAATTTTGAGTAAAATCTTCATTTACAACATTTTTAAATGTTGCATACATCTCTTCACTCATTTGGTTTACATCATTACTTCTAAATGCTTTTGTAATTTTTCCAAGTCCTAAAGAGTTAAAAAGTTTTGCACTTTTTATTTTTAGTTTTACATCAAGAGGTTTTTCTTCAAGTATTCCTGCACTACTTAATAGCACAAGATTCTTTGGATTTAAAAGTGTTGCTACTTTTCCACCATATGAGTGTCCTGCTATTATATCTTTTGTAGAGTTTAAAAGCTTTAAAAACTCATCAGTGATTTTTACATACTCTTTTGTAGTTAATTCATAATCATTTGAGCTTTTACCAAATCCTGGTAAATCAATATATATATGTCTAAAATCTTTTAAAAATGATGAAAAAGAGTTCTTCATAATCTCTTTATTTGAACCCCCCCAGCCATGAAGAACTACAAAATCTATTTTTGCACTAGGGTTTATTATCTCATAAGAGATATCAAATTTTTTATTATCTACAACAATAGACTTTGATGCCACTATTTTCCTTTAGAAGCTTGTATTTTATTTACATATTCGTATGTGATTTTAATATCTTTTTGTTTTGGTAAAGATTTAGCTAAAGATGTAAGTACATTATTAAAGTCTTTAAAAAGATAGTTTGCCATAGAACCTGGAATTGGGTTGATTTCATTTAAATAAACTTCATCCTCTACTACAAATAGATCACATCTAATTAATGAACCTTCAAAATTATTGTTATAAATCTTTTTAAAAGAGTCTTTGATTTTATCTTTCATTTCATCTGAAAGATCAGCTTCTAAAGCTGCCGAAGTTCTAGCAAAATCTAAATATTTTTTTATCAAAATCTAAAAACTCCGCTTTTTGTGGCTCTTCAATAATTGAAAAATTATATTCACCATTGATTTTACATCCTGCAAGATTATACTCTTTGATTCCAGCAATAAATGGCTCTATAATAATCGCATCATCAAGCTCAAAAGCTACGTCAAGTGCATATTCTAACTCTTCTTGAGTTTTAACAATTGATACACCAATTGAACTTCCTAAAGTAACTGGCTTAATAATTACAGGAAATTGAACTACATTTATCTCTGATTCTTTGGTATAGTATTTGTATTGAATTGTTTTAACATCAACAGAAGAGGCATAACCTTTTGTTAAAAACTTATTAAAAGCAACTGCACATGCACCTTTTCTAGGACCTATATATGGTAAGTTATTAAATTCAAATAGCGAAGCTAATAAACCATCTTCACCATCACCACCATGCGTGATATTTAAAACTACATCTACATCTAAACTTTTTTTCACCAAACATAGCTTTTTTTTCACAAAGCCACCTTTTTTTTAGTGTTAATGCATCACATTTTTTATACTCGCCACTACTAAATAGTTTTGATTTTATAGTATTTGTTGGAATATGATAAAAATCTCTATTTTGATCTAAAAAAATATATACTAACTCATCTTTTAGCACATCTTTCATTGCTATTGCAGATACTATTGAAATCTCGTGTTCGTAAGATTTTCCACCAAAAACAATACCTATTTTCAAATTTTTCTCCTAAAATATATTATTAATCTTTTATTTTTGTAATTTTTTAAGTGCTTGTCTAACTAACTCACTTGTGTTAGCAGCATCACATGTTTTTAAAACTTTTGTTACTACATCTTTTTTGAATCCTAATGATTCTAAAGCTAAAGATGCTTCAAGTGCGAAAGATGCACTATTGTCAGTTTCTTCTTCTCCATCTATAATAAATCCTGATAATTCTACCAAAATTCTACTTGCACCTTTAGGTCCAATTCCGGGAACCCTTTTTAACATTGATACATCATTCGCACTAACAATTTGAGCGAAAGAGACCGGTGTAAAGGTAGAGCAAATAGCTAATGCTACCTTTGGACCAACTCCATTTATTTTAATAACTGTATCAAAAAGCTTTTTCATTTGGATCCAAAAGCCATATAGTGTTTGAGAATCTTCTCTTATTATATGTGTTGTGTATAACTTTTCGTTATTTTTGTCAATTTTTGAACTACAGTTTATAGATACATGTACCTCATAAATTAACCCACCAACATTGATATGAAGTAATGTTGGTTCTTTTCTTTCTATTTTACCTTCTATGCCTACAATCATATTATTTTTTTTAATTTTTCCATTTTTTTTACATTATTTTAATTTTAAATAAATAGTTTAAAGTATATAATAAACAAACTTAAAGCTTAAGGTATAGAAAATGTTAAAATTAATAACTAAAAAAAATAAGTAACAAAATTATTGTTTCTCTATTTATATTAATGTCATTAAGTAGTTTAGTTGTAACTTACTTCACAACACAACAAGTTGAAAAAGATTCAATTATCACAACAAAAGAAAATTTGGAAATGTTAAATACGGCAATGTTTCAAAGTCTTAGAAATGCAATGAATACTGGAGACCCAGTACAAATTGAAAAAGCAAGAAAAGAAGCAAGTGAGATAAATGGTGTTAAAAAAACTATATGTGGCAAAAAGTATACCCTTAATTGAAATGTATTCCCCCCCTGGTGCAAAATTCACAAAAGATCCTAATATACTAAAATCTTTTAAAGACAAGCAAAATCATTTAATTGAAACAGATAATAATGAAGGTCATAGCTTAAGAATGATTAAACCTATGATTGCTACAAAAGATTGTTTAATGTGTCATGCTAATCAAGCTGAAGGTGATGTTATTGGTGTTATGGACTTGACCTTTTCACTTGACGAGTCTGATTCAAGAATTAGTGAACTTGTAATTGATATCTTAATTATGTCAACACTATTTGGGTGGATTACAATTGGTCTTATTTTATTAATTGTTAAAAAAGCGACAAATCCTATATCTAAATTAAAAAAAGGTTTTGAAAATCTACTTAACTCAAATGATACAAATATTAAACTAGATATAGAGTCAAAAGATGAGATTGGTGAAGTAGCTAACTTATTTAATTCATATATGGATAAAGTAAGAGATGGACTTAGACAAGATGAAAAAGTTATTGAAGAAGCAAATGATATTTTAGAAAAAAAACAGGAAATGGTTTCTTTGTATATAAAGTAGAATCTACAGCAGCTAACCCATATGTAGAGGATTTAAAAAAATAAACTTAATATGATGATTGCTAGTACAAAAGAGACATTAGATAAAATTAATATTACTCTTAGAAATTATTCAGAATCAAACTTTGATTATAAAATCAATGATAAAGGAATCTATGGAGATTTAGGCTCTTTAACAGCAGGTATTAAACTTGTAGGTAATAATACATCAGAAATCCTTGCTATGATTATGAATACTGGTGATTCACTAAAGGCAAATACTCATACACTTTCTAATGCATCAAATGAGTTATCTACATCATCAAATCAACAAGCTGCCTCTTTAGAAGAGACAGCTGCAGCATTAGAGCAAATTACTGCAAATATTCATGGAAATACTCAAGCATCTGTTCAAATGGCAGACTTAGCAAATAACGTTACAAAATCTGCACAAAATGGACATACTCTTGCAAATAGGACAGCAGGAGCAATGGATGATATCAATACTCAAGTAAGTTCAATCAATGAAGCTATTGAAGTTATTGACCAAATTGCCTTCCAAACAAATATTTTATCACTTAATGCAGCTGTTGAAGCAGCAACAGCAGGTGAAGCAGGAAAAGGATTTGCAGTAGTTGCAGCTGAAGTAAGAAATCTTGCAAGTAGATCAGCAGAAGCAGCAAAAGAGATTAAAGAAATTGTAGAAAGAGCCACTGCCAAAGCAAATGATGGTAAGAAAATTTCAGATCAGATGATTTCAGGATATGATGAATTAAATGAAAATATTAACCTAACAATTGAAAAAAATTGAGGCGGTTGCTACTGCATCTAAAGAACAAGAAAGAGGAATTACTCAAATTAATGATGCTGTAACAATGTTAGATAAAGCAACACAACAAAATGCTCACGTAGCAGAAGATATTTCTAAAATGTCTACAGAAATTGCACAAATGTCAAGTTCGCTTGTAACTGCAGCATCTAGAGCAAACTTCTTAGAAGAAGCAAGAGAAGGTGTTTGTAATGTTGACTTAGTTTATGACACTGCAAAATTAAAAGTAAATGTACTAAAACTAAAAGAAGAAGTATATTCTAAACTAGGAGACTTTGATAATAATCAAAGTAGAGATTGTGATACTATAACTAACTGGATAAATGAATTTGTAGAAAACAATCCAAGTATTAGTTATCAATCTGTTGAAGATTTAAAAGTATTAAATAAAAACTTATCAGTTAAATTACAAGATTTAATTGAAGAAAATGCAAATAAAGCATCAAATGAAGTTCTAAATAATAAAGCAAGAGAAGTAGAAATAGAATCTATGAGAATATTTGGAACACTAAATCATCTTAAAAAAAGAGGCTTGTAAGTAATAAAAATAAAAAGGATTAACTCCTTTTTATTTAATTAGAAGCTCCCATACTTTTAATTAAAGCTTCTAGTTCTTCATCAGAAACTATATCAGAAGTTTCATCACCAGAAATATGCTTTGCAGAACTTGCAAAATTGTAATCACGACTATCTATATTATTTGTTTCACATACATAATTTACAACTCTTTCAATTTTTTGTCTATGTAAATCTTGATGTTGTAAAAGACCAAAAGAGCTTGAAATAATTTCATGTAACTTATTTAACTCATGAGAAGGTATTTCAAACTTATCAATTGCTGAATCAATTTTTTCTAAATTTTCATAAATTGAAATAGAATTCACCTCAGATTCTTTAATTACATCACATAATTCTTTTATTAGTTCCTCATAAGTCATGCAAATCTCCGTTATGTAAAAATTATTTTTCTTAAGTTTAGCCTATTTAAACTTAAGTAATAACTTATAAAAAGATAATTAATGTATAAGTTCTGCTATTAATTCTGTTGCATATGAGCCTTTTGGAAGATAAAACTGTAACTCCATCCAATTCTTTTCTTCTTTATAATTACTCTGAATTTCATCAGGGAAAACCCATGCAAATCTTCTTGCACCATCCTCTCCTGTCTTTTCTTCAAACTCTTTTTCTATCTCATATGCTAAAGCTTCTGAAGTTTTAACTCTTTTCCCTGATAATAAACCTGTAGGTACTCTATCTCTATCATAAAACTTATCAGACTCTAGTTCTAAATCTTCTATCGTAAAAATTCGTCCATAAGGATAATGAGAAAAAAAGATCACCTGTCATTACTTTTAATGGATGCTTTTGTTTCTTCATTCTTTTTACTTCATCTAAAGGAAGATTTATTTTACTTGCAATTTCACTTGCTTCAAAAGCTTCTATTAGTTTAGAGATTTCGATTCTCTTTGATAACCAAGAGTTAAATAGATAACTTTGATATGCATTTACATACATCTGTCTTAAATTTCTTCTTTTCTCTTTTAACTTACCTTCAATAATATCTTTACCTTTTTGGTAGTTATTCCCTTCTATTCCAAATCTTTGAAAACCAAAATAATTTGGCATACCTAAAGTTGCAATTTTACCTAAAGCCTCTTCTATCTTTTTACAATCAATAAGATTTACTCTTTTTAATCTGATAAAAAATTTATTACCTTTTAGATGTCCTACTTTTATCTTATTATTATGATAAGTTTTTTTTCAAGTATTTTAATATTTGGGTGTTCAAACTTATCTAACTTTTTTTCATACTGTTTATGAATAGAGATAGATTGTATTGTCATTGCATTTTTATCTTTTAATCCTGCATAACCTATATCTCTAGTTTTACACCCAAGATAGTTTGCAATAATTTCAACCGCATCCCATGTAGATAAATCTTTTTTTCTAATTTTTAAAATTAAATGTTCACCTTCTCCACTAAAATCATATAAAGGTACTTCAGTTACAACGAAATCATCTTTGTTTTGTTTAAAAATAACATCTATTTTTGAATGGTTTAAATATCTTTGTAATTGTTCCAATAATTATCCTTATTTTATGTCCATAAAGGACCTTTTTGTTTTATCTTTTTTTAAAAGTGATGATTTTTACAATCACAACTATACTTACCTTTTATTGCTTTTGCAAATATATTAAGCTCTATATTATGCTTTTTTTTGCCAAAGATTCAATTTTTGCTCTATTTTTAGAAGAAAAAGAGAATAATATTTCATATTCTTCTCCTGAACATCCAATATTTTTATCTATATCATAAAAAAATTTAAACCCTTTAGCACTTTGTTTAGACATCCTTTCAAGTTCAAAAAACAATCCATCTGATATATCCATAGAAGCATTTACATATTTTGCAGCTTCAAAAAAGAAATCTTTTTTTTAATTTTGGTTCAATGAATTTTGAAGTTTTTGAAATTTTTCCACCATTTAATAATGTCTGTAAGTCTCTTTTGCAAGTACCTAAATCACCTGTATAGCATAAAAAATCACCCTTTTTTTATACCTTTTCTATAGATTGGTTTTTTTTGTTTTTGAAATAATTGTTACACTAATATCAAGCTTACTATTTGAAATAGTATCTCCACCAATAATCTCTATGTCATATTCATTTGCAATCTCTAAAAAGCCTTGTGATAATTTTTTTAATATCTTTTTTTAGAATACTCTTTTGGTATTGCAACGGTAAGTAATGCGTATTTTGGTTTTGCATTCATTGCAATAGCATCTGAGATATTTACAAGCATTGCTTTTCTTGCTATTTGTTTTAAACTAAACCACTCTTTTTTAAAATGTACATTTTCAAAAAAAAGCATCGTTGCTATAGACGTAGTCACCTATAACAGCACCATCATCACCAATTATTTTTGAATTTTTATTAAATTGTTTTATAAAAAAATCTTCTTTATTTACGTTCTTCATGTCGCGAATATTAACATAATGAAGCTTTGTTTTCTGATTGTTTACTTAAAAGTATAGTTTAGGATAAAAATTATCCTATTTAATTTAATAAAAATTAGATATAATACTGTCAAATTTTATTTAGGAGAAAATAATGCCAAAAATTAACAAATATGTTGATATTGATACTGTTGAGAGAGAAGCGAAGAAAGATTTAATTGATAGACATTCACCATTTATCCACTGTGGTGAAACTGCAAAACAAGGTGAGCCATTTGAAGTAACTGTAAAAATGGGTAACGAGTATACTCATCCAGATGATTTTGATCACTATATTGAGTCTGTAACTTTATATAACGGAGATGTTCAGTTAGCAAAAGCATCATATGTACCAGGAACTTTAGGAAATGTTAAAGCTCATAACACTACAACATTTACAATTATCCCAACTGGTAAAAAAATTAAACCTAGTAGCTCACGGTTACTGTACAAAACATGGTATCTGGGAAGGTACACCTGTAGAAGTAGCTGTAGAAGCTTAATTTATAAGTACTAATTTATCATAAAGGTAGGAGTTTTACTTCTGCCTTTTTTTTATTTATTGTAAGATGCAACTGCTACTGCAATTGCTTGAATAGCTAGTAATATCCATATAATATTACTCATGTTTTTATCAAAAAATTTATTGAATTTATCCATTAATATACTACATTAGTGAATTGAAGTATTAAAGAAAAGAGTAAACCCCCCCTTTTCTCTATTTTTTTTAGTTATAAGTTGCTTTAGTAAAAGAACAGCAATAATCTACTAAAGAAGTTACTTTTAATTTATATTTTGAATTTTGTGCAATATCAAAACTTGCAGGAGCTATATACTCAACCCAGTCTTCTGCTGGTAACATTACTTCTACAATTCCAGAGTTAATATCAATTGTTGTTTGATTTACTGTATTTAGTTCGTATTCACCTGGTAACATAATTCCTAATGTCTTTTTGCTTCCATCTTCAAAAGTGATACCTCTACTTGTAATATTCCCATTATATAGAATATTTGCTTCTTTAGCAATTGTAATATTCTTAAAGTCCATTAATTTTTCCCTTTATAAAAATAATTCATCGAATATTTTACCATAAATTAAATTTGAAGCAACTATCTATTTTTAATTTGTTATAATTTTTTTTCAAAATTATTAGGTAAAGAGTAAATGCAAGGTTACATTATAGATATAAAAGCTGTTAAAGAAGATGATCTTATAGTATCAATTCTTGCAGAAAATCAAATATACACTACATATAGATTTTATGGAGCTAGACACTCTAATATAAATATAGGATATAAGATTGATTTTGAACTTGAATCTAATTTAAGAACTTCAATACCTAGATTAAAAGATGTTATGCAACTTGGCTTTCAGTGGATATTTGACAATGAAAAACTTTACTGTTGGCAGAGGTTTATAAAACTTTTTTTTATCCACATTTAAAAGATATAGAAGAGATAGATGATTTTTATTTTAAACTACTTGATAAACTATCACACAAAATGATTAAGCAAAATGCAAAAAGAGCTATTTGTAAAAGTTACTTAAAGTTACTTAAACATGAAGGTCGACTTCATACTGATTTTCACTGTTTTTTGTGTGAAAATGAAATTATTAAAGATGTTTCATTAGTTAGAAGTTTTTTGCCTGCACACTCTTCATGTACATATAGCAAGGCTTTTGATATAAAAAAAAGTAGAGGAACTTTTTTTAGACAAATCTCTAATTTCTTTTGAAGATGATGAAGTTGATTATTTATGGAATGTCTTACTTCAGGGTTTATAAGTTTAAAAGTTATATAATAATATATCTTCACTTTAAAGGTTATATATGTTTACTTTTGAGAATGATGTTTCAAACTATCTCGATGTTGAATATGAAGATTTATCAGTTACTAAATTGATAGATAAATATAATATTGAAACAAAAAGTTCGTTTTTATATAATCAAAATGATGATTATCTAGCTTTAATAGAATATATCAGTAATCTATATATTGAAGAAGATATTATTCCTAATGACATTATAGATCAACTTCAAACAAACTCACACTTTAAAGCTTTTCTTATAATAGTAGTTAATGAAAAAAATGAACAATATTCTTTCTGATAGTACAACAATTATTTTTAAAGAAATTGTTACAATAGTCAACCTTTTATCTTTTGGTAAAAGATATGACATCTTTGAAAGTTATGATTACTATAATTTAGAACAATTAGGTAATCTTTTTAGGGAATATGAAAAAAACTTACAAGAAATTATTGAAGTAAAAAAAATGAGGATTTTCAAATAACTTTTAGTCAATATGTTATATTAATTGAAGCTATAAATGAGTTATGTATTATAAACTCTACAGATATTTTAAGAAAAAAGACTATTAATCCATTAGTTGATACAATTACAGAAACAATAAACATGGTAAAGTTTAACATAAAACTTAATGATGAACAAATTAACATTCTAAATAATATTTTAGGAAATTACTATTTTTCTACTCACATATTCCATATATCAATACTTTAAATAAAAATTCACAATATTTAATAGATGAATTTAATTTTAATTTTGAGAAAATTTGTAATGGATATCATCTTTCAAAGAATACAAATTTTGGAGGAGATAATCAAGAAGAAAAGTATTATAAAATATTTTTAAATTCAATTACAACTATTCTTTCTACATTAATCTATAAATTAGAAATAACATATAAATATAGTGACTACAATGATATAGAAAAATTTAGAAATATTTTAGAAATTTATGACCAAGAGATAACTCATACAAATATAGAAAAATTTAAGACAGTGGAAGAGTTTAAAATTGCACTCCTTAGAAACTACAATTACATTTATGATAGTAATCTTAAAACAAATGATTATTTATATATAATTGAAGATTTTTTTTACAAAACCCTAATTTTAATAGCTCAAACATGGGCATTTTACACTCCCTTATTCTTTATAGTACAAATATAGAAGATGAAAAACTAGTAAAAATACTTGAAATTTTAATCTCTTTAAATAAATTTAAAAATGATTATCATGAATTTTATAAATTAACTATCTGTGATGTAATTATTAATAAATTTACCTATTTTAAAAGAGATATAATCACAGAAGATATTAGAAAAAATATAATTAAATATATTGAGACAAATAAAATTGCTTCACATTTAATGTCAATCTATTCTAAAATATATCTATCTTTATCTTCATATTATTCTAATATAATTGATGATTCTTCAATAGAATTATCGAAACTATATTATTATAATTTTATTGCAATAAATGGTTCAGATGTATTAGAAAATGAGTATTCAGTACTAAATAAAGATATACTTTATAATCACGGCAAGAGAAGTATTGATGAACTAAACCTTAATGATATTGATATATCAAATGCAAAATATGTAGAGATAGGAACAAAACTTCTTAATAAATATTTTAAACAGCAAGATATCAATTTAAAATATAATATAAATCAAAAACTTTCAAATATAGTTACTGAAATATTTACTGATGAGGGTTTAAATGATGACTTATTAAATAGTCATATTGAAGCTTTTATTTCAAGAGATATTTTCCATGGTTTAACTTTTGTATCTATTGATGGATTATGTGAACACAAATGTCATTTAATAGATTTAGGTTATGAAAGAATTGAGATACCTCTAATGACTGGATATAAACTAAAAATGGCTTATTCTAATGTATATAAAGAAATATTTGAAACAATTTATGAAAAGAATAAAGAGTATATAAAACAAAACATAATTAATCTTATTATTAGCTATATAAAAAGTATCCCTATTTATAAAGACGATGTCACACTTTTAGCAAATAGAGAAAAACTTCAAACTGATTTACTGTCAAATGAAGAAGATGAATTTATATTTATTGAACTTTATATAAATAGTCTTTATAATCTAAATAAAAAATATAGTTATGCTAAGACAAATATACTTTTTAAAGAGTTTGCTAATGAAATAAATACTTTAGTACCTACATATAGATTAACTGGTCCAAAACTTGGTTTCATTGTAGATAAGAATAAAGATTATAAACTAATTATAGAAAAAAATTAAAAAGTTAAAAATGTATTATAATAATGAAGAAATTACACCTGAACTAACATTTGCAATATCATGGGGGGGAAATAAAGAAAATATCATAGAAAAGTCTTCTCATTGTATGAGTTTAGCACAAAAAGAAGATACTAAATATTATGAATTTAAGTAATTAAGACTTGTCTTAATTACTCATCTAATAATCTATCTTGAAGTTTTTCTACTGCAGATTCTAAATTTTTAACATCTAAATTAAATTTAGAAGCTTTCGCAATACCTTTTTGAACATTCTCATCACTAAAAGCGTCTGTTACACAACAAATAGTTTTTAAAACATCTAAAATTTGTGATTTTTCTAAATTTTCTGCATTACATTTTGATAAATCATCAACATTTTCAATAACATCAATTAATGAATCACTTAGCTTCCAATGTCTAAAGATTTTTGCAGTTATTTCAGATGTTGTAACACCTACACACTCTTTTTCTGCAAGGGCAATTGTTTTACCTTCAGCTATTAATCTTTTAAAATCTTCCGTTTTATCTTCATTATCAATTACATCTGCTAATATAAACTTACCTGCTTCTTGTAGAAGTGCAGGAAGAACTAACTCTTCTTTTAAATCAAAATCAACTTTTGTAAGCCACAATGCAGCAAGTGTAGTAGCTAAATTTGATGCTCTCATAAAATCATCGCTGTTAATTCCATAAGGAGACAAATTTGTTTTTAAAAGATTTTGTACTGTTCCACCAACTGCAATTGTAATAGTAAAATTAATTCCTAATAGATTAATTGCTTTACTTGCTGTTTCAACTTTACTTCTAAATCCAAACATTGCAGAATTTGATACTTTTAATAATGTAGATACTATCAATGCATCTTTTTCAATAATCTTTAATAACTCATATGCTTCTTTTTCACTCTGTTGTCTAAACTCTTCAATTTCAATAATTGTCTTTGGTAAAGGAGGTAGAGATTCAATTCTTTCAATAATATTTTCAGTCATTTTTAACTCCAATGGAAAATCTATTAGATGATTATAACTAAATTATCTTCTAAAGATATTTAAATAATAGGATTTAATAATAGTTAAAAAGGTTAATAAAAGTAATTTGATTTTTAAATAATTAAATAAAAAAAGTTAAAGATCAGTCTTATATACAAAGTTATAAGATTGATCTTTTTTAATTAAGATGATTAAACGTTAAATCTAAAGTGCATTACATCGCCATCTTGTACAATATAATCTTTTCCTTCAAGTCTAAGTTTTCCAGCTTCTTTACATTTTGCTTCTCCACCATTTGAAACAAAATCTTCATAAGAGATTACTTCAGCTTTAATAAAACCTTTTTCAAAATCATTATGAATAACAGCAGCAGCTTGAGGAGCTTTCGTACCTTTTTTTTATAGTCCAAGCTCTTACTTCTACTTTACCAGCTGTGAAGTATGATTGTAATCCTAATTTATCAAAAGATGTATGAATAATTTGTTCTAAACCTGACTCTTCAACACCTAAATCAGTTAACATCTCTTTTGCTTCGTCATCATCCATACCAACAAGTTCTTCTTCAATTTTTGCACATAATGTAATAACATCTGCATTTACAGATTTTGCATGTTCTCTTAAAACTTCTACATACTCATTTGTTCCATCCATTAAAGAATCTTCATCCATATTTGCACCATAAATTACATCTTTATTTGATAAGAATCTTAACTCTTTATCCATTAAAATAAATAGTTCATTTTCAATATCTTCAAAAGTTTTTACAGGTTTTAACTCTTCTAAGTGACCCATTAAAGCTTCCGCTACAACTAACATAGCTGCTGCTTCTTTAGAACCTTTTGACTGTTTTTTTAATTTTTCAATTTTCTTTTCACATTGAGTAATATCTGCATAAATTAATTCTGTTTCAATAATCTCAATATCCCTGATTGGATTAACATCACCTTCTACGTGAGTAACATTACCATCATCAAAACATCTTACCATGTGTAATATAACTTCAACTTCTCTGATATTAGATAAGAATTGATTACCTAAACCTTCACCTTTACTAGCACCTCTTACAAGTCCAGCAATATCAACAAAATCAATTGTTGAATGTTGAATTTTATTTGGTTCTACAATTTTTGCTAACTCATCTAGTCTACTATCTGGTACTGGAACAACTGCTTTATTTGGTTCAATAGTACAAAATGGATAGTTTTGAGCTTCTGCATTTTGTGCTTTTGTTAAAGCATTAAAAGTTGTTGATTTACCTACATTTGGAAGACCTACGATTCCTACACCTAATCCCATTAATTAACCTTTTAGATTCTTTTTAAGTGCGCAATGATACTCAAAATTTGATTAATAATCAAATTAGAAGCTCATTATATATCCACTTCCATAAATACTTTGAATTATATCAACAGGAAGTTTCTTTCTAAGTCTTTTTACTAAGTTTCTTATACTTGCATCATTTATATTATCATTTTGGTTATCCCAAACATATGATGCTATTTCTGAAGGTTCTACAATAATATTTTTTTTAGTTAATAAAAGTTCAAACAGTATTCTTTCATTTTTTTTGTTAAATCAACTATTTTTCTTTATGAAAAATAGTCTAGTCTTTTTGTCCCAATAACATGTTTTTGAAACTATAACTCTTTCATCTTCGTCATCAAGTTGATTATTTGAAATTTTTTCAATTGTTGATTCAATTAGACTTTTAAATTCATTTCTATTAACAGGTTTAATTAAATAATCTACTAAATTTAATTTAATAGCTTCGAAAAGAAACTCTTTGTGAGAGTGTGCACTCAAAACAATAATAGGTGTTATCTCATCAGTTTCTCTGATTTTTTTAGTTAATTCCAATCCATTCATTTCAGGCATTGTTATATCAACAAGTAATATATCAGGCTTTTTATCTTTATACATTTTTAAAGCCTCTTTACCATCCCCCCTGCTTCATAAATTCTATCGAAATAACTTTCAAGAAAAACTACATAATTTTTCCTAACATTTATATCATCTTCTGCATATAAAATCGAATAATTTTTTTTCCATTTTCTTACCTCTCTGTAAAGTAGCATATTATTCTAGTATCTTTTTCATTAAAAACAAAAGCCAATGTTACAATTCAAACTAAATTTTTTTTAAATTTTTCAATTAGCCTGTTTCTTGGTAGTTCAAATAATTATTTTTTTTATATATTAAAATATATGATGTAGTCTATTATAGTATAAAATAATTAAGTTTCTTATTAAAAGAGGAAAAACCTCTTTTAACTAAGTTTATTTTCTATAATTTTTTTTATCTAAACAACCTTGATCAGATTGTATCTCTTCAATAGAAGCTGTTGCACTTCCAAATTTTCTTAATACAATTCCTGTAGCAAGATTTGCAAATTTTACTGATTCATAAATATCATTATCTAATGACAATGCAAATCCAAGAGCAGCAAGTACTGTATCTCCTGAACCTGTTACATCAAATACTTCTAAAGGAACAGTAGGTATTTTACAAAGCTTATCATCTTTTAATACAGCAATACCCTCTTCAGCTAATGTAATAATAGATTCATCTGTACCTAACTCACTTTTTAAAGCTTTTAAAGCATCTAATAATCTATCATCATTTTCAATATCTATTCCAGTAGCTTCAGCTGCTTCTTCTTTATTTACTATTAAAAGATTTGCACCTTTATATTTTTCATAATCATTTCCAAAAGGGTCAACAATTACTTTTACATTATTTTTATTTGCATATTCAATAATTTGTTGTGTAAAATGTTTAGTAAGTACACCTTTTCCATAATCTGCTAATAAGATTACATCATATGCATTTATTTTTTTCTTGTAATTTTGAATATAATGTTTTTACATTATCAAAAGAGATATTATTTTTACTTTCAGTATCAATTCTAAAAATTTGAGTATTTGCAGTTACAACTCTCATCTTTTTAGAGGTTTTTCTTCCCTTTTGTTCAATTAAGAAAGATTTTGTTTCAAGTTCATCTAACATGTGCTTCATAGATTTTGCAGTTTCATCATCACCTACAACAGACATAACATGTACTTCTGCACCTAATGCAGCAAGATTTCTAATAACGTTACCAGTTCCACCTAATACAATTTTCTCTTCTTTTACATCTACAATAGGAACAGGAGCATCTTTTGCAATTCTGTCACAGTTACCCATTAAGTATGAGTCAATCATTAAATCACCGATTACTAAAACATTTGGTTGTCTTTCAATATCTATCATTTATTCTCCTATTATAATTTAGTCTAAATTTTTTAAAAACTCAAGAGTCATTCTAACTCCAGTACCACTTCCACCATAAGGGTTATATCCCCCCCAAGGCTTTTCAACATATGCAGGTCCTGCTATATCATGATGTATCCACTTATCTTTATTCTCTTCATAAATAAATTTATCTAAGAATAATCCAGCTGTAATTGAACCACCATATCTAGTATTTGCAACATTACAAATATCTGCTACTTCTGATTTAATTGTTTTTCTAAGGAATCTATTAAAAGGTAATGCTGTAGCGTATTCTCCTGATTCAAGGGCATTTGATACAATATCTCTTTTTAATTGAGTACTATTTCCCATGATTCCTGTTGTATATTGCCCAACTCCAACTACACAAGCTCCTGTTAAGGTAGCATAATCAAAGATATAATCAATATTTTTAATCTCATCTTGCGCATAACATAAACAATCAGCTAATACTAATCTTCCTTCAGCGTCAGTATTTCTTACTTCAATAGTAGTTCCATTTTTAGCAGTTAAAATATCATCAGGTTTATAGGCATCTCCACCAACCATATTCTCAACAGCTCCTATAATTCCATGAACTTCATAAGGTAAATCAAGTTTAGCAATAACACTCATCATACCAAGAACTGCACATCCACCACTTTTATCCAATTTCATAGTTACCATAAAGTCAGCAGGCTTTAAAGACAAGCCTCCTGAATCATAGGTTAAACCTTTTCCAACTAAAACAATTTTCTTCTTAGCTTTTTTTGGTTTATATGTTAGGTGAATTAATTTTGATTCATGAACTGAAGCTCTACCAACGCTATTCATGGCATTCATTCCATGTTTCTCTAAATATTTCTCTCCATAAATTTTGCATTCAAGATTTGACTCTTTT
>JDSG01000135.1_pt1 | contig 18588 bp, 42 predicted proteins | sample 199341 | NCBI WGS metagenome assembly JDSG01 (sample SAMN02584197, study PRJNA231836) | bioreactor metagenome | isolation source: continuous culture bioreactor short generation time transfer1 day 52 after... | place: Germany: Bremen | reverse complement strand
AAAATGTTTTAAAGCTCCTAAATCTTTAAAGATTTAATCCTATTGATGGTTTCTCTGATTTTAAAAAAAAGCTTTTTAAACTCTTCAAAAACTCTCTCTTTTGGTAACTCTTCTAGTTCATTGTTTTCAACAATTTGTTTACACAGCTTAAAAGTTTTTTTCGTCTAGTTTTAAATCAAATCTAGAAGCAAACTGTACAGCTCTATAAACTCTTAAAGGATCTTCTACAAAAGTTTCATCTTTTATATGTCTTAAGACTTTATTTTTTAAATCCTCTATACCACTGTGTGGGTCTAAAAATCTATTTTCAAAATAGTTATATCCAATAGAATTTATTGTGAAATCTCTTCTTAAACTTGCTTCTTCATAAGATAGATTTGCATCTGTAGTAACTTCAAATCCTCTATGTCCAGACTCTATTTTTTTTTCAATTCTTGCTAATGCAAAATCAAAATCATACTCATCTACACTTAAAATCAAAACACCAAATGATTTTCCAACTTCTTTAACAGTTCCAAATTTTTGTAAAGTTTTTTCTATAGTTTCTAAGCAGTCGATATTAAAAATTTCAATATCATAATCTTTTATAGAAAGATTTAAAAAGGAGTCTCTTACACATCCACCAACAAGTATTGGCAAGGCGCCAATACTTTTCAGCTCATCTAAAATCTCTTTTAGAATCTGCGGGATATTAATCGTGGTTGTAGTGATGAACATCCTGTTGTGGGTAAGGAATAGAGATTCCCTCTTTATCAAATGTCAATTTTATATTCTCTGTTAAATCAAATTTAACTCCCCCCCAATAATCAGGAGTATTAACCCAAGCTCTAACAACAAAGTTTACTGATGAATCAGCTAATTCAGAAACTGCAACTGTAATACCTTTTTCTTTTAAAACTCTCTCATCTGCTTCAACTAATGTATTTAAAAGTTCTTTTGCTTTTTTTAATATCATCGTCATAACCAATACCAACAACTAAATCAACTCTTCTTTGAGGTTTAGCATTGATATTTGTAATAGAACCGCTTGTAATAGCTCCATTTGGTACAATCATTTTTTTGATTATCAGGAGTAATCATAATCGTATTAAAAATCGAAACTTCTTCAACAGAACCTGTAACACCAGCTGCATTAATTACGTCACCAACTTTAAATGGTCTAAATAGAATAATCATAACACCTGAAGCAAAATTACCTAAAGAGTCTTTTAATGCTAAACCAATAGCAAGACCAGCAGCACCTAAAATTGCAAAGAATGAAGTTGTATCTACTCCTAATTGTTTTAATGAAGTTAAAATTACAACTACCATTAAAATATAGTAAATAATATCATCTAAAAAATTTGCTAAAGTATCATCTACTTTGCTATTTTTTTAACATCAATTTATGAGCAAAATCACTAACTTTCTTAGCTACCCATTTACCTATTACAAAAATAACGATTGCTGTAGCTATATTTAAAGCATATAGACCAACCATATCTGAAACAGTTTGTACACTATCCATTTTTTTTCTCCTAAAATAATTCTTTAAAGAACGTTTTAAATTTCTTTAATTTTGCGAAATTATAACATAAAAAACTTATAAGTAAGAGTTAAAATTATTTAGTCATACTATAAAGTTTTTCTGCCACTTTATTAACTTCTACATCTTCTTTTTCTAATGTTTTTCTATTAACAATTTCAACTATACCATCTTTTAATTTCTTTCCAATTACAACTGCATAAGGGAAACCAAGAAGTTCAAAATCTGACATTTTAAAACCAAATCTCTCTTTTTTTCTATCATCAATAATTGTATCTATTCCTAAAGCTTTTAATTCTTCATATACTTTCATTCCAGCTTCTAGTTCATCTTCTTTTTTTAGCATTTGATACGATTACATCTACTAAATATGGTGCACTCTCTTTTGTCCATATACAACCTTTTTCATCATGATTTTGTTCGATAACTGCTGCAACTAATCTACTTACACCAATTCCATAACATCCCATAATAAATGCTTGAGTTTTTCCATTTTCATCTAAGAATTTCGCATCCATTGCTTCAGAATATTTTGTTCCAAGCTGAAAAATATGACCTGCTTCGATTCCTTTTGTATACTCTAATTTTCCACCACAACAAGAACAAATATCACCCTCTTGTACTGTAACTAAATCAAAATATTTTACATCTTTTAATTCTGCTAAATCTGTATTTACAATATGGAAATTTTCTTCATTTGCTCCGCATGCAAGTCCAACTTCACCCTCTAATTCTGAATCAATTACAAAAGTAATATCTTCAGGTAAATTAAATGGTCCACAATAACCTGGATTAAGACCAGCTGCTATTAACTCATCTTCAGAAACATCAATAATCTCTAAAGCATCAATAGCATTTGTTGCTTTTGTCTCTTCAAGTTCATCATCACCTCTTACAAAGAATACAACTATTTTAGTCTCTTCTTCATAGATAGCTTTTTTTCATAACTGCTTTTACTGTTTGTGCTTTTGAAACTGATAAGAAGTTTGCAACATCTTCTATTGTTTTCATTCCTTCTGTTAAAACTTTTTCAGCTTTAGCAGGAGTATTTGTATCTTCAAACCATGCATCAAAATGTCTTTTTTTTCTAACTGCTGCTTCAATATTAGAAGCATAATCACAATCAGGACATACAACTATTGTATCTTCACCTGAATCAGCTAAGATGTGAAACTCTTTAGAACCACTTCCACCAATTGCACCTGAATCGGCATCAACAATTCTAAAGTCTAATCCTAATCTATTATAAATCTTTTTATAAGCCTCTTCCATAACATGGAATTCTCTTATTAAATCCTCTTTTGAATCATGGAAAGAGTAAGCATCTTTCATTAAGAATTCTCTTCCTCTCATAAGACCAAATCTTGGTCTTGCTTCATCTCTAAATTTTAAATTAATATGATAAAGATTTAGTGGTAAGTTTTTATATGAAGTAATTCTATTTTTAACCATATTTACAACAGATTCTTCATTTGTAGGAGATAATACATAATCAGCATTTTTTTCTATCTTTAAATCTTAAGAGTTCATTTCCCATTGTACTAGAACGCCCAGATTCATCCCAAAAAGATTTTGGAGTTACAAATGAACATTGCATTTCATTTGCTCCTGTATTATCCATCTCTTCTTTTACTACAGTTTTAATTTTTTTCTAATACTCTTTTCCCTAATGGCAAAAAGTCATATAACCCTGCACCACTTTGAGTAATAAATCCACCTCTTATCAAAAACTGATGTGATGGTAAAGTAGCATCGTTTGGTGTTTCTTTTGTAGTTGGTATAAACATTTGAGAAAATTTCATTTATATATTATCCTATTCATTAATTTGTTGTGCATGATCGCATTTATATTTATTTAACATATTTGAGTCTGATTTTATTCCAAAAACTGTTTGCATAGTTCCTACAATAATATCGCACTCCATATCTTTTGAAATACATTTTAATTTTTTTTGATGGTTGATGAAGATACTCTGTAATTACTGTTTCACAAAGTTTTCTGATATTTTCTTCATCCTCTTTTCTAATAAAGTTCTTTTTGATTGCATTTTGAAGTTTCTTTTCAATGATTTCGTCACCTCTTAAATACATATGTTTTATAACAGGTTCTACTTCTAATGATTTTAACCATTCAAAAAACTCTTCAGACATTTTATTTACAATCGAATAAGCTGTCTTAGCTTGTTTTGCTCTTAAACTCATATTTTCATTTACAATATCTTGTAAATCATCAACTGCATAAATATCAAGTCCTGAAATCTCTATATCATCAATATCTCTTGGAACAGCAATATCAAACCAATATCTTTCAAAACCAACTTGCTCAACCATATCTGCTGTAATAATTGGATATGGAGCTGCTGTTGCAGTTATCATAACTGGGATTTCTGCTAATAATTTATTTAAATTACTATAATCCTCAACTGCTACATGTTCTTCATATGTATCAGCTAATATTTGTGCCTTTTTTTTCTATCTCTACTTGTTAAAACAACATCAAATCCTGATGATTGTAAATGTTTGATAGTTAATTCACTCATCTCACCAGCACCAATTACCAATGCTTTTACACCTGATGTATCACCAATAATCTCTTTTGCTTTAGCAACTGCTGTTGAAGCAACTGAAACAGACCCAGTTCCTAATGATGTAGCATTTCTTACTGCTGCTGCACATTTAAATGAGTAGTGTAAAGCTCTTGGAAGATTTTGTCCACAATATTTTTTTGCAACAGAAAATCTAAATGCATCTTTTAACTGTCCTACAATTTGTGTCTCACCAATTACTAAAGAATCAAGTGCAGATGCAACAGAGAACAAATGGTGAATAGCTCCATCATGTTCATAGATATCAGCTCTATCATATAAATTATCAAACTCTAAACCTGAATATTTTGATAGTTTTTTTATTATAGACTTAGCTGCTGTATCTGTATTTAAAGCAGATGTAATTATTTCAACTCTATTACATGTTGATAATAATATTGCTTCATCTATTATTTCATCTTCTAAAATCTGTTTTAAAAATCTATCTTTGTTTTCCTCATTTGGAAATGCAAGTTTTTCTCTTGTTTGAATATCTGTATTTTTATGAGAAAAACTTATAACTAAATAACCCATTGCTAAAACTCTCTTTCAATCATTGCAGTCATTATTTGAACTAAAGATTCATTTTTCTCATTTTCTACTGCTGAAATTGCTTCTTTTCCTAATTTTTTTTGCTTGTATAATTGAATCTTCTAAAGCTTTTGTTTTCATCATCTCTTCTTTTATCCAAGATGATTCTTCTTCATTTAAAGGCTTTTTATATAAAGATTCTAATCTAGCTTTATCTTCAATTCTTTCATGTAGTAAAAGATATGGAATCGTTACTTTTCCTTCAACAAAATCAAGCATTGCTGGTTTTCCTAAAGTTGCACTATCTTGTGTAATATCTAAAATATCATCAATCATTTGAAATGCAAGACCAAGGTTTTTCCCATAAAGTGCATATTTTTCTTTATCTAATCCAGATAGAATAGCAGCAGATTTTGCAGATGCTTCAATTAGCGATGCAGTTTTTTTTATAAATCATGTCTAAGTATTTATCATATGAACTATTGAAGCTCTCAGTTAAATCTACATCTAACATCTCGCCAATACTTAAAAGTGTAACTGCATTTGATACTATATAAGCTACCTCTTTATCCATTTGACTTAACTCAGTAAATGCTTTTGAATAAAGAATATCTCCAAACATAATAGAAGTTTTATTATCAAAAAGTGCATTGATTGAAGGTTTTCCTCTTCTTGTATCTGCTTCATCAATTACATCATCATGCAAAAGTGAAGCTGCATGAATCATCTCTACTATTGCACATAGTTTTATTGACTCTTCATTTACTCCAGCAATTTTTAAAATAAGTTTACTTCTTAGCATCTTTCCAGTTGCTAATAAATCTAATAACTTTAAACTTTTTTCATCATCACACTCTATTACGAATGCTTTAATTTGATTTTTAACTTGTTGTAACTCTTCCACAAAAAAAACCTTAAGAATCTAATCTACAAACGATGTCACCAGTTAGTTCTATATAAAGGCCTTTTTTCATCTGCTCAACTTCATCCATATTTTCAAATACATATTGTTTAATAACTCTATTTATATCAAAATCTTCATCTTTACCTTCTGATAAAAGAAGTTCCATAACAGCTACTTTTTCTAAAAGCTTATCAAACTCATCTTGAACTATTTCGTCATTTGCTTGATTTGATATATCAAAATATTTTGATTTAGGACTTCCTGTAAAAATATCATCTTCATCTTCTAAAAACCAATCTTTACTCATATTACTTTCCTTCTCTTAGTCTTACTCTTACTGACTCTGCATGAGCTGTTAAACCTTCTGTATCAGCTAAAATTGCACAAGCTTCACCTAACTCATCAATTGCTTGTTTAGAGAAATTGATGATAGAACTTTTCTTCATAAAATTTTCTACATTTAAAGGACTGTAAAACTTAGCTGTACTTCCTGTAGGAAGCGTATGATTTGGTCCAGCAATATAATCCCCCCCTATAGGTTCAGGTGTATTTTCACCTAAGAAAATTGCACCTGCATGTTTAATTTTTGGTAATAATTCAAAAGAGTTTTGAGTCATAACTTCTAAGTGCTCTGGTGCAATTTCATTCATAAGATCAATTGCTTCATCCATATCTTTTGCAATAATTATTGCACCTCTTTCATCAATAGATTTTTTTAGCAATTTCTCTTCTACTTAGAATTTCTAAATATTTTTCGACCTCATCTGAAGTTTTAGAAGCAACCTCTTCATCAGTTGTAATCATAATAGAACTTGCCATTTCATCATGCTCTGCTTGAGACAATAAATCAATTGCTAAATATTTTGGATTTGCACTACTATCAGATAATACACCAATTTCAGAAGGCCCAGCAATCATATCGATATTTACTTCACCAAACACTAGTTTTTTTTAGCTGTTGCTACAAAAATATTTCCAGGTCCTGTAATAACATCAACTTTTGGAATAGTTTGAGTACCATACGCCATTGCTGCAACTGCTGAAGCTCCACCAACCTTATATGCTTTACTTACATTACAAATATGACAGGCTGCAAGTAATAATTCATTTATTTCATTATTTGGAGTAGGAGTACATACAACAATCTCTTCAACACCTGCAACAATTGCAGGAATTGCATTCATTAAAAGTGAACTTGGATATGCAGCTTTACCACCAGGAATATAAAGACCTGCTTTATCTACAGGAGTAACTTTTTGTCCTAATATAGTTCCATTTTTTTCAAAATCAATCCATGACTTTGGAAGTTGTTTTTCATGATAAGTTTTAATTCTATCATAGGCTGTATGTAGTGCTGCTCTTAAATCATCATCTATATTATCATACGCTTTTTTTTCATATCTTCTTGAGAAATCAATAAATCATCATCTGATTTAACTTCCCATTTATCAAATTTTTTTAATATGAGCTTTTAAAGCTTCATTTCCATCTTCTACAATTTCATCTATAATATTTGTAACAATAGTTGATACCTCTTTGATATCACTTTTTGATCTTCCTAAAATATTCTCAAACTCTTCTTTAAAGTTTGAATCACTTGTTTTAATAATCTTCATCATATCTTCCCTAATATATCTTTTATGATATCTTCCATATCCCTATTTTCTACATTTACAGTTAAATCAGAAACTTTTTTGTAATCTTCTATTCTTTGATTATAAAGTTTTTTTTGCCTCTTCTAAATCACTTAAAAGTGGTCTCTTTTTTTAATTTTGCTTTTGCATTTGGTGCAGAGTGAATTCTGTTTAAAATTCCTTCAAAACTAGATTCAAGATAGATTATTTTACCTATTTTATGAATATTTTCTTGTCTAAAAAAAGCCTCCACCTGTTGAGATAATTGTATTATCAACATTTGCCTCAAGCCATAGTGCACATCTTTTTTCTAAATTTCTAAAGTATTGTTCACCATCTTCTTTAAAAATTTTTTTAACTTTTCTATTATCAATACTCTCTATTAAATCGTCAGTATCAATTGCAAAATAGTTAGATGATTTTACTAAAGCTCGTGCAATAGTACCTTTCCCAACACCCATAAAACCAATTAAAATTATATTGTTCTTTTTACTCAAATTAAGTTTCCTGTAAATGATTAAATCTGATGATTATATCTAAAATAAAGTAAAAATATAAATGACTATAATCAAAATTTATTTATAAGGGTATTTTTATAGTAAATTGTGCGCCTGAGTAGCTATTATTTTTATACGAATAAGAGATATTTTTAACCTCAATTATTCCACCCATATGATTTTGAATAATCTCATGAGTCATATAAAGTCCTATACCAGTACCTTGAGTTTGATGTTTTGTAGTAAAATATGGTTCAAAAATATTTTCAATGATTTCATTATTTATTCCTCCACCATTATCTTTTATTTCTAGATATAAAAACTCTTCATCTTTTTTTTATATTTATAAATATAAATTTATCTCTTTGAATCTTTGCCATTGCATCTTTTGCATTATAAAAAAATATTAACAAGAGCTTGCATAAATTCATTTTCATAACTCTGTATTAAAATATCATCTTTTTTATCAAATATAATTTGAATATTACTATTTTTTAACATACTTTCTAAAAGATTCAAACTTTTTTTTGAAGCGATTCTAAAACTGAAAATTCTAATTTCTTTTTATCACTTTTAAAAAAGTTTCTAAAATCTTCAATTGTTTGAGATAGATGCTGAGCGGTTTCATTAATCTTTTTTTAACTCTTTTAAATCTTCTTCTTTTGTAGTTAAATCTAACTGCTTTTTTTACTTCAAGACCTGTTGATATAGTAGATATTAAACTTAAAGGTTGTCTCCATTGATGAGCTATATTCTCAAGCATTTGTCCCATTGAAGCCATTTTTGATTGCTGAGAAAGAAGTTTCTCTTTACTTTTTATGTCAGACATATCAAGTACTGCTGAAATTCTTACTTGTCTTGAACCAATTATTGTATTTGTTCCTTTTACAATTGCAGGAAAAACAGTTTCATCTTTTTTTAACTACCGTTACTTCATATGCAGAGGTATTACTTGATTTTATTCTATGTAATACTTTAATATAAGATTCTTTTGAAACAAACTTTATTAACTCTTTTCCTATAAGCTCATCTTTGGACTTATAACCAAACATTTTAACAGCAACATTATTACAGTCTATACAAACTTTATTTTCAAAAACAAATACCGCTTCTAACACTGAATCTAATAGTATTTCAAAGTTTTTAATTGAAGTTTGTAGTTTTTCTTGAGTTTCATGCAACTGTTTTTGGTTTTTCTCTAGTTGTTCATTATATTTTAACACTTGTCTATGTCTATAAAAACCTAATAAAGCGATAATAATGATAGCAAAAAGGATTTGATAGAATAATTTATAGTCAAATCCACTTTCAATTTTAACAGATATATATTTATTTAAAATCTCTTGTTTTTTTAGCTCATCAATTGATTGAATAGCTTTTTCAAATAATTCAAAAAGAATTATATCATCATTTCTTACAGCAATTCCTAGTTCTAGGTTTTCATCAAATTTCCCTGCAATTTTTAACTCTGCTATATATTTATGTTGTAATGTATATCCAACTGTTGGCAAGGAGTCTAAAAATCCAAAAAGTTCTCCTCTTGCAACCATTTGCATACCAATATCAACATTTGCAACATCTACAATCTTATGATCTGGATATTTATTTTTTAATAATTCTGCAATTGCATAACCCTTTACTATCCCTATCTTTTCTTTAGATATTAAAGATTCAGGATTTGGGATAAAAAGCTTATCCATTTTTGTAGTAATTACTAAAGGAAAAGAGATATATGGTATTGTAAAATTCATATACTTAAGTCTTGATGGTGTTGGCATTGCTAATGAAAAGATATCACATTTTCTTTTTTTTGCAAACTCTATTGATTCTGTCCAATCTTTTGTTGGAACTAATTTAATTGGAATACCAATTCTTTTTGAAAGTAAAGGTATATAATCAGATGTCATTCCTATATAAGTTCCATTATCTAAAATTTTTTCATATGGCATCCAATCTGGATCTATACACATAGTAATCTCTTTTTTTACTATTTATATATCTTTTTTTTGTTTTTGTGTAAATTTTAACTTGTAATCCTTATCATCTGAAAACTTAAATATTAAACTATCTATATCAAACTTATCTTTTAATATACCTTCTCGAGCAAACTCATTTATATCTTTTTGTAAAAGAGATTTATTTACCTCTCCTATTTTATAGATATCAGACATAATAAGTTTTTCTGTCTCATTTGCTTCAAAGAGTAATGCATCTTTACTTTTTGCTTTTGAATATTTTTCATATATAAGATTTACTATTTCTTCTTTATTCTCTAAAGCATAAAGCCAGCCCATGTTTGTAGCATTTATAAAATCCTTTACCATTTGAGGGTTTTTAGATATTACTTTTTGTGAGGTAAAAAGATTAAGTCCTGACCCATGTATTCCATAGTTTAAAGGATCAATTATTGTATATCGTTTTTTTTGATTGCCTTATATGATATAATTCATTTGAAACATAAGCACTTATTACATCAACTTTACCATTTATAAAATCTTCTGGACTAAAATTATGTTGCTTAAACGTATAATCATTTTCTTTGATATTAAATTTTTTTTAATAATGTACTTAAAGTAGAAGATTTCAATTGCTCTTTATCAGCCATAATTATTTTATTTTTTTAAATCACTAGGCGTTAAAATATCCTGACTTGCAATAAAAATTAAAGCAGATCTTTTAAAGTAATTTGCAATTAATTTTATAGGTTCTTTTTCATCTTTTAGTTCTAATAAAGATATGTCATATATACCAAACGTAGCTTGTTCTGATTTTATTTCATCTAAAACTTTAATCCCAAAATCAAACTCTTTTAATTCAACATCTAATCCGATATTTTTATAAAAGCCTTTTTCTTTTGCAGCTATAAACCCTGCAAATTCAAATTGGTATTTCCAATTTAATTGTAAAGAGACTTTTTCTAAGTCTTTACTTGATGATGATAAGGTTGAGACAATTAATATTGTTAATAAAATAATTCTAAACATCTTGCCTTAAGTATACCTAGATGAATCTTGTTATTATCTTATCACTTTTTATAATTTAGAATATTTCAATAACTATATTTTCTTGTGTATCTTTCTATCATTGTAGGGTTTCCAAGCAAACCACCTTGATGGATATATAAAATATTATTTTCTTCAAAATACTTTGAATTAACTAAACTATAAAAACCTAAAGGATCATATAATAGTTCAAATTCAATTTTTGTTTCTTTTTTTTATTTCATTATAAATTTCATAAAACTCCTTATAAAGTTTTCCAAAATGATATTTTTTTTAGGCATTTGCAAAATTGTAGGATGATTTGTTTCATCTTCATCTAAATATAAAAACTGCTTCTTTAGATACTCACTTCCACCAACACAAGCCACAGTTAAAACCTCAAAAGGTAAAAATTTTTGTAAAAAAAAGTGCTGTTGTTCCTGTTCCACTTGGAAGCATTATTTTAATATCTTTCAAATCATTCTCTTCTACCCATGAAATAATCTCATCTGCAAGTATTTTTATACCAAAGCTTGCTTCTTGAACTCTTCCACCTTCTTCTATAAATAACTCATCATTTTTTATATTTTTTTTGAATATATTCATATATATCTTCATCAGATTTTTCTATAATATTAGCACCATTTTCTAAACTTGCTTTATAATTTCCACATGGGTTTTCTTTCAGATATGAACTTATATGATTTATATAAAAGTCTAACTCTACACCTTTTAATTTTGCTAAAACTGATAAAGAGTATAAAGAGTTAGCTTGTGCAGAACCGTATCCAACAATTTTTTTTTATATTTGGAAAATCGTTGACTAAAAAAATAGTAAAACTTTCTTGCTTTATTTCCAGAAAATGATTCATCTAATAAATCATCTCTTTTTATGTAGATAGTTTTATTCCTAAATTTTGTTTTTGTTATAGGTGAATTTGTATATTTATTATTATCTTTCATTAACTTTATTATACTAAAATACTAAAAAAATATTATAAGAGGATTTATGGATTTACTAGAATATATTGATAAAGGTGGTATTATTGTTTATATCTTAATATTTTTAAATATTATTGGATTTACTATTATTATATGGAAGTTTTTAACAATACCAAGAAAAAAAGCTATGGTAGAAAGAATTAGAAATAAAGTTGACTCTTCAAATTTAAAAACATTAGAGATACAAATAGAGTATGAAACAAAAAGATTAGAAACAGGATTAACATATATTAAAAACATAGCTTCAGTTGCCCCCCCTTTACTTGGATTACTTGGAACAGTTTATGGTGTATATAAAGCATTTGAAGTAATTACACAAAAAGGTCTTGGTGACCCAACTATCTTTTCAGGTGGAATATCCATTGCACTTATAACAACAATTGCCGGACTAATAGTAGCAATTCCTCATCATATAGCTTATAATCATTTTATATCTATGATTGACTCAATTGAATTAAAAGCAAAAAAAAGAGCTTCTTAAATAATGAAAAGACGAGAACAATTAGGAATAGACTTAACGCCTATAATAGATGTCGTTTTTATTTTACTAATATTTTTTTATTGTTACATCTGTATTTAAAAAAAGATGAGTTAGCCTTAATACTTGACTTACCAAAAGCAGATGCAAAAGCAACAGAAATAAAAGATGATCAAATCTTTATAGAATTAAGTTCTGAAAAATTAGCTATTAAAGGAATTGAAGTTTCATTTATATCTTTAGAAGATAATCTAAAAGAGATAAAAAAACAATAAAAAAAGCTGTAATAGTTAGAATAGATAAAGATGTTAGATATGAAAGAGTTGTAAAAGTTTTAGACTTACTTCAAAAATATAATCTAAATAATTTAGCTTTAGTTACAGAAGAAGATAAAAACTAAGCTTAAAAGCTTAGTTTTTATTAATAGAACAAAGGTCAGAAAAAGCAACCTCAAGTCTAGCTATCATAGCTTCTTGTCCTGCTCTTAACCATTTTCGTTGGGTCGTAGTATGACTTATTTGGTTTGTCTTCCCCCCCATCAGGATTACCAATTTGTCCTTGTAAGTAATCATGATTTTTAGCTTCAAATTCTCTTACTCCATCCCAAAATGCCCATTGTGTATCTGTATCAATATTCATTTTAATAACACCATACTCAATAGCTTCTCTAATTTCTGAAAGTTCAGAACCTGAGCCACCATGGAATACAAAATCAACTTCTTTTGCATCTACATTATGTTTTTCAGAGATATATTTTTGAGAGTTATCTAAGATTTTGGAGATAATACAACATTTCCTGGCTTATAAACTCCATGTACATTTCCAAATGAAGCAGCAATTGTAAAGTTTTCACTTACTGCAGATAATTGTTCATATGCATAACATACTTCCTCTGGTTGAGTATATAGTAAAGCGTTGTCAACATCTGTATTGTCAACACCATCTTCTTCACCACCTGTGATACCTAATTCAATTTCAATCATCATATCAAGTTCATTCATAGTTTTGAAGTATTCAACACATGTACCAATATTTTCTTCTAAAGATTCTTCTGAAAGATCAAGCATATGTGAAGTATATAAAGGTCTTCCTGTCTTTTCAAAATATTTTTTACCAGCAGCTAATAAACCATCAATCCATGGTAGAAGTTTTCTTGCAGCATGGTCTGTATGTAAAATAACAGGAATACCATAAGCTTCCGCCATTGTATGTACATGCATAGCTCCTGAAACAGCACCTAAAACTGCTGCATCAGCTGTTTTAAGACCTTTCCCTGCATAATATTGTGCACCACCATTTGAAAATTGAACAATAATTGGTGAATTCACTTTTGCAGCAGATTCAAGTACCGCATTAACAGAATCTGTACCTACAACATTTACTGCAGGAATTGCAAAGTTATTCTCTTTTGCATATGCAAAAAGTTTTTTAGCTTCACTTCCTGTTAATACACCTGGTTTTACAATATCTAATACTGCCAATTCTCTCTCCTTATTTAATTACTATTTTAGCTTTTTTTTCTTAAAGCTTCAGATTGTGTTTTTATATGACTTCTAAACTTTTGTTGAACTAATACTTGTCCAATTTTATTTTTAACTTTATCAAAATCTAAATTTTTAGAAGCTACTTTATCTTCTAAATAAATTACATGATATCCAAATTGTGTTTTAACAGGAGTCTTTGAATATTTACCTTTAGTTAAAGCTTTTGCAGCTTTTGAAAATTCAGGAACCATTTGAGTCTCTGGAAACTTTCCTAAATATCCGCCATTTGGACCAGAAGGGCCAGTAGATTTTGTTTTAGCTAATTCAATAAATTTCTCTTTTTTTATTTCCAGCTTTATCTAATTCTTTAATAAGATTTTTAGCTTCTGCTTCAGTTTTAACTAAAATATGTCTAGCTTCTAAAGTTGCTGGAACTTTAAATTGTGCTTTATTTTTATTATAATAATCTTTTTTCTCTTTATCAGAAACTGATACTTTTTTATACTCTTTTTGCATCCAGATTTCTAATGCTAAATCTCTTTTTAATTTTGCAAGTGCATCTTTATAAGCTACATCTTTATCAACACCACTTTTTACTGCATTTTCTGTTAATAATTTCTTTTCAATAATTTGATCTAAAACTTTATTTTTACTTTTCTTTGGAAGTGAATTAAAATCAATATTTGGATTTCTTAATACTACTGCCACATCCTCTTTTGTAATTTCTTCACCATTTACAGAACCAAAGTCCGTTGCGTTTAATACTGTTGTAGAGATTGCTAAAGTTGCAATAATACTTGAAACTAGTTTTTTACTTGTAAACTTAATCATTATATTCCTTAATAATTTATTTTTGGTATTTTATCTTTTTTTTACTAACAAACAGTTAACTAACTTTTTTGTACATAAAAAAAAGTGATCAAAATTAAGAATTATTTTATGTAGATAAATTTTGCCTTATAGCAAATTTCTATAAAAATGTAACTTTTTTTAATACTATTAAGTGATTTTCATCACATTTTTTTTACAAAACTTATCAAAATTTTTAAGAAATTTTAAAATTTACCTTAAAAAGCCTTTAAATTTTACTATATTTGTGATATAATGCCGACAAAATTTAAACTTAACTTAAATTTAAGCTAATAAATACAAGGGAAGTATAGTATGAGAATATTAATTATTGAAGATGAAATTACATTAAATAGAACATTACAAGAAGGTTTAACTGATTTTGGTTACCAAGTAGATGCAGCAGAAAATTATAAAGATGCGGAATATTTCATTGATATTAGAAATTATGATTTAGTTTTAACAGACTGGATGTTACCAGACGGTGATGGTATTGAATTATGTAAAATTGTAAAAAAAATAGAAGTTCAAGAACAGCAGTAGTTATCCTTTCAGCAAGAGATGATAAAGATTCAGAAATCGAAGCATTAAAATCTGGTGCAGATGATTATATTAAAAAAACCATTTGATTTTGATATTTTACTTGCAAGAATCGAAGCAAGATTAAGATTTGGTGGAACAAATGTAATTGAGATTGATGATTTATCAATCAATCCTGATGAAGAAAAAATTGAATTTAATGGTGAAGAGATTGAATTAAAAGGTAAACCTTTTGAAGTATTAACTCACCTTGCAAGACATAGAGATCAAATTGTATCAAAAGAGCAATTATTAGATGCTATCTGGGAAGAACCAGAATTAGTAACTCCAAATGTAATTGAAGTTGCAATTAACCAAATTAGACAAAAAATGGATAAACCATTAAACATCTCTACAATTGAAACAATTAGAAGAAGAGGTTATAGATTCTGTTACCCTGATACAGATGAAGATGCATAATCTTAACTAAGAGAATTAACTAATGCAAACGAAGAGTATTTACAAACAATTTCATCAAAAACTTGTAATTGCTACTTCGTTTCTAATTATAATACTATCATTTATATTTTATGGATACACAAAATCAACTATTTTTGACGAATTAAAAGATTCTCTAATCTCTGATGCAAAACTTATTTCAGAGATAAGTAAAGCTTCTGAAGTAAACCCAAAATTTGATATTATCACATTAAGTGGAACAAATGTAGACATAGTTGCGCTTAAACATATACCAGCCTCATCATATGTTACTTTTAAAGTTAAAAAAAGTGACTATATGCAAATTTTATACCCTTTTGATTTAAGTAAAAATCAATATATTAAAATTGTAAAAAATATAGACTCTTCAATTCAAATGCTAAACAAAATTTTTAACAATCTTCTACTTATTTCACTTGGTGGACTAATTATGGTTGTTTTATATGCATTTACAGTTTCAAAAACATTATTAAGACCTATTATTCAAATAACAAATAAATTGTCTAATATGGATGAAAATTATTTAACACAAATAAATAAAAATAATCTCCCAATTGAGTTTCACCCTTTAGCGAACTCAATTAATTCACTTACAACCAGAATTGAGACAAATATAAGATTTAAGAAAGAACTTTTTATTGGTGTTGCCCATGAATTAAAAACTCCTCTTGCCGTAATGAAACTTAAAAATGAAGTTGCCTTAATGAAAAAAAAGAGAAGCTGAAAAATATCAAGAGACTATGAAACTTACAATTGAACAAATTAATGATATGAATAAAATGATTAGTTCAATTTTAGATATTGGGCGAGCAGAAGGCGCACAGTTTGAAAAACCAGAAGAAATTGATTTAGTACAATACTTACAAAGAAAAACAAATGATTATCGAATGTTAAGTGCTAAGAAAAAAAATCATTTTAACATTTTTTTCAAATGTAAATCATCATGAGGTTTATTTACAACCAACACTTTTAAATCAAATAATTCAAAACTTTGTACAAAATGCTATAAAATTTACTCCAGATGATAAATCAATTGCAATTAGATTAGAAAAGAATAAAGAGATTACTACTATTACTATAACAGATGAAGGTAAAGGTATTGACGAATCAATTGATCTTTTTGCTCCATTTAAAAGAATGGGTGAAGAGAGCGGTGCAGGTCTTGGTCTTTTCTTAGCAAAAAAAATGCTGCTGATGCATTAGGTGCTACAATTTTCTTAAAAAATAGAACAGATGATAAGCAAGGGTGCATGGCAACAATTATATTACCAAGCACTATTGCTTCTAAACCTAATTAAAAAAAAGAGCATTATGCTCTATCTTAGTACATTTATTTTGTACTACTTTCATTCCCTTTTCCTCAGCTTTAGCTGCTGCTTCATTATTTACTAATCCTAATTGAGTCCATACAGTATCAACATCACCACGTTCAATTGCTGCATCAACTACTAATCCAATTACATCAGGTTTTCTAAAAATATCAACCATATCAACTTTAAAAGGTATCTCCTTTAAACTTCTATAAACTTTTTCACCTAAAATTTCATCTTCTTTTGGATATACAGGAATTATTTGAAAACCTGCATTTTTAAGATATTTAGCAACTTTATTACTAGCTTTTTCTTCATTTGGAGAACATCCTATAATAGCAATTGTTTTTGTATTTTTAAAAATCTCTTTTATCTCTTCATTATTCGAATTAATTGTTGCAAATTCACATTCCATAAAACTATCCTTTTACTTTTTATTAAATTTTACTTATTTTTATTAAATTCATACTTAACTTTATAAGTAATACTTATTAATTTTAATTATTGATTGTTATCAATGTATTTTCTACTTTTCTAGTTTATAATTGAAAAAATATATAAGGAGTACAATTATGAGTCTTTTACCAAATGACGCAAAAAAAATTGATATTGAAAATTCTACAGTTGATTTTTATAAATTTATACAAGATGGTTTAACTTATTATTATTTTGACACATCAATGTGTGGTCCACCAGAGCCTATGGTTAACGCAATGCTAGGACTTCAATTACTAAAAGAGGATTCAGATAGACTTGTTATGATAAATCATACTTCTCCAAATGGATTATTCCCAAAAATTGAAAATAATTTTGGATTTGAAGTAAATGAACTTCCAGAAGAAGATAAAGTAAAAATAGTATTTAATCATAAATCAAATTCAGTTGCACAAACTGACTTTTCTAATAACAAATGTAGCGGGTAAGGATGGTAGCAGTTTCCCAAGATTATGCACCTCCTTTTAAATTAATAGCTCCATATTTTATTATAGGTGTGATTTTCTTTTTAATTAGTTCGATAGTTACATTATTTATAGATGTAAATACTTTAATTTATATGGATAGTACTGTACTTAGTTGGGTACATTTATTACTTCTTGGTTTTATGATGATGATAATTTTTGGAGCTATGGCACAACTTATTCCTGTTACTTTAGAAGTGGGACATTTTAGTGTAGAATTTTATTATATTATCTGGCCTTTACTTTTAATTGGAACAATTCTTATGACATTAGGGTTTTCATTATATACTTCATTGCTACCTTATGGAGGAACTGTTGTTCTGATTTCAATGTTTATTTTTCTTCTTGAAACTTTCTTAACTATAAAAAAAGTAGAGAAGTTTAATAAGTGATAAAATCACTTTTTGTTTCAAATATCTTTCTTTTATTTGGAGTTATTATAGGAATAATACTTGCATTAGGATTTTCAGGAGTAATAAGTATTGATATTGTGAATTTACTAAAAGCACATGTCTATTTAGTTGTTGCAGGATATATATGTATTACTATAATGGCTTTATCTTTAGTTTTATTACCAATGTTTGGTTTATCACATAATTTTTCACAAAAACCTTTAAATATGGCAGTTATTATCATGAGTATAGGTGTTAGCTTTGTTTTTATAGCTTCATTAATTAAAATAGATTTTATAGCTTCTATGGGTTATGTTTTATCAATGATTTCCTTAGGATTTTATCTATATCAAATTTATTTAATCTATAAAACAAGAGCTAGAAAAGAGAATGATATATATGTGCAAAATCTATTTGTATCATTTGGAGCACTATTTATA
>JDSG01000134.1_pt1 | contig 19202 bp, 31 predicted proteins | sample 199341 | NCBI WGS metagenome assembly JDSG01 (sample SAMN02584197, study PRJNA231836) | bioreactor metagenome | isolation source: continuous culture bioreactor short generation time transfer1 day 52 after... | place: Germany: Bremen | reverse complement strand
GTTTTTTTATGACCAGCCAGGGAATAATTTTATTAATCCACTAGCCATAAACTCAACAGCAATTGCAGCTAATATAAGACCCATAATTCGAGAAATCACATTTATACCAATAAGTCCAAGTTTTTCTGAAAAGTAAGCAGCTGTTTTTAAAAAGATATAGATATTTAAAATAAGTACAGAAACAATTAAACTCATCATTAATAAATGTCCTAAACCTGAAGCATAATGAGAAAATACTATAACTGTAGAGATAGCACCTGGTCCCATTATAAGAGGAATTGCTAAGGGAATCATAGCTAAATCCTTTGTTGATACTTTTGCCTCTTCAAGTTCTTCAGGGGGGGTTTGTTTTGCTCCTGGAATCTTTGCATTTATCATGTTTATTGCAAGTGTTAAAAGTAAAATACCTCCTGCAACTCTAAATGCAGCAATTGAGATATTAAAAAATTCTAAAATTGCATTACCTATCCAAACAGAACATAAAGCTATAACTAAAGCATATAAAGATGAGTTTAGAGCTAATTGGTTTTTTTTCAGCTCTACTTTTATTTGAAGTTAAATTTACAAATATTGGAAGTGCAGAAAAGGGTCCCATAATAGCAAGGACTCCTAAAAATACCTTAATATATTCTTCTAAAGGAAGCAAGTTTTTTATCCACCTAAATATTTTTTTCTTATTTCATCTGAGTCTATTAAATTTGAAGCTTTATCCTCTAAGGCTACTTCACCATTCTCTAGAACATATGCATAATCAGATATCTCAAGCGCAGCAAAGGCATTTTGTTCTACAAGTAGAATTGTGATACCTTCATCTCTTAGTTTCGTAATAATTTCAAAAAGCTCTCCAACAATTTTAGGAGCTAATCCTAAAGAAGGCTCATCAAGCATTAGAAGTTTTGGTGAACTCATTAATGCTCTAGCAATAGCAAGCATCTGTTGTTCACCACCACTCATGGTACCACCTAGTTGTCCTTTTTTTTGCTATTAGTCTAGGAAAAAGTTTAAACATTCGTTCTTGAAGTTCTTCATATTTTTCACTATTGTTAAATGCACCCATTCTCATATTTTCTTCAATAGTTAAGTTTTGAAAAACTCTTCTTCCTTCAGGTACTAAAGAGATACCTTCTTGAATAATATTATGTGTCTTTAACTTTGAAATTGTTTTATCTCTAAAATGAATATCACCAGTTTTTTTTAACATCATTTACTATTGATTGTAAAGTTGAAGTTTTTCCAGCACCATTTGATCCAATTAAAGATACAATTTGTCCCTCTTCAACATCAATATTTACACCTTTTACAGCTTTAATTAATCCATAATATACTTCTAAATTTCTAATTTTAAGCATGTTTAAAATCTCCAAGGTAGGCTTTTATAACTTCTTCATCTTTAATAGCATCTTTAATATCACCCTCAAAGATTGTTTTTCCATAATCTAAAACCATAACTCTATCACATAGTTTATTTACAAACTTCATATCATGTTCAATAAGTAAAATAGTTACATCAAATTCATCTCTAATTTTAAAGAATAATTCTGCAAGTTCATGTGTTTCTTGTGGATTCATACCAGCTGCTGGTTCATCTAATAGTAAAAGTTGTGGATTTGCAGCTAGAGCACGTGCAATTTCAACTTTTCGTTGACTTCCATAAGAAAGTGAAGTTGCTAACTCATCAGCAAATTCAACAATTCCTAAAACTTCCATAATCTCAAAAGCTCTTTGTCTTACTCTTTTTTTCTTCTTTAAAGAATCTTGGTAATCTAAATACTGCTTCAAGATAAGTATATGTAGCTTGATAATCAAATCCAATTAATATATTATCAAGTACTGTCATAGATTTAAATAGTCTAATATTTTGAAATGTTCTAGCTATTCCTCTATGAACAATCTTATATGGTTTTATACCATCAATTCTTTGTCCATGAAACTTTATAGAACCTTCTGTTGGTTCATAGTTTCCAGTAATAATATTAAACATTGTAGTTTTACCAGCACCATTTGGACCAATAAGACCATAAATCTCTTTTGAATTTACATGAAATGAAGTGTCTTTAATCGCAGTTACTCCACCAAATTTTTTTACTAATATTGCAAACTTCTAAAATCATTTGTTTGCCTTTTTCTTTTTAAATAAATCTTTTAACTCTTTTTTTACCCATTAAACCTTCTCTTGCAAAAAGCATTACGAAAATTAAAATAAGAGAGAACACAACCATTCTCATACCTGGCATAGCTTCAGTTTCATATCCTAAGATATTCATAGGTTCATCTAAGAATCTCATCCACTCTAATCCTGCCATTACAAAAATTGTTCCAAGAATTGCACCTGTTGTAGAACCAAGGCCACCAAGTACAATAATGATTAATAATTGAAATGTTAAGAAGAATGTAAATAAATCAGGTGAAATAGATGTTAATAAAGCAGCTAATAAACCACCCCCCCCAACACCTTCAAAAAAAATGCTGATGTAGTAAATGCTAAAGTTTTAACTTTAAATGTATTAACACCCATTGCAGTTGCAGCATCTTCGTCATCTCTTACAGCTTTCATAGCTCTACCATACTTAGAGTAGATAATATTTAAAATAGCCATAACAGTAAAAATAGCAATTCCACCTGTCCAATAAAGATTTGAGTATTCAGGAATATCATTGATACCTAAAGAACCATTTGTGATTTCAGGGGGGGAATTAATAGCCAAAATTCTAATAATAAATCCAAATCCTAAAGTTACAATAGCAAGATAATCTCCTCGTACTCTAAATACAGGGAAAGATAAAGATAAAGCTAATAAAGCAGAAATAGTACCAGATAAAATCAATGCCCAAATAAAATTAGTTTGTAAAGCTAAAACCCATGGATATGGATCTTCAATATCATATTGATACAACATACCTTCACTATCAACTAATAAAATAGCCGTAACATAAGCACCTATTGCAACAAAACCATTAGGTTCAAGTGAGAACTGGCCAGTTACACCATTAATAAGGTTATATGAAACTGCAAGGATAATAAAAATTGCAACATTGTTTATAATTCTAACTGTATATTCATCAAATGTATTTTGAGCAAACCATGTAAACCAAATTGCAGTAACAATAATAGCTAGATTTATAATTCTTTGTTTTGTAAAAATTGAATCTTGAACCATGATTAAAACCTACTCTTTTCTAAATCTTCACCCATAATTCCTGTAGGTTTAAATAACAGTACTAGAATTAAAAAGATAAATGCGAAAGCATCTTTATATCCACCCATTTCAGGAAAGAAAGCAATAACAACAACTTCAGTAAATCCAATAATAAATCCACCTAAAACTGCACCAGTAACTGAACCAATACCACCAACAACAGCAGCAGCAAAGGCTTTAAGTCCAACAAGTACACCCATCATAGGTTCAACAGAAGGATAATTTACAGCCCAAAAGATACCACCAACAGCAGCAAGTCCAGAACCAAGACCAAATACTAAAGCAATAATAGTATTTGCATCGATACCCATAAGATTTACAGTTTTTATATCAAAAGAAAGTGCTCTAATAGCCATTCCATATTTTGTTTTATATAAAACATACAAAATAGCTAATAATAAAACTAAAGTAACAATAGGAACCATAATTGATGATACAGAGAATGTAACACCTGCTACATTAAAAATATTTTCCATATATTCAGGAACAGGAAAAGCTCTTGGAACCCCCCCACCTAAAAATACAGTAAATGCATTTTCCAAGAAAAAAGAGATACCAATTGCCGTAATTAACAGTGATATTTTTGGAGCTTCTCTTAAAGGTTTATAAGCAATTCTATCCATAAACATACCAAGTAGTGCAGAAATAGTAACTGATAACATTACTGTAACTGAAAAAGGTAAATCAAATACTGCCATAAACGTATAACCTAAAAAGGCACCAACCATCATAATATCACCATGTGCAAAGTTAATAAGTCTCAACACACCATAAACCATCGTATAACCAATTGCAATCAAGGCATACATAGATCCTAAAGAGAATCCATTAACCATTTGTTGCATAAACGTCAATATATCCATTAAATCTCCCAAAAGTTTTAAAAGCTTTTACAATAAGAAAAATAACAGTTGTTTCTTTTCTTATTATAAAAAAAAGCCTAGCAAGATTTTGCTAGACTTTTTTTGATTATTTGCAAAAATTACGGGTTAACTGTTGCCTTGAAGCCAGCTTTACCATTTTTAATCTCTTTGATTACTGCTGATCTAGTTGCATTACCTTCATTATTGATTGTAATTTTTCCAGATACACCATCAAAATTAGTTGTTTTCTTAATCTCATTGTTAATACAAATAGAATCAGTTGGATCTTCACATCTGTTCATTGCATCAATTAAGATATTATAAGTATCTGCACCTAATGCAGTAAATGAATTCATCTCAGCTTTTCCAGTCTCTTTTTCGTGGAATTTTACGAAATCAGCTGAAGTTTGAGAAGGTGGGTTTGTATAATCAAAGAAATCTGTAAACATATAACCTTCTACAGAATCTCCACCTAAGTCAATAAATGTTTGGTTTGCAACACCATCCCCCCCTGAGAACATTGGTTTTTTAAGACCTAATTGCTTAGATTGTCTAGCTATCATAGAAGCTTCTGGGTGATATAATGGTAAGAACATAAAATCAGGGTTTAAGTTTTTAATTTGAGAAACTACTGCTTTAAAATCTTTATCTCCTGAAGTAACTTTGATTTTCTTAACAATTTTTCCACCATTCTTTTTGAATGCTTTTTGAAATGCTTTTGCTAAACCTAAAGAGTAAACTTGCGCTTGGTCAACAACAACTACAGCAGTTTTATAACCTTGCTCTTTAGCATAATTTGCTACCACTTCCCCCCCTTGGAAAGAGTCAGTAAAACAAACTCTATTTGCAAATTTTCTTTTAGCTGTTAACTTGTCATTTGTAGCAACTGAAGCAATAACTGGTATCTTCTTTTTATCAGCAATTGCAATTGTTTGAGCAGTATTAGTAGATGTTAATGCACCTAAAATTGCAACAACTTTATCAGAAGAAATTAATCTTGTAGTTGCTGTTGCCGTTTCAACTTTATCACCTTTATTATCAACTAATACAATTTTTACTGTATCGCCATTTTTTAATGTAGGTTGTAGCTTATTAGCTAACTCTAAACCTAAATTACATACTTGTCCATATGCAGCTAATGGACCAGACATTGGCATTACCGCTCCAATTTTAATCTCTTTTGCTAGTGCAACACTACAAGTTAATGCAGTTGCTAAGCTTAAGCTAATTAGTTTTTTTTCATTTAGACTCCTTGGAAATTTCTACATAAGGTTACCATATTTTTCCAAAAAGTTTTTATAAGTTTTTCTAAAGTTTCATGTTAGTTATAGTAAAATCTTATATTAAATATATTAGAAAAATTAAACTTTTAAAATAATATTTCAATACATTAATAAAGACAATTTCTACCTTGTTCTTTTGCTTGATAAAGTGCTTTATCTGCCCTTTTTATCATAGATTCAATATCATCACCAGTTGATTCATAAGTAGATGTTCCTATGCTAATAGTAAAGGTGAGCTTTTTACTCTCTAATTGATTGATTTCATTAATAGAATTTATCAGTTTTTCCCCCCCTACTTTTTTTTCCATTAGAAAGTTTTGTATTTGGTAACAATATAATAAATTCATCACCTCCATATCTTACAATTAAATCATTATCTCTTAAAATTTCTCTCATTTTATTAACTAATTTTAAAATAATCTGGTCACCAATATCATGCCCAAATGTATCATTTATTGTTTTAAAATTATCTATATCAACTAAAAGCAATGATAAAGTCTCTTTTTCTCTTTTTATAATTTTCATATATTCAGTAGAAAAGTCTTTTAAAAATCTCCTATTATTTACTCCTGTTAAAGAGTCTGTATTTGCAAGTTTTTCATTTTTTTTACCCTTTGCATTTCAGATTCAATCAGTTTTTTTAGTTCTTATATCTAATTCATTTGATAATTCATTGAAAGTAGTATTTAATCTATCAATTTCATCAATACCACATGATTCTAATTCTTTTATAGGCTTTTTACCTAAATTTTTAGTCATTTCTATTATTTTGGATAGAGGTTTGTTAATTAAATCAACAAACTCTTTTGCTTTATTATATAAAAAAATAAAGAATAGTAGATAGAAAAAGATTATAAAAGTAATCATGGTATAGCCAATTCTTGTATAATCAGTTTCAAGCTGCATTACTTTTTCAAGAATTTTTTCTTCTGAAATCACGGATATTATATACCAAGGTGTTTTATCTAGTTTTTTTTGAATATAGTAAATATTTTTTATCATCGACACTTAATCTTATATTTCCAATTTTATTAGATAACAAACCTTTTAATGTATTTGCAATCTCTTTATTTGAATGATTAAATATATTAAATTTTTCTGACTTATAAATTGTTCCATCTATAACTTCACCTTTTTTTGTAATTGTACTTGCTTACTTCTTCTATATCAAAAATCCCTTCTATCTCTTTAGGCATTGCAACAATCTTTCCATTTTGATTTAAAATAAAAGATTTACCATCATAAGGTAACTTTAGATTTAAAAATTTTTTAATAAAGGATTCTATTGTCACATCAATACCTGTCACTCCTTCAAGAAACTCTTTACTATAAATTGGAACAATTGCACTTAATATCCATCCTTTTCCTAATGGATCTAAATATACATCAGTCCAAACAACTTTTTTTTGGGGGGGATTATTTTGTAAGTTAGCTTTATAATAAAAATTATAGTTTTTTATATCCATTTTAGAAGGGAATAATATATGTCCATTTTTTATATAAGGGTAATATCTAATAATATTATTATAAGAACTAAAATATACTGCAACAATCTCTTTCCCTTCATCTACAATAGACTTAAAACTAATATCAAAAGTTTCTGTATCTTTTATATCATTAATCAAGTCTCTTGTAATTTTTTGATTATTAAAAACTATTACAGATGAACCTCCATTATCTTCCTTATATAAAATACCATTAGAAGCTCTTTTAAAACTAATCTTATTAAAATTAAAGTGTCTGTGTGGATCTTTAAAATAAACTTTATGTTCATTCTGTAAAATTTTTGCGATTGTTTCAACTTTAGAAAATTTTAAATCAATATGTTCCATTTCTTTTTGTACAATTTCAGATACATTTGTATTAATATCTTTTAAAACAAAATTCATACTAGTTTTTATCATATTGTTACTAGCATTAAAATAGATAATTATTAGAACAAGTTCAATGAATAAGATAGATGTCAATGCTGTTTTTAAATAATTCTTATAAATAAGCTTTTCAAGTTTTATTTTATTCATAAAAGGACCTTTAAAATAGGCATTTGTAAATTATTATATCAGAATAGTAATATCTATTATAATAAATAACAATAATTAGTTTTATGACTTAAGCTTATTGCATCTCCAAACTCATCAAAAACATATCCTCGCCATCAATTACTTTTACTTGGTTAGATTGACACTTGGGACAACAAAATTCATGTTTTTCTAAAGTTGATTCTTCATCACATGATAGACAGGTTATAACTACCTTTTGATGATTAATTATAAACTCAGCTGTATCACAAATTGTTTTTTCTTTAAAGTATCAAATGCTGTTTGTAATAAGTCAGGTTCAACACCTGATAATACTCCAATTTTAACTATTACTTTAGTAACTTGTTTTGCATCGTTTTGACGTGCGTGTTCTTCACAGCTTTCTAATAAAGATTGAACAATACTATATTCATGCATTTTATAATTCCTTTAATCTTTTTAAACTATCTTTATGTTCTATTTTATATATAAACTCATGTCTTAACTTATGAAAAGAGCTATTTTCCTCCCAGAATTCAGGATGCATTCTTTGTAATTCTTCCTCTTTTAAAGCCTCGATTTTTTCTTCATTATCAAATAAAAAAAATCTTTTTTTTCATCTATAAAATTATCATACGATTCTTCATTTTCTAATAATTGCTTACAGAATTTCTCTAAGTTAGTTTGATAAGTTTCATTATCATATACCTCATCAATCATTCCTATTTTTTTTAGCTTTACTACTTCCTATAGGAATACATTTTATTAAAATTTCATCTGCAATCTCTTTTTCAACTCTTTTATAAAAAGAAAAAGTATGATATTCACTACCACTTAATCCCATTGTTTTATAATGAGGATTAAAAACTACACCATTTCTTGAAATACAATAATCACAGGCAAGTCCTAAAAAAAACTCCGCCTGCACCTGCATTTTTGGAAAAACTTGCTACTGTTATAATATCTTCTGCAAAAAGTATTGAGCGAACTACATCATTCATAGCATTGATATTACTCCAGCCATCTTCTCCTTGTTTTTTACTATCTTCTAAAATATTTAGATGAATACCATTTGAAAAGAACTCTTCACCACCCATTAAAACCAAGACTTTACACTCTTCTTTTAAATACTCTACTGCGTATTTAAGTCTTATAGCTTGTTCAGAGTTCATAGCTCCATTGTGAAAATCAAAATGTAAATATGCAATATCATCACATCTTTCTACATAAATCTCATGAAAGGTATTTTTATCATCCTCATGAATTAGTGATATTCTTTGTTCTTTTATACCTTTGATTTTATCTTTTAGTACATATGTAGAAGGAAGTTTAAACTTAGCCTCTTCTTTTAAATGACTTATCCAAATAGCACCATCTAAAGTGCCTACACATATAGCCCCCCCATCTCTTTTGGCTAAAATTTCTTTTGGTTTCCCCCCCTTAAAAGTATCTTCTTTGCAAGCACCATATATAAAACACTCTACTCCTAAGAAGTTTTCTTTTACTCCTGGATATGAGTCACTCATATTTATTTTTTTGATTATTGTATCGCTATTATCTTTTTGCCAATCTATTCTTCTATCTTCTTCTCTTAATCTTCTATGTATCTCATTTTGTATTTGAGGAATTGGTTTAAAATTTTTGTCACTTATATTTTTTAGTAAATCTTTTAAAGCACTTGATGTTGCATCACATACTTCATTTCTATAGATTGAGCCTTTTGAAGTTTTTCTCATAGAAAAGTTAGATGAAGCATATATATCTCCTGCATCTAAATCTTTATTTGCTTTTAGTATCACAACACCCCCCCATTGCTCTTTTTCATCATTTATAGCATGGTCTAAAGATTGATGTCCTCTATCTCCTATGATTCCTGGATGAAGTATAAATGTTGGATAGCTTTCATATATACTACTTGGTAAATACTCTTTTAAAAAAAGGTGCAAAGATAATATCTGGATTGAAATTATTTATATCTTCTTGTAGATTTTCTTCTTTTGAAAGTAAAACTCTTACTTCATGGTTTAGCTCTTTTAACTCACAATATACTCTTTGAGACAAAGAATTAAAAGAAGAGATTAGAAGTAAGATTTTCATCTATTAACAAATCCTTGGTAAAAGCTCACCTGTTGGTACTTCTAAAAATCTTTTTGTTCCCCCCCAAGCAGAATTTAGTACTACTCTTCCTATATATTGTTCTGTTACCTTTCCAATAATACTTGCTGTTTCATTTGTCTGTTTAAGAACCTCAAGTGCTTTTTGTGCATCTTCATTTTTAATAGCAAGTACAAACGTTCCCTCATTTGCTAAAGCCATTGCTTCAAATCCAAGTAATTCACATATACCATTTACTTGTTCTGATACAGGTATTTTATCCTCTTCAACTTCTACACAAATATTTGATTGTTTAGCCCATTCATTTAAAACTGCACTAACTCCACCTCTTGTAGCATCTCTAAGTGCAGTAATTTTAACACCCGCATCAATCAAAGCTTTTACTTGTGGATATAAAGAAGCACAATCTGATTTTAAATCAGTATTCATATCAATACCTTCACGTGCTGCAAAAATAGTTGCACCATGAGCCCCCCCAATGTCCCTGCTTACTAAAATAGTATCATCTGGCGTAATACTATTTGAAGAAATTCCCTTATACTCTATCTCTCCTACACCTGTAGTATTTATGAAAATCTTATCAACACTACCTTTTGGCACAACTTTAGTATCACCACTTACTACAATTGCTCCATTTACTTCAAGCTCTTTTTTCATACTTCGTACAATCTTTTCTAAACTTTTAGTATCAAAGCCCTCTTCTATAATAACTGAACATGTAAGATATTTAGGTTTTGCACCCATCATAGCTAAATCATTACAAGTACCACAAACTGCAAGCTTACCTATATCTGCTCCTGCAAAAAAAATAGAGGACTTACTGTAAAAGAATCAGTAGAAAAAGCTAGCTGTCCATTATGAATAACAGCAGCATCTTCACTTTTTTCTAAAATATCATTTTTAAAAGCTTTATAAAAAAAACTTTTGAAATAAGTTCGTTGTTTTCTTGTCCACCATTACCGTGGGCTAGTGTAATTGTTTTCAATTATAATCCTTACAATAAGTTTCCGTACTTATAATACGCAGCGCAAGCTCCTTCTGAGCTTACCATACAAGATCCAATTGGAGTACTTGGTTTACAAGCTGTTCCAAATATTGTACACTCAGGTGGACTTGCCATTCCTCTTAAAATATCTCCACAAATACAAAGTTTATGGTCTTCTATTTCTGCTATTGGTAAAATATCTTTATATATAACTTCTGCATCATATTTAGCAAAATCATCTCTTAATTTAAGTCCAGAGTCTTTTATATTTCCTAATCCTCTCCACTTAAACAGACTAATCTTTTCAAAATATTTATTTATAAGTTCTTGTGCTTTTATATTTCCATCATAAGAAACCAATCTTTTATACTCAATTTCTAACTCACATCTATTTTCAATAAACTGTTTTACTATCATAGAGATTGATTGCATAACATCTACAGGTTCAAATCCAGCAACCACTACTGGCTTTTTATAAGTCAAAGGAAACTCTTCATATATCTTACTACCACTTATAACACTTACATGTGAAGGTCCTAAGAAAGCATCTATTTGATGATTGTATGAATCTACATGTTCATCTCTACTATCTATTAATTCTCTCATTACTTCTGGAACTGTTACATGATTTATATGAAAGTATATATTTTTTATATCTTGTTTAATAACTGTATCCATAAGTGCAGCTGTCATAGGAGTAGTTGTTTCAAATCCAATTGCAAAAAAAACTACTTTTTTTGTAGGATTTTCATCTGCAATTTTTAAACAATCAAGTGGAGAATATACAAACCTTACATCTGCACCTTTACTTCTTGCATCTTGTAAGCTTCCATTTGAACCTGGGACTTTTATCATATCTCCAAGTGTTACAAGTATCACATCTTCTTGCATACTTAAAACATATGCATGGTCAATTCTCTCTTTAGGCATGATACATACAGGACAACCAGGACCATGTACAAAGTTAATATTATCTGGTAAAAGTTGAGGAATACCATATTTCATAATAGTATGAGTATGTCCACCACATACTTCCATTATGTTAATTGGATGTTCTAATTTTTTTTGCATCTTCATCTATGATTTTTTTGAAAGCTTTTATAGTATCAGGGTCTCTAAAGCCATCATATAAATCTTTTAATTGTAAATCAGACATAACTTAAGCTCTATTAGGACAATTATCATCTTCAAGGATTGCTTGACGCCTGTCTTCTTCTTCCATTTTCTCTATAATTTCTCTATAAACTTCTAAGGAAGCTAAAGCATCTTCTTCATCTATTTTATTCATCGCAAAACCAATATGAATAAGTACATAATCACCAATAACAACTGGCTGGTCAATTAAATCTAAAGATGCTTTTCTCTCTACACCCATAGTATCAACAGTACAAACATTACTCTCTTCATCTATATGAGTTACTTTTGAAGGTATTGATAAACACATATTCTCTCCTAAAAAAATGTCCCATTTTTCAGGGACCTATATCATTTATAAATACTTTTAACGTAACTTATAAAAAGTTACTAAAGTATCAAATCCTAAAGAACACAACGAGTTGTGTTTAACGCAACTTTCTTTTAAAGTTAATCCAGTCCACAACTGCTTGTAAACTTTTTTCATCTTTTGTTGATACTTCTAAGATATCTACATTTGGTTTTAATTTTCTAGCTTCCGCTTTCTCTTTTTCAACATCATAATCAAAATATGGAAGTAAATCAGTTTTTGTAATAAGAATTAAATCTGCACATCTAAACATCACTGGATACTTAGCAATCTTATCTTCACCTTCTGGAACTGAAACTAATACTATATTAAGATGAGTTCCTACATCATAGGAAGCTGGACATACAAGGTTTCCTACATTTTCTACAAAACATACATCTAAATCAGTTAAAGGCATATCATGTAAACCTTTATGAACCATAAATGCATCTAAATGACAAGCAGAACCTGTTTGTATTTGTACAGCTTTAATATCTTTTGCTTTTAATCTATCCGCATCTCTGTTTGTCTCTAAATCACCCTCTACAACACCAAATTCAAAATCTGCAATATCACTTATATGTTCAAGAAGAGTAGTTTTTCCACTTCCTGGACTTGACATAAGATTAATACCTAATACTTTGTGATTATCAAAATGAGCTCTGTTATGAGCTGCCTCATGGTCATTTTTATCTAAAATCTTTTTGATAACTGAAATTGTCTTACTATCATTTAACTGTGGGTTATGATGTAAGTTTTCATGAGCAGCTTGATGAGAAGCTGAGTCTCCATGAGAATGTCCATGTTCATGACTATGTGAATGGTCATGGTCGTGATGATGGTGGTCTGTTATACTACATCCGCAATCTTGGCACATATATTTGTCCTTTTATATAGTTCTTTTTAGCAATATGAATTACTATTCATTTAATGAAGTTTATTGGAAGCTAGTTAAAAATAAACTGATATAGGCTTTAACTTATGTATTTTTAGAACAAGGTATCTACAACAAGCTATTATTAGATACAATTTCGAAATGAATCAAGTAAGCAAACTAACTATTTTTACTCTTCTTCTAATATCTATGACAACTATGATGTCAAATGTTGCCATTGTAACAGCACTACCTCATCTTAAAGAAGAGTTTTCAAATATTCAAAATATAGAGTTTTATTCAAGATTGATGCTTACTTTACCATCTTTAGCTATTGCTATATTAGCTCCTATTTTAGGTCATATCGTTTTTAAATTTGGGAAAAAAAAGAAGTGCTACTATTGCACTATTTTTCTTTACTATTACTGGAAGTTCTGGTCTGTATTTAGAATCTATAGAATCACTTCTTGCATCAAGAGCTCTATTTGGTTTATGTATTGCTACACTTATGATAGTCTCTACATCTTTAGTAGGTGATTACTTCAAAGAAGAGTCTCGTCATAAATTTATGGGATACCAAAGTGCTTTTATGGCAGTTGGTGGTACTGTTTTTGTAATAGGTGGAGGTTTTTTTTATCAGATATATCATGGAGATACTCTTTTGGTATTTATCTTATTGGTTTTTTACTTTTACCTTTAGTTATGACTTCTATTAAAGAAGTAATAATAGATGATATGAAAGAGGAAGTTTCCCAACTAAGTCCAAAGATATATTTTATCTATATTCTTGCTTTTTTGTATATGTTAATCTTTTTTTATTCTTCCTACACAAATACCGTTTTTACTAATAGAATCATTTGGTGCTAGTGGAAAGTTTGCTGGAAGTATTATTGCTATTGCTTTTTTTTAGCAAATGCATTTGGTGCTATAACTTTTGCAAAACTAAAAAAATATTATAGTTATAAAACTGTTTTTATTATAGCTATATTTATAATCTCAATAGGCTTTACAGGTGTTGGAATAAACAACAAACTTGAACTTTTCTATTTTATCACACCTTTTTTAGGATTTGGTGGTGGTATTATGATGACAAATCTTACAGCATGGATGTTAAGTTTTACATCAATAGAAAAGAGAGTAAAAGCATCAGGGTATTTTACAAGTGCACTATTTTTAGGACAATTTAGTTCACCTATTATTTTTCATCCTTTAGTTAGTTCTCTAGGGGGGGTTCAAGATTTCTTTTTTTACTATTGGATTATCACTATTTTCTATCGCTTTATTTACTACTATATTTTTAAAGTTTAGATAATAATCAAATAACTCTTTATATCCAAAAACTCTAACTTCTTTATAACAAATATTTAAATAAAATACTAAAAAAAATTATTAGGACGTTTTATGGCTGGAATCTTAGGATATCTTTCAGTTTTAGCAGATGATATCTCTACATTAGCAGGGAAAACTGTTGCTACTGCATCAAAATCTCTTGCAACATCTTTAGATGATGTGGGTATATTGTTTGATGATATTGTTACATATACAAAACTTGCCGGAGTTAAATCTTCTGGAATATTAGTTGATGATCTTGCTGCTATTTCATCTTTTACAAATGAGACTACAAGTGATATATTAAAAAAAAGAACTTGAAAAAGCAAACTCAGTAGAAGAGTTAAAACAAAATATCAAAAATTTAGATGAAAAATCTCAACAAGAGATTTTAAATGAATTAGAAAAAAATCAAAACAGAAGCTATAAAAAAAAGCACAGAAAAGTGCAGCAGATAGAGAACTTCCAATAGTATATAAAATTGCAAAAGGAAGTTTCAAAAATAAATTTATAATCATACCTCTTGTACTTATATCAAGTTTTATTGCTCCATGGCTTATAGCTCCTGCACTTATATTAGGAGGAATATATTTAGCTTATGAAGGGGGGGTTGAAGCTATTTTAGAAAAGCTTTTTCATCATGAACATCATGAAAAAAAAGTGACTACAAAAGAGACTCTATCAAATGAAGAGTTTGAAAACCAAAAAGTAGCAAGTGCAATAAAGACTGATTTTATTTTATCTTTTGAGATTATTGTAATTGCACTAAGTCTATTATCTGAATCTGAGTTTATTGTAAAGTTATCTGTTTTAGTAGTAATTGGTATTTTAACAACTATTGGTGTTTATGGAATTGTTGCACTTATAATAAAACTAGATGATATAGGTTTTTACTTACAGGAAAAAGAATCAAGTAGTGCTAAAACTTTAGGAAACGCTTTAGTATCTTCTATGCCAGTTATTATTAAAACTATATCTATTATTGGAACAGTTGCCATGCTTGCAGTTGGTGGTAGTATTGTAGCGCATGAAACTCATGCACTTGGGTTTTTAGATAAAAGTATAGAATCTTTAGGAAGTTTTTCAGGAATTGTCTCTTTTGGTGTTGAGATTTTATTTGGAATTATTATAGGATTTATTGCTGTTAAAATTGTTCCTTTATTAACACCTTTATTAAAAATATTTAAAAGATAGTATAATACGGACATGAAAGTAAGTAACTGTCCGTATTGTCATAGTAAAAGATTATATACTCTACAAAACGACTACAAAAAATGTAGCTCATGTGGAAGGAAGTTTTCACCTAAAAAACTACACACAGATAATACTATTATCGAATTTTTTTTGTAATAATATAAATGCAAATAAATGTGCAAAGATATTAAATGTAAACTATAGAACAGTACAAAATAGATATATACTATTTAGAAAACTAATAGCAACACACCTTGAAGAGTTACACTACAATATGCCAGTAGATAATAGTTCATACGAAGAGTACTACTATTTTACAAATAATCAGAAAAAAAACAAAAAAAAATCTTTATATGATGCAATAAATATTATAGGTTTTTACTCAAATAAAAAGATATTTACACTTCTTATGCCAAGACTTCCTATTTATAATAATGAAGAAGATACAAAGACTTTTGAAAACTACTTAAAATGGCATAAAATACACTCTAAAAATGCTTACTCTACACCGCTAAATATCTTCTGGAAATACTTAGAAGAAAACTTAAAAAAATATAAAGGAGTAGATAATGAAAACTTTTTCTACTACTTAAAAGAGTGTGAATTTAAATTTAATTACCTACAAAACAAACAAATTGAAATCCTAAAAGAGTTATACTTCAATATTTAACTTCTTAAATTGTATTAATTAAAATATTATTTCTTCCATTTTCTTTTACTCTATATAATAATCTGTCAGCACTCTTATATATCTTTTCAATATTTAACTTTTCTAAACAATTAAAAACAACCCCCCCACCAAAAGATACTGTTAATAAATTATCATAAGATGAGTTTTCATGTTCAATATTTAATTTTTTAATTGCATCTTTAACTTTTGAAATTAAAAACTCTAATTCGCTTTCATTTATATCATAAATCATAATACCAAACTCTTCTCCTCCTAAACGAAAAGAGTAATCACTTGCACGATTTAATTGACTTTTTATTGCAGTAGCTACTTTTTTTTAAGGCTTCATCACCTTTTAGGTGTCCATAGGTATCATTATATGGTTTAAAATAATCTATATCTAAAAGAACAAATGAGAGGTTCTTTTTTTTCTCTTTGTGCTCTCAAATACTCTTTTTTTAAAAGTATCTAAAAATATCTTCTATTATATAGTCCTGTTAATTCATCTGTAATGGACAAAACTTCTACTTTAACCTTATCAGGTAATATCTATTCTAATTGAAGCAAAACCAACTATATTTTTATCTCTATCAAATGTTGGAGAGATTCTAGCTTTTACCCAATAGTATCCTCCATTTTTTTTAAGGTTTTTTTAATTCGCCTTCCCATATTTTACCTCTTTTTATTGTCATCCACATATCTTTAAAAATATCATCACTCATTTCAGGGTGTCTAATAATATTATGGTTTTGACCTATTAATTCATCTTTTGTATAACCTGTAATATTACACATGGCTTGAGATACTTCAGTTATAATACCATTCACATCCGTTTTAGAAGCAATTAAGTATTTATCAATAATTTCTAAATATGTAAGGTTTTCTAAGTGTCTATCTTCAACAAGTTTTTCTAAATACTTAGTGTAATAATCTAGACTTTTCTTAACTTCTGCACTTTCCAAAGCCTCTTTTACAGTTAAGATTAAATCATTTTTTTCCCAAGGTTTTGATATATACCTATAAAGCTTTGCTTCATTTATTACTCTTGTTACACTATCAAGACCTGCTTGTCCTGTCAACATTATATTTTTTTTGTATTAGGAGATAAAAGATATGCTTTAATTAAAAATTCATCACCATTCATTTCTGGCATTAAATAATCACTTATAATTAAATCCAAAGTGATATTTTCTTTTTTTTAATTCTTCTATTATCTCTAATGCATCATAAGCATTTTGAGCTAATTCAATTTCAACATTTTCTAGTTCATTTTGTATTTGATCTTTAAGTGCCGTTAAAATTGATGGTTCATCATCTATACATAATATTGTACCCATTAAACTTTACTCCCCCCCTTTTGGAATCTTTACAAAAAAGGTCGTACCTTTTTCATTCGATTCAAATTCAATTTTTCCATTATGTGATTCAACTACTTTTAATACAATATCCAGTCCTAAACCACTACCTACTCCTGATTGTTTTGTCGTAAAAAAAAGGTTTAAATATTTTATTTTTTATCTCATCTGGAATACCTTTACCGGTATCTGAGATTGAAACAATCTGATAATTTTCATCTTCATATATTGATATTGTTATTGTTCCTTTGTTATTCATTGCATGAGTTGCATTTTGAATAAGATTCATCCACACTTGTCCTAATTCATCGGGATAACAAAATATTGGTTCTAATTGTTTATAATTTCTTACTATCTCAATATTATGTTTTAAATTATGTCTTAAGATAAGTAATATATTTTCTATTTCATTTTCAAGTTTTTCATAAATACCTTCTTTATCATGATTAAAATATGTGAATTTTTTTTAATGCAAATATAGTTTGAGATACTCTTTTTACTGAATTTTGAATATTTTTCATATTTGAAACTGTTGTATATTCATCATTAACTGTTTTAAAAATAAACTTTGCCTGACTATGTTTTAAAAGTGCTAAATACTCTTGAAAGTTTTTAATTCCCATTGAAGAAAGAATATCTGATAAGAATCTAGAATTGTTTATTTCATTTTTTTGTAACTGATTATATAACTCTTTTTTTAAGACTCTTTGCTCTTTGATACTTAAAAAAAAGTATCATTAGTTTCTATATTATTTTGTAGTTTACATAATACTTGCTTCTCATTTTCATTTAGTATTGAATCTAATTTAGGTCTATTTTTAATACTCTTTTTTTAAGGCATCTATTACATTACTTGATGATGTTTTTATAGCACCTAAAGGAGAATTTATTTCATGTGTGATTCCAGCTATTAATTGTCCTAATGCAGATAACTTATCTGATTCAACTAGTTGTTCTCGAATTTTTTTGTAATTTTTTTTAGATAATAAAACAAGGTATAACTTACTACTAAAAGAATTAAAAAAAATAAAAAACATTGGCCACATTAAGGATTTAATTTGGGCTTGAAGTTCTTCTATAATTTTTTCTTCATCAAAATAACTTATTAAATACCATTTTCTTCTAGATTCTTCATTTCTACTAGGACTAACTATTTCAGTAGGATCAATTATAATAAATGAATAATATTTACTGCCTTCTTTAAAAATCCCTGAACTATTCTTACTCTCTATTAATTTTCCCCCCCAAACTTTTGGTTTATGAGTTTTAAAACCTGAATATCTTTTAAACATGAAATTCCATTCATATTCTAAATGTTCAGTAGAAATTAAGTAATCAGATTCTCTATTTAAAAGTAATACATCATACTCTTTATTTTTCTTTAATAAATTTAAAAGCTTTTCTCCTGAATAATTAATTATTGCGTAACCATCAAGATTATTTTTAGAATTGTAAATTGGTGTAGAAAATCTAATTGTAGGATTAAATGGTATTTCAATAATAGAATTTTCTACATTCAAATCAAAAAGAGAAAGATATATTTCATTTTTATTTAATTTTAAAGACTCTTTAAAATAATATCTATCAAATTTATTTTGTAGTTTTTTTCCTAATATACTACTTATATTTCTATTTTTATTATTTATTCGTACTATTTCTAAACCATTATTATTTAAATATCTTATTTGACTATATATTGGATTTTCACTACTAAAAATCCTTAAAATATTATTTAATTCTTCTCTTTTTTTGAAAATTTTTGTAGATATTTGATATAAAAAAAATAAATCTTTTTTAGAACTCTCTAAATGAGACTTTATTAAGTAAACTTTCTCTT